>Ga0302319_10007708_pt1 | contig 21139 bp, 13 predicted proteins | sample Bog_T0_2_FD_203319 | JGI IMG/M metagenome (GOLD analysis project Ga0302319, IMG submission 203319) | Peat permafrost microbial communities from Stordalen Mire near Abisko, Sweden - Bog_T0_2 | ecosystem: Environmental > Terrestrial > Soil > Wetlands > Peat | place: Sweden: Abisko, Stordalen Mire... | reverse complement strand
GCGCCTCCCTGCCGTATCGGGTTCCGTGTGATCCGAATAATTTCCCGGATAGCGCTGGATTCTCCGAAAATGGGCGTAAAATCGATGGCGTTTTCGAGCCGGAAATCTCGAAAGAATGTCGATCACATCCGCGTCGACAAGAAGTTTGAACTGCATGAGCTGGGAACGGATCAGTCTCCCAGTCTCTTTTTTAATTCTTCCAGGGTCAGCCAGTTTGCCGGATTCTTATCGTCGATTTTTGCCGCCAATCTACGGCGCGTTTCAGCATCCAAAGGCTTGATTTTTGGCTTAAGATAGAGCCGCAGTTTTTCCCGATCCTTGGGAGACAGACGATCTACTTCAGCCTTGAGTTCGACGATGCTCATGCCAGAAACATAAGCCACGCGTCTCCCGAATTCAATCCGATTGCACGCGCGCATTGTGCAGCGCCGGGGGTAGGATAACGTTAAGGTACGCCATGTCCATCAACCTCCCCTCCGCCGACAACGTCTCCGCCCTGCGGCGCGACTATATGCAGCGCGCCCTCAACGAGGCCGATCTCGCCCCGGACCCCATCCGGCAATTCGAGCTCTGGTTTGAGGAAGCGCGCCATTGTGCGGAGATCGCCGAGGTCAACGCCATGGTCCTCTCCACTGTCTCGCCGGAGGGACAGCCCCACGCCCGCTACGTTTTGCTCAAGGGCTTCGACGTGCAAGGCTTCGTCTTCTTCACCAATTACCTCAGCGAGAAAGGGCGCGACCTCGAAGCCAATCCACGCGCCGCCCTCACCTTCGGCTGGATCGAGCAGGAACGCCAGGTCCGCATCGAAGGCGCCGTCACCCCCATGCCTCGCGCCGCCGTCGAAGACTACTTCCGCACCCGCCCCCGCGGCAGCCGCCTCGGCGCATGGGCCTCCGACCAAAGCGACGTCATCCCCAACCGCGCCCTCCTCGAGACCCGCCTCGCCGAGGCCGAAATCCGCTTCCCCGGCGAAGTCCCGCCGCCGCCGGCATGGGGCGGCTATCGCCTCGCCCCGCAACGCATCGAATTCTGGCAAGGCCGCACCAACCGCCTCCACGACCGCCTCCGTTACCGCAAGGACGGCGCCGCCTGGATCATCGAGCGCCTCGCCCCCTGATCCGCTGTAGCCGCCGCCACCACCTCGTTCCCAAACTCCGTTTGGGAACGCCCCTTGTTCCCCGCGAAACTCCGTTTCGCGCTAACTTGCCCCCCATTAGTCCCGTCCGTCCTATCCTCCCAAATTCGTCAACGCACTCGACAAGCCCGCCAGATCGGGCTTTCTTGAAAGAGCGAAATCACCATGGGCGACGACTTAATCACCAACCGCAAAGCACACCGCGACTACCAAATCCTCGAAACCTACGAGGCCGGCATCGTCCTGCGCGGCACCGAGGTCAAATCCCTCCGCGCCGGCCAGGGCAACCTCACCGACGCCTTCGCCCGCATCGAGAAAAACGAAGTCTGGCTCTACAACCTCGACATCCAGCCCTACAAGCAGGCCCACCAATTCAACCACGAACCCAAGGCCGTCCGCCGCCTCCTGCTCCATCGCCAGGAAATCCGCAAACTCTTCGTCCTCATCGCCGTCAAAGGCCGCACCCTCATCGCGCTAAAAATGTACTGGAAGGCACGCCACCTCAAAGTCCTCCTCGGCGTCGGCATCGGCAAAAACGTCCGCGACAAACGCGAAGACCTAAAAAAAGCCGTCGCCAAACGCGAAATGGATCAAGCCCTCAAACAAGCGCGGCGCAAATAACCCTCCGGCACGTCTGTTAACACCCAAGTCCTCGCCCGGCAGCCCCAACGGATATCTCGGCGAAAGTCTCCCGTTCCGGTCTTTAGCCTTCTGGAGGAAGGCCACAATGGTAGCCGGGGGTTGAAGCCGCAGCAGCGGCTGATACCACCGGTAACCGCCATGCTTTTAACCCTACCCCGAAGGGGTAGCACAACGTTCTCGCCCTCACGGCCCCTTGCCGGGACTCGAATTCTGGAAGGATGACGAGGATTGCTGGGGCGGCGCGCCACCCTTGTTCTGCTCCTGCGGATTTGCGTAAACCGGCGTCGCATAAATCGGAATATCGCTCGAATAATCGATCGCCTTCGACGGCGGCTGAATAAACCCGCGACCAAGATCGTCCCGATAATCCGCCAAGGCACGATCAATGTAAGCCTGATTCGGCAAAGTCCCCTTGAACTTCGTCAACAGCGACGAGCTACGGACAAACCTCGGCAAGTCGTACGCGAAAATAAAAGGCCGCCCGCCAGGCGCGAACTCGAGAATATCTCCCGGCCCCAGCAGAAAGGGATGATCGTCAGCGTGCGCCGTCGCGTGTCCCTCGATGATTCCGAAGATATAGGTCTTCTTGTGCCCTCCCTGCACGCTGAAAAAACCAGTTGTGCCCGTGATTCCCGCCGTCACCGCCGCCGTCTTGATCGTCAGCGTCCGTGCATCCTTCCGTTTGCAGAACAGAATATCCCCTTCCTGCAGGTCAATCGTATTATCGGCCACCGAAAAATTGTAAATCGTGTTGGCCCCCAGGCGGGCGATGCTCGCGGTCGGCAAAGCCAGCTCGGCCCGCGATCTCGCGCCGGTTTTAACCTGCTCGCCATCACGAACCGTCGCTCCCACTTCGACCGGTGAGTAGTCCGTCGTACCATGAGGGCTTTTCTCCACGTCATTGACCCTCTCCGTCACCTGGGCCGTCGAGCCATCCGCCACGGCAAGGCCGTCTCCGAAAGCAAAAGCGAAAGCCAACCCGGCAAGAAATCCCGCCGCCGTCCTACCCATTGATCTCCAATTCATATGTTCCCCAATAGCCTCATGACACCGGCCAACTTAAACTGCCCCGGTTTAGGCCGCCTGTCTAACCCGGAGATGTTTTGACACGAACTGACGCATCCCTCGCAACCGAACCAAAACACGACCTACTTGCCAGCCAGCGCCGGTTGCGCTCTGATGATGCCGTGCTGCGACAGCTTAACAAACGAAGCGTCATCCATCTTCTCATCGTCGCGCTCTTTGTCTTTCCGACGCTTGCTGTGCTCTCGTTAGTGCCTACGGACAAACATAGCATTATCAACAGCATCAAGAACTGGTTTGACCGACAGGAGAATGCCTCCATTGACTATCGCATCCGATCTGGTCGTTGGGCTCCCCTCAATTCCCAGGTGGTCTTCCTTGGCATCGACTCAGCTTCCACCGGCTCATATTTGAGTTCTGAGCTGGACGAAAAAACGATAGCAAGCTCACGGGCTCTCAGCCTCATGGCCGCGAGTTTTCCATATTCGAGAGAAGTTTACGCCATGGTTTGCGATAGGTTGTTTGCCGCGGGAGCCCGGGCTGTTGTTATCGATGTCCTGTTCTTGTCTCCAACCCCCAACGACCCGATATGGAAATCAGCCCTCGATAAATACGGCGACAAGCTGTCGGTCGCCATGAATTTCAGCGACGACTTGCTAAGCTCGGGAGTCCTTAACAAGGGAACCGCTTCGTTAAGTATGCCCTCAGTTACCTTGTTCCCGGACCAGAACCCCTTTGACGCGCGACTCGCCTACGACAATTTTTGGCCGGATGAAGCGGACAAAGTGGTGCGCGACGCCCAATACCGGACCAATCTCGACGACGTTAATCACAACGCCGGCGCCGAAAAACTTCCAAAGTTTTATTCTTTGGCCGCTCGCGCAGTCCAGAAAGGTGGGCACGCCGATCTCGTGCCAGATGACCTCGCCGGTCGAATGATGCGATATGCCGGACCACCTTACAAAACATTCAAAGACGAATCTCTCTACAAGATATTCGATCCTCACGCGTGGGAATCCAACTTTCGAAATGGGGACTTTTTCCGCGATAAGATCGTCCTCGTCGGACCATCGGGAGATTTCGTCAAAGACAAATCAGACACGCCCTATGGATTGATGGATGGCGCCGAAATTCACCTCAACGCCATCAATGACCTGCTGCAAAACGAATTCTTATCGCGTTCTTCCACCCTGCTCGTTTTTACGACCATCCTGGTCTTCGGCCTCATCGCCCTGCTCTTGGCCCTGACCATCTCCGCCATCGCCTGGCGCTTTGTCGCCGCCCTGGGTGTGGTGGGCGGCTACACGCTGGCACTCATCATGGCTTACAACGGCCCCGGCTGGCTCCTGCCCGCCGTCGCGCCGATGGGGGTTTTCTGCGGAGCGACCGGCGTCGGCTTCATTTACGACTTCGTCCTCACCCAGATCGAAAAACTCCGCCTGCGCACGACCTTCGAGCGCTACAACTCAAAGAACGTCGTCAAGTACCTCCTCGAAAACACAAAGGCCTACAAAGAAATGCTCAAGGGCACGCGCCGGCCCGTGACCGTCCTCTTCTCCGACATCCGCAGCTTCACCACCATCGTCGAAACCACCGCCGATTCGCATCAACTCGTCGACAAGCTCAACGAATACTTCACCGAGATGGTGGCCAGCGTCTTCAAGTACGAAGGCTCGCTCGATAAATTCATGGGCGACGGAATCATGGCCGTCTGGGGCAACACCCCGTTCAATTTCGGCCCCCAGGAAGACGCCGCCCGCGCCGTCCGCGCTGCACTGGATATGCTTTGTCGACTGCGTCGACTAAATGAAAAGTGGCGCGCCGAAGGCAAAACGGAATGGCATATCGGCATCGGCCTGAACCACGGGCAGGTCATCGTGGGCGATATGGGCTCGCAACAACACAAGGAGTTCGGGCTCGTCGGTGATGCGGTCAATCTTGGTTCGCGCCTCGAAAGCCTGACCAAGGAATACCGGCTCGAAATCATGCTGGGCGAAAACGTGGTCGAACTCGTCCGCGACCATTTCCACCTGCGAAGCGTTGCGGTCGTGCGCGTCAAGGGCAAGACCCGCGCCGTGCAGGCCTACACCGTCCTCGGAGAAAAGTCAGAGGCGCTGCCGCCCGAACAGCAGAAACTCCTTTCCGTTTATGAAGAGGGCTTTTCCTCCTTTCGCCAACGGGAATTCGTCCGCGCGAAAGAGCTCTTCGCGAAGGCCCTGCAAATAAAGCCGGACGATTATCTGGCATCGCTCTACGTGGAGAGTTGTGAGGCTTATATCAAGAATCCTCCCGATGCCTCATGGGACGGCGTCCGGGTCATGACTGAGAAATAGGTCCTGCGCGAAGCTTACTGCGTCCGCAGGACCTGCCGTCCGCAGTACCTGCTGTTCGCAGGATCTAAAACTTCAGCGTGCCGGTCACGGACAAGCCCGGAATGGTGTCCGAGTAACTCTGCCCGGAGTTGTTCGAGTAGTCGTCAGCCCGGCTGATATCCGCCGAGAGCGAAACGCATTTGCAGGGAGTCCAGGTCACATCGAGGCCCTCGGAAATATTGAAGTCATCGCGGTCGTGCTGGAACGATGTGTTGGTGAAATAGCTGCGCGCCGAGGGCCGCACGAACGGCCCCACGCTCACTTGGGCAATCGGATAATACGACAGGCTGAACGAAAGCGTATTGTCGAGTCGGTCGAAATCGCCCGGATCGGCCTGGTGATAAGCCAGATCATAGGCCGCGATGAAGAAAAGCGGCACGTCCTTGCACAGCTGCTGCACGTGGGCGATCTGGTTGTCGTACACGACCTCGCTGTAAAAGAGGCGATCGCCGGCGTGCGGCGAGGTGAAGCGCGAAAGATTAACCGCCGCCGTCCACGACCAGGCACGATCGTCACTGAAGACCCACTGATTGGACAGTGCGAGATTTTCATTATCGAAGTCGCCGGAAGCCGCGCTGCCGTAGCGGACCATGTTGTATTGAAACGTTATCCGCGGCGTCCAGTCCCGCAGCGAATAGGGAACGATGCTGGCACTATAGCTGCCCAGGTAAGCGGTGCTGCCGACCTGGTTGGCGTTGGTGTAAAAAACATTGTCCGTATAGAAAAACTGCTGTGAGGTGGTGAACGTAAACGTCTCCGGCTTCGGGAACCGCTGGACCGCGTCGATCTCGCCCAGATCTGGATCCGTGGACGCGGTCGGCGTCGGAGGCGCGGATTGCTGACTCAATCCCACTTTCTGTTGCAAGGTCTCAGCCGCGGGCGACTGGGCCCTAAGGAGAGACGGAGCCGCCAGGGCAAAGCCCAAGGCCAGTCCCAGACAAAAAATGTAGTTTCGTTTCTCCATATGGAATTAAAGAAATTGAGAACCTTAGCCCGGATTATTCGACGCCATAATTGGCGGTGGTGGTGGCAGGTTAAAAAGGTTGTGGGCGCTCCCCGCATTATCACCGCCCGGAACCGCCGGTACCGTTGGGACACTCCACCCCCCAAGCTCGAAATTAAAATAGTCTTGAGTCACTGGCACCACAAAGCCCCGGCTCGCCGACTCATTGTAATCGGCCACTGCCTTGTCGATATAAACTTGATTCGGCAGCGGGTTTGAGAAGGAGTTCAACAACGGACATGCGGCGACGAACTTCGCGAGGTTGAAGGCAAAGGTATTCGTCCCCGCGGCAGGTGAAAACCTCAACATCTGGCCGGGCCCGATTGGATACGTGACCCCGCCGATTGTCAGCGTGGCGTGGCCCTCGACCAGACCGAAAATGAAATGGTTGCCGGTCAATTGCAAAAACCCGGTCGTGCCGACGATGGCGGCCGTCACTGCGGTGGTCTTGATCGTCATCGGCTTGCCGTCCTTCGGCTTCGAAAACAGAATCGTGCCCGCCTGCAGGTCGACCTCGTTATTGGCAACCGAATAATTGAAGACCGTGTTCGCGCCCAAGCGTGTGATCGTCGTGTCGGCGAGCTTCAACTCGGCACGTGACTTGACGCCCGTCTCGAGAAATTCCCCCGCCTGAATTTGCGTGCCCTTGGTGGCCGGAGTCTTGGCCGCCGTCTGCGACGAGCCGTGCGAAACCTCGTTCACCGCTTCCGTGACCGTGGCCGCGGTATCCGCCGCGAGCATGGGCATGGGCATGGTCCCCACTGCCAAAAGCGCCAACAGGCGGCAGAGTACACGCGTTTTCACGAGCCGAAAGCTATCACATTTTTACCAAGGTCAAAGCTAATTTGGTCGCCTTGTTTTTAAGTCAATTGCCCCTCATTTTACCGACACGGGCGCAGCAGCCACGTTGGGCGCGGGTGGCTTGTTGTGATAATCATGGCAAGTCGCGCAGGTGCTGACCACACCGCCCTTGGGGCTGTGACAAGTCACACAGGAAGTCTTGTCCGGCAGGTTGATGTCGGCAGTCAGCTTGCTTTGCAGCACCTGCCCGTGACATGCCTCGCATTTCATCGTGATATGCGCCGCGTGATCGAACCGGGCATGAACAAACCAGCGATCGGGCGTCACCGGTGCGGTCACGACCGGTCCCTGCGCGGCGGACGGCTTGACCTCGTGGCAATAGGCGCAACCGGGAAACAAGGCGCGCTCCTGTGCATTCATCTCCGCCGACTCGCCCACGCGCACCTTGCTCGCGTCGGCGTAAAAAACCTCCCGCTCCAAGTCGGTGCCCTGACGGACGCGCTGACGAATGGCGGTCATGTGCAGATTGACAAACGCCGCGATCCGGGCCGGATCGGTCAGCCCGTTCTTCTCCGCAGCATATGACGCGTACTGGGTCGGGAGTGTCAGGAGAAAATCGCGCACCGAATCGGCCTGACTGCTCCCCGTCGGATGCGGAATCAGAAAACCGGGGAGCGTCGGATCGAGCTGGAGGGAATGGCACGCCTGACAATTCTTCGCGTAGCTGATCGGCTGCATGTAAGCGCCGTGACTATCCGGCTTGTGGCAGTAGGCGCAGTCGAGTTTGCGGCCCTCCACCATCGGAATGTCCTTGGCCGTTAAATGGAGTTTGTGATTGAACTTCAGTGTATTCGGGTCGGTCAGATTCTCTCTTTGAATTTGGAAATCGGGATGCTTCCCGGCAAATGATTGGAAGACCTGCGTGTAGCCCAATTGCGGCCGCAGGGGTTGAAAGTAAACAAGCGAACTGTCCGGTGGCTTCATGACGAAATCGCCCGCCGGAAGAGTCAGCCCCTTCTGCGCTGAGACCGCCATGATGCTCGCATCGCCGTGGCACGCCACGCAGTCAACATCCTTGACCTGCTGCATCCGTCCCGTGCCGAGATGCTCGTGGTGACAATCCACGCAAGAATGTCCCTCCGCCACATCGGCCTCGTGGAAGGTGCGCTGGACATGGCACACCTCGCACTTTGCGTCGATGGAGGCGCTGTTCACCACTGCAGGCTTGAGCGGATCGACTTTCAGCGCCGGGTCATGGCACTGCTTGCAGTCCTGTGCAATACGACTATGCGCCTGCGAAATTCCTCCCGAAGTCCCAAGCAATTCAAGGCGGCGCGAAGTTTGCGCACGCGAGAAATAAATCGCAGCCGCCGCCACTCCGACGAACAAACAGCCCAGCATCAAAAGGATCCGCGCGCGGCGCAAAGGATGGAGATTTTTGAAGTAGCGAAGATTCTCCGCGTACCGCTGCGCAATCTGCTTTTGAGTCTTGCGCGGGGTGGGCATTTTAGGCGTAGAGATAAGTGGCCACGACGGCGTGCACGATGGTCAGCACCACCAATAAAACTGAAGCCGGCGCGTGAACAAGAATCCAGCCGTGCAACCAGTGATGCAGGCGGCTTTGCAGATCCAGCCGCCGCTTTTCGTCGCACAAATCCTGGAGTTGCCCCACCGGCGGTTGAATAAACGGAGGCACCTGCAGCTTCAGCAGGCGAAATTGATTGTCCGACGCCTGCCCGTCATGCAGGGCGAGACCGCGCGACTTTGCCGCACGGAGATACGGAAGCGCTTCCCTGTCAAGAAAGTCGATCACCATTCCGACGGCGGCCCGGTGACCAGCGACGTGCGTCGCCGCGCCACCTTCACCCCGCTCCGCAACCAGCGCCGGTTCCTCGAGCAGATTCGCCAGCTCCCCGCGGATCGATTCACCCTGCGCCATCAACCGGCTTCGGATGAACGGCATCTCCTCAAAGATCACTTCCTCCGGCAAATATTCCCGCATTATTTTCGGCACGAGATGCTGCAAGGCCAGTCCCCAAAAACCGCTGACCATGACAAACGCGTAAAGCCACAACAGGAACTGGGTCATCGGTCCGCCGCCATGAAGCCCGCAGTGAAAAAGGACGAGCGGAATCGAAAAAAGCGTCAGCCAGATGTGAGCTTTCAGCCAGGTCTGGATTGCTCCCACCGGCGCCGTCTGGTGGTTTCGACGCCAGCCTAGCAACGCCGCAAAAATGAAAATCAGCAACGCAATCGTCCCGTAAATCAAGCCCAGCGGCGTCGCCCCGACATTTCCCCGCAATGGCGGAACCGGACCAAGCCACGCCGGCAACGGAAAATCGAGATGCCATTTCCGCAGAACACCCGGATCGTTGTTCGCGAGATAAACCAGGGTCACCGCCACCGTGACCACGGCGGTGCAAATGCCCCAGCGAACATGCGTGCGATCTACAATCATGTCGTCACCTCGCGAGAAAAAGCGCGGCCTACCTTGCTCTTACCGACATTTGATGGTTGCGGCATGGTCGTATCCCGGTGATAAAAGAGCGAAGGGGCGATATGGTAAAATACTTTTTTCCACTACTTGCGCTGGGAGTGATCCTCTCGTCTCAAGTTCCGCTTCTGCACGGGGCGAACGACGCCGGCCCTTCCTCGTTTCCCATCCAGGAAAACGTCCGGTTCATCGGTGCCCCCACTTGCCAGTCCTCTATGTGCCACGGCGGCGCGAGTCCGTCCAGAGACCAATTTACGATTTGGCTGCACCAGGATGCACATTCCCGCGCCTACGCCACGCTGGTCACCGCCCGTTCCGCCCGCATGGCCGAATCCCTCGGCATCGCTTCCGCGTCGGAAAGCGCCCGCTGCACGGTCTGCCACGCGCCCTTCGCGGACGTCCCGTCGGGCCATCTCGCCTCGACCGCCAACCCGACCGAGGGTGTATCCTGCGAAAATTGCCACAACGGTGCCGCAGCATGGCTCCGCAGCCACACCCGTCCTGACTGGACCTACGCGGACCGCCTCCATGCTGGTCTGCGCGACCTGCGCAGCACCTACGTCCGCGCCGAAACTTGCGTCTCCTGCCACCAGGTCATCGACCCGGCCCTGCTCAAGGCCGGCCATCCCGAACTGACCTTCGAGCTCGATGGCCAGACCGCCTCTGAGCCGCGTCATTGGTCCGAAAAGGCCGATTGGTCCGGGCCGAAGGCGTGGGCGGTGGGACAGGCGGTCGCATTACGGGAAATATGTCGGCAGTCTTCGGTTCAGGATGCAGCCACCCCAGACAACGACGCAGAGCGACAAGCCCTTGTCTGGCTCGTAAGCGAAATCAGGCCGATTAAAACAGCGGCTCCTCCTGCCGCGCCTATGGCCCACATTTCGCGCAACGCGCCTGCAAACGCTGTCGCCGCTTGGGGAAATATGCTTGCGCAGTGGTTTTCAACCATTGAATGGAGTCCTGAACTTACCCGCGAGAACTTAACTTCTCTCTCCTCAACGTCCGCCACCTTCACCGACAACACCACCCCCCTCCCCGAACGTGAACTCCGTGCCGAGCGCCTCGTCCTCGGCCTCGACCGCCTCTTCAAGTCGCTCCACCCCGAGCCCAACTCCCCCGGCCAAATCGAACTCAACGCCCTCTTCGCCGCCGTTCAGGATCGCGACCAGTTCGATCCGCAGAAATTCTCCTCGTTGTTGCAAAAGTTTGCCGCGACGATCTCACCGACGAAATAACGCTGCTCTTTAAAATTCCGTCATCCTGAGCGAAGGCGAGGCGAACGCTCTCTTTTTCCGTTGATCCACGCCGAGCCGCAGTCGAAGGACCTGCCCCCTTTGAAAATAAAATCCTCACCTTTCGCAATGAGCTACGTTTCTCAGAAGCCGCTGCGCCGAGACCACCAAAGGCGGCATGCTTACCTTTTGACACGCAACCATCAAAGCGCCGCCGTAAGGGGTCGTATTGGCCGGGCAAGGTCCTTCGACTGCGCTCGGGTCAGGCCGCCATGAGAAAACAAAATCTTCCGCCTCGCCTTCGCTCAGGATGACGGAATTTGAAACGGGAATTACTCCGGCCTCTGCTTCACCCGCTGATCTTCATTCGCCGCCGGGGCTGGTTCCGTCGGAGCAGGCGGAATCGCCTGCGGCTCGGGCAATTTCTCCCCGCTCGTGGTTTGCAGCTGACCATCTTTCACCGTCACGTCCTCCACCCGGAAGAAATCCCCATTTTCGTGCCGCAAAAATTTCGCCATCTCATCGAGTTGAAACGGACGTGAACCGCGCCTGCCGAAAACCACCGTCTGGTTCCCGCTTTCATCCACCACCCGGTCGCGGTCCAGCCCGCGCGAAACCGCCAGTGCCTCGCCGTCCTTCACTGGATACGTCGCGATTAGATGCGGATTCGGCTTCGGATCGAATCCCGCAGCCTCCGGCACCGTGTCGGGCGAAATTAGTTGGATCACGCGCAACCCATTCTTCCCATCCGCCACCAGTGCAAACATCGACGCGCTGATCGACCCGATCTGCACCGCGCGCGCATCATTAATCGCGCCACCTGCATTGAACATTTGCTCCAGCCGCGGCTCTTCCGGCTTTTCGATATCGATGATCGCAAGTCCGTCGGTGCCATCGGCCAGGTAGACATAATCGCGCGCAACATAGAGCCGATGCGGCGAATTCAACCGCACCACCGCGCCCGGCACCGGCAATGGCTGCACTGGATCGGCGATATTCAGCACCTTCAGCCCCTGCGCGTCGCTGACGAAGAGGTATTGGAATTGCACCGAAAGATCGACCGGCTTCTGCACAAAGTCGCCGCTGTACTCTCCCACCAACTTCGGGTGCAGCGGATCGATGATATCGACCACCTCGATCCCGCGAGCGCATGCCACATAAAGATAGCGCCCCGCCACGAACGACTTCATCGCGCCGGTCAGCTTTCCCTCCGGATTGAAGACCGCGTCCTTGTGCAGGAAATTATTCTGCGGATCGCCGTCCATCAGGCACGTCGTGTCGACAATAACGAGACCCTCCTTGAGATCGGTCACAAACACATAGCCGTAAATCTGGCTGATCGGCTGCTCCTCATTCACCGGGTTATGCCTGCGCTTCGGATCATTCAGCAACGTGCTCGGCAGAGCGACCGACGTCGCCCACGGCGTGCGCACATATGTACGCTGGCCCAACGGCGAAACCGGTGAGCTCACCGTGCGCTGCGAAAAGCCCTTCTGGTCAATCTCGGCCACGTCGTCGACCTCCAATCCGCCACTCCCCGCCGCCGTGTAAAGATATTCGCCGCGAAGCGTCAAATCCTGGACGACGTGACCACCGAATAGATCGAGGCTGTTGTGGTGATACGCCTCATGAAGAACGCTCCCACCCTTCACATGCTCCGCGAAATCGCGCGGATAAGCGATCTTCTGCAGATGGCTCCCAATCGCCGCCTGCGGCTCGTCCTGCTCCGTCCAAACCACGCCGTAAAACCCGCCTGAGCCCGCGCCGACGTAGGCGTAACGTCCAAAGAAATTCACCGTGCCCGTGCCGAATCCAAGCAGTTGCGCCATGATCGCGTTGTTGTCTTTCTGCGCCGAGAGATGGCAGTCCGTGCAATTCTTCGTCGTGCCGACTCCGCTGGTCGTGTGCGGAAAATGGGGATTGAAAGCCTGTCCGCTGTATCCCTCCGACGAAACCGTCTGCTCCTGCGAATAGACCCATTCGCGATTATTATTTTGCGACCCCACCACCACCGCGCTCGACGAGCGAATGACCGCCAGCCGATTTCCCTTCACCGTGCCGTCGAGCCCGAGCATGAATACGTCGTCACGCACCACTTGAGGATTGTAGGTCGTGAAATTGCGACTCACCGTGCCCTCGAACTTATTCGTGATCACCCGCTCATTCGCCTTCATCGGCAGGTGGCAACCGAAACAGCTCGTCGCCCAGGACGAGTGGCAAATCTGGCAATCCATATTCGCGTTATCGTGCGCCAGCTTCCGCTTGCACTGTTCGCGCGTCGGCGGCACGTCTCCCCAAGTCGTGCCGTCGCGGCCCATCGTCTTCGCATAGCGAGCCATGGCGTTGTAGTGGGACGAGAGCGGGTTGATCACGTCAATCGTCTGCGGAATATTCCAGGTCACGTCGGGGCTCAGGGCTGATTGCTGATAAAGCTCCGTGCCTTTCCAGAAAAACCGCGGCCCCCACGCCGTCGCGCTATCAGCCAAGTTGACCGGGACGATCTTTCCGTCCTTGTCCATCATCCCGCCCTTGCCGGAGGTCTTCAGATTGGGCCGAGCGTCGATCGTGCCGTGACAGTCGATACACCCGATCGTCGTCGCATTCCGAGGTTCGCCGTAGAGCATTCCGTTGCCGTGATCATCCGTGAGGAAGTGGCAATCGACGCACTGCATCCCGTGCGCCAGGTGAATGTCATTCAGGTGCACCGCTTTCGCGAATTTCTCGGGATCGTCCGACGCAATGATCTTTCCGTCCGCGTCGAGCAAGTCGCCATGCCGGTCCTTCTTGAAGACGGCCTTAAAGACCCAGCCGTGCCCGTGATAGTCGGCGAACTGCGTATCCTTCAGCTTCGGATTCAGCTCAGAAACCTTTTCCAGAAAATTCAGGTCGCCCCAAAGTCCCTTCGCCGCCGCACCCTCGGGATTTTTCAACGCCGAATGAATCTGCTCCTCGTCCGTCGGATCATGCTGCACCTTCGGATACATATATTCGCCGTCCGTCTCCTGGTCCCACCATGTGTAGCCTAGATAAGGATTCACAAACAGATTCCCCTGGTGCATGTGGCAAATCATGCACTGGCTGCTCGGAATCGCCGTCGTAAACTGGTGCTTGATCGGATGGCCTCGCTCATTTTTAGGAATCGTTGGGTCGAGGCTGTAGCTTAGCCCCTGGTTCCCGTACTTCGCATACCAGCCCGAATTCGTCGGCGAGCGGTCATTGGCATAAATCACATGGCACGCCGAGCAGCCGCTCGACCGATAATCACCCGGATGATCGTTCGAGCCCATGAAGCCGAGCAACGGATCGTGCAGCCGCGTCTTCTGCGCGTTGAGCACGGTTGGGTCGATGCGCGTATTCGTGCCTAGCCCGCGGTCCGAAAGCGAATTCATCGGCTTGCCCGTCTCCTCATCCGGGTTCGGATTGCCCAACTGCTGCGGCAAAACCCCGCCCTTCTCGAATACGCGAAAGATATTGCCCGGCTGCCCGATCTCAAAGCGCGGCAGCGGCAACAGCTCCGGCAGAAAACCCTCCGTCCGCGTCTCGTCTGCCGTCACCTTGCGCGGACTCAGCAACGCCAGCGGCTCGCCGTTGTCGCTGTAGTCCTGGCCAAAGAGCGGATTCTTCAAGTGAAACGCGCCGTTGTTATAAGCCGCCGCCGCCCAGAGCATCGCGCCGTGGTTCATCATGCTGTGCGTCACCTGGTCCACGATATCGCCGTCCGCCGCGCCCTGCTTTTGCGCTTCGGCCCCGTGGCAAAGCCCGCACGCCCGTTCGGCCACGCGCAGGTCGCCCGGATTCACGAACTGAATGAATTGCGGCGATTCGTGATTCAGCACCACGGTCGAGTTCGCCGGATTGGCCGACGTCTTCCAGAATTCCTTATTTAGCGGCTGGACATGCGAAGCCTCCTTGAACGCATCGTACGTCACCTTGTCCTTTTCGAAGCCAGGGAACCGCCGCATTAATTTCTCCGATGCATCACCGCCGTGACAATCCGCGCAACCGAGCACGACATTCGGCGAATTGTGCATGTTCTCGATGCCGTGATGGCAGGCCATGCAGGCGACACTCTTCTCATCAGCCGCCGCCTGGCTCTGGTCTATACGATTGGGCGCCGGCAGCGACGCGGACGCAGCTTGTACATCGGCGGCCTGTGCCGCCGGCAGCATGCGTTCCATCGAAATCGCAATGACCATATTCAGGACCAGAAAGGCCCCGAGAACAAAAGCGAATGAAAGAAGCCGTCTCATCAGTAAGTGAAAGTGACGGACGCGAACGCGCTGTAGAGAAAATCATCAATATGTCCGGCTGGCGGCGAAGAATATCCCGGCACGGGAATCGTGTTGGACTCGTAGATGGCCTTGTAGCCGTCGGAAGGAATCAGTGCCCCAAGCCCGGCGGAAAAAATGATATTGTCCGTCAGCAGCGGCCGATACTGAACGCCACCGCTCAAATCCCAGCCGACGCCCGGCGTTATATTATTGGTGTGCAGGGCAAAGTTCACAGTCTGCGTGTCAGCCATGCGAATGTAGTTGGCATTCAGAAAAAGTTTCAGCGTCGGCAGCAGGTCCATGTCGGAACCCACGCCATAAATGAACACGCCCGGGTTCACGAAGTTCGCCTGCCCCTCCGTCTTGCTCGATCTCAAATCGATAAGCAGGCTGTTGCCTTGTTTGAAATTCACGTCGGTGTCGCCAAAGATGAATCCCTGCCGAGCGTAATAGCTAAACGGGCCGCCAATGAAATTGGGATTATCCAAAATCGAATCAAAGCCGGTCGCGTGGCCATCCTCGGGATTGTCATCGCCCGACGCGTAGAAAAACGACGCCTTGAAGCGAATCCAATCCTGATCGTAAGAGAGCTCAACCGCCGCCATCTGCGCATTGATGTCCACCGGCCCGCCCGCGAGGCCATTCTCAGTATCGCGCCCGATCACCTCGTAAAACGAATGCGTGATATTGAACCGGCCGATGTGCCCGTCGCCATTCCAGCCAAAGTAGTAGGCCCGCACGTCGTGCGGCTCGATCGGCCCGCCCAGCACTTCCGGATCAACCAGATTTCCCGTCCGATCATAATGAGTATCGGCATCGTCGAGATTGCAGAGGAAACTTAGCTGCGTCGTATAGCCCTTGGCAAAAAAATCCTGGCGGTAAACATTCGCGATAAACACATACTGGTGACGCGAATCGAACGTGTTCAATTCCGAATAAGTGTCCTTCTCGCGCATGTCGAAGGCCGCGAGATTATACTGCCACCGATTGCTGTCCATGTTGCCGAAAAGCCGCAGGCCAAGATTGGTATCGTTAAAAACGAACCCTCGAAAATCGCTGTTGAATGGCTGATTGCCCGCGCGCAGCGAAATGAAATCGTAGTTGTCGGTGAAATCGGCCAAATGCAGCTCGAGAAAACCCTGCTGCAGCGTGGCGAAATCTTTCGTGCGCGTGACATAGCGCCCCTGGTTTTGCTGCTCGCCCACGTACTCGAAACCTGCACCCGGAGGCAGGAGCCCGCCGGGATTGCCCGGAAGAATGCCTCCCGGATTGCCCAGCCCGGGGCTCGTCCCCCCTCCCGAATTATTCCCCGTGCCGCCGTTGTTGGTGAAAACGCCGCCGTTGTCCGACTGCGAATCGCTGCCGCGCGGATCGACGCTGAGAATCCCCGTCTCCTTCACCCGCACATAATTGATATTGTAGACTGGCTCCAGGTGCAGGTCCCACGTCACCGGCTGGAACACGGTCTCGCCCCTAAAGAGATCGAGCTTGAACGAAAAAAACTGATCGACTTCCTGCTGATCGCCCTGGCCGAAAAACTCCGAGCTGTCCGACCGCGCTGAACTCACTCCGCTCGGCGTCGGTACATCGCGGGCTTCGTAGGACGTAAAGCTCGATCCCGTCAGCGAGAGAAAAATGTCCTGCCCCAGCACCGGCACGTCCCCCTTCAGCACGCTCTGCTTGTAAGGGTCCCAGAGCCGCGGCGTGGAGTACATGTACGGCGTCTCCCGCTCCGGCGCGTTGTACCGCATCCAGACCGGAATATCCAAATCCCACCGGTCGGGCACGCCAATCGTGCCGGGTGGCAATTGCTCCTCGGGATACTCACGGTTCTCGAAAACTTTTTTCACCGGATGAATATCGATCTGCGGCGCGTGCGGCTGATCCAGCAGCGGCTCCCTGTCCTGGCCGTAGTCAGGCGGCGTGCCGGGCGGCGGCTGATAGAACGGCGGCGGGATCGGCTTCTGGGACGCGCCCGTATCTGGATTGTAAGTCGTGTTCCGATAAACCCCGCCGGCAAAGTCAGGATCGTCAGCCACCGTCTGCGCGCAGACCGGCAGCAACGCGTCCAATCCGAGCACAAGCAGGATGAGGTTCAGTCTCGGCATCATCTCATTCTCGCCACACCAGGTTACAGCGAAGCGTTCTGGGGGAACTTCGCGTAGGGCAGCCGGGCCCCGCGATAGGTGAATTCGTCCGAGCGGATATTCGTCGGTGCCTCGAAACCCACCGTGCCCGCAGCCGAAATAAGATCATCCTGATCCACCCCATCGCCGCTGATGCCGATCGCGCCGATCAGCACCCCGTTACGATACAGCGGAAATCCGCCTGGAAAAATCGTGATGCCGTTCGGCAGAAACGGATTAATCGGTGCATTAGCGTTGAGGGCTGCTGAAACCGAAAGGCTGTTCTGCAGCAAGTTGTAGGGCCCGGCCAGAGTACCGTCGATGCCGGGCGGATAAGTGGGTTCCGATAAAAAACCAACCGCGCGCGAGGAAAGCGCCATCGTATTGTTGGAAAAAAAGAGCGCCGTGAACGCCTTCTGCGCCGCGACGTCGTAACTGAAAATCGTCGCGTCCGGCGTGCGAAACGAACCAAGCACTTGCGGACGGGGAAAGGCATAAGGCACCAGCGAGGGCGGCGCGGCAGGAGCCGCGGGCGTAACCGGTGTGCCGCCGGCATCGGTGGGATAATAATCAACCACGACAATGAACACCTCGGCGGGGCCAATCGGGTTGCGGATCGCACCGCGCGTTTGCGACGCGCGCACCGCCGCTTGATGAATGATGGTGCTCACTTCCGCCTGGCTCAGCCGCGGCTGGCCCAAGACCGGCGTGGCAATCGGACTGGCCATGATCGGATCGCGAACCTCGCCTCCCGGAATGTCAGGAAAGGGCGACGGCTGCGGATAAGGCGCGACCGATCCCGGCGGCATGAACGGCACCCCCGGAGAGGCCACGATGGGAAAAACGGTCGAGATATTGCCCGCCGTCAGCGGCGCCCCAACCGAACTGGGCTGGTTGTAATCGGTATAGGGCAGCCGGATGCCGTTGATGAGAACCTCGGTGGCCAGAATGCCGGCCGGGGGCGCATACCCGCTTTGCCCTGCGATGGCGATATTTTCATCCACGTCGGGCCCCGGCACGTAGTTCAAGGCATCCAACGTCGTGCTGCTATCCACCCCCACGCCGCCGACCAAAATACCTCCCTTATAGAGCGGAACTCCGCCGGGATTTCCGCTCAGCGTCGTGCCCGGAATGCCCAACGACGAGCTGATCGTGGCCGTGGCATTGGGATTGCGAAAATGATTGATGGGCGAAAAAGGAAGGCTGGAGAAACCAACCCCGACGAGCGGGCCGGTCGAAGTATTCATGATCCCCGGCGGAAAGTGGGGCTGGATGATGAACCCCGCCGTGCGGGTGGTGAAAGCCTCCCCGCCGCTGCTGAGAAACGCCGCGGTGCCCGCCTTGGCAATGGCGTTCGACGTCGTATTGGGGCCGTTGATCGTATACGGATTCGGCGGCGGCCCGGAAACACCATAGACGCCCAGCACAAAACCTTCACGGTCGGTCACCGCGATCACGCTGCCCGGGCTCAACACCGACGCCGCCAGCGCCGCCTGCCCCAGAACCGTGGTCACGTCCGTCCCGGTCAGCGTCTGCGCAGCAACGGGAATTTGCAATGCCAACCCAACAAAAAATGCCGCCATCGCGGACAAATGGGCGCGCGCGATCGTCATATCCTTGGGAGGTTGGGATGGGTTCGCCGACGTTACCGTCCGGCCACCAGCAGGCCGTCCGGCGTCAGGGATCGAAATCTTGCCACCCTTTCTCCTGTCCTGTCAAAGCTCGGGAGCCTCGAACGTGCAATTAGCACGCGCTCCGGCTGCGTTGGCCACGTACGCAGCGCCTCGAGGCTGGCCTGGCGACAGAACACCGGACTTGCCGAGAGGGAACGATGCGTCCCCGTCGGAACGCATAAAACAATCGTCCAGCCTGGGCCCTGACTTTAGAAACCGATCTTCACCCCGGCTTGCACGGCCTGGCCAAAGTAATCGCTCTGGCCGGCCTGGAGGAGGTAATCCCCGAAGACGGAAACCTGGCCGTTCAGCTCGGCATTGAGACCGCAATCGATCAGGGCCGAATCGCGGCTCGGGTTCGGCGTCCGAACCGTAAACGGAGCGGCACCGGCCGTCGCGGGGCTGATGATCGTAGCATTGAGCCCCTGGGCACTGTCCATGAACTCATGCTGCCACGCGGCTTCGAAGTGCGGCGTCAGGGTGACTTTGCCGGCATGGAAGTCGTAGCTCGCGTGAGCACCCAGCCGGCTGCGCAGCGAATCGGCCTGTTGCTTGCTGACCGACTCGTCCGACGCGAGGGAATCCGCGCCGTCCTCGGTGTAGGAATCAACCTCAAGGTGCGTATATTGCACGCCCGCCAGCGGCCCGTATGTCAGGTTCTTCAGGTGGAAGTCGTAACCTCCATCGAGATTGCCCGTGATCTGATCACCACTCGGAGCGCCATGCGCGACCGCAGAAAAGCCGCCCAGGCCAATGTTCCGGTCTTCTGTGAAATTATTGAACCCGTAACTGCCCAGTGCGTTGGCGTACCAGCCGTCCTGCGCGTAGCTGACATACACACCGGGCGCGTAGCTGTCCAGCGTCGCTTTGCTGTTATTAGTATCGAGCGTGCCATCGGTGTGGTTGTAGGTGAACATCGCACCCGCGCGCAAATGAGGCGTCAGCCGGTAATCGGCGCCGATCTGCACTCCGCCGGTCGTCTGGTTGGAATGAGCCAGATCGGGCTGCGAGAAAGTCTGGGCCAACACCACGTTGCCCGCGACAAACACGTTGAAATTGTTTCCTTCAATCGAAGAAGGAGCAGGAGTCACCGACTTCATATCAACGCCACCCAGCACCGGGCTGGACGAATCGCTGAGCATTCCATGCGCGAGCGGAGCCGGGCTCCACGCCAGCAGGCGGCTGCCCATCATGGCCAGGCCCGGATCCATGCTCGGATCAACCACCGTCAGGTTGCTCGAATCAATCATGCCCTTGCTCGCCATAAAGTCGCCGTTGGCCGAACGGCCCGAGGCGAGATAATCGTCGAGTAATTGCGTCGAGAAAACCGCGTTGTTGACCACGGTCGTGTTGACGAAGTTGGCAAACTTGGCCGGGTTGAACTGATCGGCAATATCAGCCGACGTCGCCGGCAGGTTGCCACCGGCAAGAGCCGCCGTAATCACCGTAAAGAGCGGCCCGGAAGTGACATTGTTGTCGATATAGTTCAGGATCGCCGCCCGATTCGGGGTGTAGTAACCGCCGAGCTGCGCCGTCAACGCAAACTGCGTCGAGATGACATCCAGCTGGAAATCGTCACCCGCATTGATGATGCTGCCCGTCACCTGATAGCCAGCCGGGCTGGAGATCGGCGTGGCATAACCCGGCCCCGTTCCGCCGGAGATGCCCGTCGTGGTCGTGATCACCGTGAAGAGATCACCCTTCACCGGAACGAAGTTGAACTTGACGGAAAGATTGCCGCCAAGTGCAGCCGAGCCGGTGACATTAAGGATGTCATTCGCCGGATTGAGCCCGCCCGTGGGCGCGCCGTTTAACTGGAGCGTCAAGGTTCCCGCGGTCTGCGTAAAGCCGCCCGGAGCAGCGATCGCGATTCCGCCGGTGCCCGTCGTGCCGATGTTACCACCGCTCTGGGTGATCAAACCCGTTCCGAACGCACTCCCGTTGCCAACCAAAAGCGTTCCCGCGGAGACCGACGTCCCGCCGCTATAGGTGTTCGCGCCGTTAAGAATCGTCGTGCCCGCGCCGGATTGGTTGAACGCACCCGTGCCTGCCAGATTCGCATTCAGTGTCACCAAGCCCGCCGTATTGCTGACGTAGGAAGCGCCGGTCAACGTACCGTTCTGCACCGTGGTGGGCCCTGTGAACTGGACCGCGCCGACAGGCACACCGACTGATCCGCCCAAATCGAGGACCGAACCACCGGAGAGCGTCAGAGGCCCGACGCCATTTCCGAGCGTACCTGCACCGGTAACGTTGACCCTGCCCGAGGAAATTGTGGTGCTGCCGGCGTAGCTGTTCGCGCCCGAGAGCGTCGTCGTGCCCGCGCCCGTTTGCGTGAAGCCGCCGCCACCGCTGATGATGCCGGAG
>Ga0302319_10007707_pt1 | contig 21140 bp, 11 predicted proteins | sample Bog_T0_2_FD_203319 | JGI IMG/M metagenome (GOLD analysis project Ga0302319, IMG submission 203319) | Peat permafrost microbial communities from Stordalen Mire near Abisko, Sweden - Bog_T0_2 | ecosystem: Environmental > Terrestrial > Soil > Wetlands > Peat | place: Sweden: Abisko, Stordalen Mire... | reverse complement strand
CTGGAATGCATCCGGATTGGCCTCGGCAGCGCGGATGCGTCGGGACGCCCGTCGCCCGAACCAATCGCCGGATCGAACTTCGTGATCGCGGCGGACATGATCGTCAAGGCAATCGGACAGCAAAAGCCTTCGATAGCGACTGCGCTCGGCCTCGAAACCGATCGCGGTTATATCGAAGTGAACGATTCGCTTGAGACGAGCATGCCTGGAATCTTCGCGGGCGGCGATTGCATTCGTGTGCAGGGCGCCGCGTCCACGGTGATGGCCGCACAGGACGGCAGGAATGCGGCTGCGGCAATTCATCGGAGGCTGATGCCCAATGGCTGATCTGCGCGTCGATTTTGCGGGCATCCGGTCGCCCAATCCGTTCTGGCTGGCGTCGGCGCCGCCGGCCAATTCAGGGGCGCAGGTCCATCGGGCCTTCGAACATGGCTGGGGCGGCGCGGTCTGGAAAACCATCGGAGCCCCTGTTCTGAACGTTTCGAACCGCTACGGAGCCTGGCATTTCGGGTCGCAGAAAATGCTCGGGATCAACAATGTGGAGTTGATTTCCGATCGTCCGCTCGAAGTCAATCTGCGCGAGATTCGGGACGTCAAACGCGCCTGGCCGGATCGCGCGGTGGTTGTTTCGGCCATGGTGGAATCGAGCGCGAGCGCATGGCACGACATCGTTCGCAAAATCGAAGACACCGGCGCGGACGGAATCGAGCTGAACTATGGCTGCCCGCACGGGATGAGCGAACGCGGCATGGGCGCGGCGGTTGGCCAGGTCCCCGAGTATTGCGAGCGGATCACCGGTTGGGTCAAGAGTGCGGCGAGGATTCCCGTCATCGTTAAGCTCACGCCGAATATCACAAATATCGTACTTTCGGCGCGCGCGGCACTGGCGGGCGGAGCCGATGGACTATCGCTGATCAACACCCTCAATTCGATCACGGGCGTCGATCTCGATAGCTTCGAAGTCACGCCCAGCATTGCCGGAAAGGGCGGTCACGGCGGTTATGCCGGCCCGGCAGTGAAGCCCATCGCGCTGAATATGCTCGCGGCCCTTGGCACAGATGAAACGGTTGTGAAAGCTGGCAAGCCGATCTCCGGCATGGGTGGAATTTCCACCTGGCAGGATGCCGCGGAGTTCCTGCTGCTCGGCGCCGGCAGCCTGCAGGTCTGCACTGCCGTGATGCATTACGGCTTCCGCATCGTCGAAGATCTCTGCGACGGCCTCGCGGGCTGGATGGATTCGAAAGGTTTCGCCACCATCGGCGACGTGCGCGGCAAGAGCCTGCACTGCATTTCGGATTTCAGGAATTTCGACCTTTCGTTCCGCGCCGTGGCCCGTATCGATAGCTCCCGCTGCATCAAGTGCAATCTCTGCTACGTGGCCTGCAACGACACCGCGCATCAGTGCATCGATCTGATCGGAGCGGATGGCGCGCGCGTCACCCCGTATGCGTACGACGCGGCGTCGAGTGGCAGGCACGAGGCAGTCGAATCGCGGCCGCAACCGCAAGTGCGCGAAGACGATTGCGTAGGCTGCCGCCTCTGCTACAACATCTGCCCGGTCGAGCAATGCATCGAAATGGTGGAACTCCCTTCCGGCCGCGCGTCTGTCACCTGGGATGAACTCTCCACAACAAGGCCGGAAGTTACCGAAGACTGGGAAGCCATGCAGCGTTATCGCGATGAGCGCGGAATCCACATCCACTAACTATGTCTCTTCTGATTCGAAATGGCGAAATTGTCACTGCCGATTCCCGGTACCGCGGAGATATCTACGTCGAAGACGAAACGATCACCCGGATCGGCGTCCACCTGGATGCGGGGCCTGAAACCGAGGTAATCGACGCCACCGGCAAGTACGTTTTTCCTGGCTTCATTGACCCGCACGTGCATATTTATCTGCCATTCATGGCGACCTGCGCGAAGGATACGCAGCAGACTGCCAGCATCGCCGCTCTGGTGGGCGGCACCACTACGTGGATTGAAATGTGCTGCCCGTCGCGTCTCGATGACGCGCTGGCTGGCTACCAGCTCTGGAAATCCAAAGCCGAAGGCAACAGTGCCTGCGATTATTCCTTCCACATGTCGGTCACGAAATTCGACGATCGGACGGAAGGCCAGCTGCGGGAAATTATCGCGGATGGAATCGCCTCCTTCAAGATTTTCCTCGCTTACAAGAACTTCTTCGGCGTTGACGATGACGAGATGTATCGCACCATGTCGCTCGCGCGAAAACACGGCATAATTGTGACGGCACACTGCGAGAATGCCGAACTTGTCGCTCGCCTGCAGCAGGAGTTGATCGCACAGGGAAAGACTGGCCCCGAATGGCACGAGCCCAGCCGTCCGGAGTCCGTTGAAGCCCAGGGTACGCATCGCTTCGCCACATTTCTTGCGACAACAGGTGCTGCCGGTTACGTAGTTCATCTTTCCTGCGAGCCCGCGCTTCGTATGGCGATACGAGCCAAAGAGCGCGGCACGAAGCTCTGGATCGAATCTGTCATTCCGCACTTTATTCTGGACAAAACGTATGCCGAACGGCCAGGCGTGGAAGGTATGAAACACGTCATGTCGCCGCCTCTGCGTGACAAACGCAACCACAAGGTCCTGTGGGACGCACTGGCTGCGGGCCTGATCGACACTGTCGGCACCGACCATTGCCCATTCGATACCAGTCAAAAGCTGCTCGGCAAAGACGCCTTCACGCAGATCCCGAACGGCATTCCAGGCGTCGAAGAACGCGTGAATCTGCTCTACACGAACGGCGTCAGACGCGGCTTTCTGGATATCCATCGCTTCGTGGATGCGGCGAGTACGAAGCCCGCGAAACTATTCGGCCTGTTCCCGCGCAAAGGCACCATCGCCGTGGGTTCAGATGCCGATCTGGTCATCTATGATCCCGATTACAGGGGCGTCATCTCAGCAAAAACACAGCACGTAAATAACGACTACAACGGCTTTGAGGGTATGGAAATCGAGGGGCGCCCTTCTGTTGTGACCGTGCGCGGAAAGGTGCAGGTTCGCGACGGCGCCTTCGTCGGCGACACCCGGCACGGACGCTTTCTGCGGCGGGAGGCTACGCACTTCCAATGAGCCTGAATCCAAAGCGCACCATTGCCGAACTCAAAGAACTCCGCGACCTCACCGGGGATCGCGACGGCGCGCAGCGTCTTGCCTGGAGCGATACCTGGCTGAAAGCGCGAGCCTGGTTTGAAGCGAAAATCGCTGCGCTTCCCGTCGAACATCATCTGGACGCGGCGGGCAATCGCTGGGTCACGCTGCCAGGCGATTCTCCCCAGGCGCTGCTGATCGGAAGCCATCTCGATTCCGTGCCCAACGGCGGCTGGCTCGATGGGTGCCTGGGCGAACTTGCAGGCCTCGAAATCCTGCGCCGGTTTGCCGACGAATTCAGCGGCCGTCCGCCGGTTACGATCCGCCTGGTCGACTGGGCCGATGAAGAAGGCGCGCGCTTCGGACGAAGTCTGCTCGGCTCCTCTGCATTTGCAGGCACGGAATCCATTTATGCCGATCGCGTCCGCGCAGATCGCGATGGCATCCGTCTCGATGCCGCGCTCCGGCGCTGTGGTATCGAAATCGATCGCTTTCCCGAAGCCCGCAGGGAGCGGAAAAACGCGGCGGCCTATCTGGAACTTCACATCGAACAGGGGCCGGTGCTCGAAAGCCTCGATTTGCCGCTGGGCGTTGTTCTCGGCACCAAAGGCGTGGAGCGCCATGCCATCACTTTCTACGGCCAGGAAGCGCATTCCGGCTCCACTCCGATGAACGCGCGGCGCGATGCGCTGGCCGCTGCCGCGAAGCTGGCGCTTGCAATACGCCCAATCGCGCGAAAACATCCCGACGCGGTTTGCACCATGGGCAGCCTCAAAACATTTCCGGGCATCGTGACCGCGCTGGTGGGCCGTGCGGAAGCAACGCTCGACCAGCGCGATCTTGACGCGGCCATTCTGGCGCAAATGTATCGCGAAGCCCGTGAAGCGAGCGAGCGCTTCGCCGTCGAAGAGGGCTGTCGCGTGGAATGGTCGAAGATCTGGTCGATCGAGCCAGTGCCGTTTCACCCCGCTCTGATCGAATTCTGCGAGCAGGCCGTGCATGAAACGGTGGGCACGGCGCACCGCCTGCCATCCGGGCCTTTGCACGACGCGGCGGAAGTAGCCAGGGCCGGCATTCCAACCGTGATGATGTTCGTTCAATCTCTTCGCGGCATCAGCCACAACAAAATCGAAGATACGAAGGAAGAGCACCTGGAACTGGCCATCGCCGCGCTGGACCGGCTCGCCACGAAAACCGCAGAGTGGATATTGAGGAGTTGATCATGGCAACAATCGCACCGGTTGGTTTGAAAAACGTCAGCCACTGGATCGGCGGCAACGTGGTCGCATCCGTGTCGGGACGCCGCGGCACCGTGTGGAATCCGGCTACGGGAGAAGCGGGCGCCCATGTCGATTTCGCCGACGCGCGCGAAGTCGATATGGCCGTGGAGCGCGCGCAGGCGGCGTTTCCGGAATGGCGTGCCACTCCGCTTTCCCGGCGCGCCGAGACTATGTTCCGCTTTCGTGAACTGGTTGACGCCAACCGCCGCGAGATCGCCGCTTTGATCACCCTCGAACACGGCAAGACTCAGTCCGACGCCATGGGTGAAGTCGCGCGCGGCCTGGAAAACATCGAGTTCGCCTGCGGGATTCCGAATCTGCTCAAGGGCGGCTTTTCCGAGCAGGCCAGCCGCGGCGTGGACGTCTTCCAGATCCACCAGCCGCTGGGCGTTGTCGCGGGCATTACTCCATTCAACTTTCCCGCCATGGTTCCGCTGTGGATGTTCCCGAATGCCATCGCATGCGGCAATACGTTCATCCTCAAGCCATCGGAAAAGGACCCGTCGGTCAGCCTGCTGCTGGCGGAATTGTTACAGAAGGCCGGCGTTCCCGATGGCGTCTTCAACGTGGTCCAGGGAGATCGCGTTGCGGTCGATCGTCTCCTGGAACATCCCGCGGTGAAGGCCATCAGTTTCGTTGGATCCACTCCGGTGGCCAAAGCGATTTACGAAGCCGGTACGCGCAACGGCAAGCGCGTCCAGGCGCTGGGCGGCGCGAAGAATCACATGGTGGTGCTCCCGGACGCGGATATCGCCATGGCAGCGGATGCCGCGGTTTCAGCCGCTTTCGGTTCGGCCGGGGAACGTTGCATGGCGATCTCGGTGGTCGTCGCCGTGAGCGATGCCGCCGCTCCCCTGATCGCAGCCATCAAAGAGCGCATGAGCCGCATCAAAATCGGCGCGGGTGCCCATTCCGCCAGTGAAATGGGCCCGCTGATCACGAAAGAGCATCGCGACCGCGTGGCGTCCTATCTGGATGCCGCGGAGCGTCAGGGAGCATCCGTCGAGGTGGATGGACGCAAACATCCTGCTTCATCGGGGGCCGGATTCTTCCTTGGCACTTCACTGATCGATCGCGTGGAACCGGGCATGAGCTGTTACGACGACGAGATCTTCGGACCGGTGCTGAGCGTCATGCGCGTGGCCACGTATGACGAAGCCCTTCGTGTAATCAACGAAAATCCGTACGCCAACGGTACCGCCATCTTCACCCGCGACGGCGGCGCCGCGCGGCAGTTCCAGTTCGATGTGGAAGTCGGTATGGTGGGCGTCAATGTGCCTGTCCCCGTACCCGTCGCGTATTACAGCTTCGGCGGCTGGAAAGCCTCGCTGTTTGGAGACCTCCACATGTACGGGCCCGAAGGCGTTCAGTTTTACACCCGCGCCAAAGTGGTCACCAGCCGCTGGCCCGATCCCGGCACCAGCAGCGTGAACCTTGGCTTCCCGCAGGTCCGCTAGCTGAACCAGCACCGCTTGTTATCTAAAGGACCTGGAGTACTGCTTATATTGCTTCTTCCGGGAGAACAAGGCAAAATGGTTTGAGTCTCCACGCTGTATACGGGATGCTGGGATACGGATTTTCTTCATTTTCAATCGCCCGGCCATAAATAACAGATAAAGGATTTTGCCAATGGGCTGGTCGAAGGCGGGTTTTAGAGGGGCAGACGTAACAGGATTTTACCTGGCGCTCTGTTCGGCGGCGCTCCTGTTTGTAATGCAGGCGCCAGCCCACGCGCAGTCCGTTGCTACCCATCATGTCCGAGCGGCCGTGGTCAACGGTCAGGCGCGGTTCCTGCGGCCGATGCCCGCCACCGAGTCCCTGCGCCTCGACGTCGTTTTGCCCTTGCGCGATCAGGCAGGTCTGGATAAATTCCTGAAAGACCTCTACGATCCTTCCAGTCCATCCTTCCGCCGCTTTCTCACGGTCTCCGAATTTACGGCCCGCTTCGGCCCCGCCCAGGAAGATTACGACGCACTCACCAGTTACCTCGTCTCCAACGGCCTGACCGTGGTCGGCGGTTCGCGCGACGGCATGGAACTGCAGGTAGAGGGCTCTGTTGCCGCCATCGGGACTGCCTTCAGCGTGAGTATGGGGATCTACCAGCACCCCACCGAAAGCCGCACGTTCTATGCGCCGGACCGCGAACCCACGGTCGGGCTGCCGTTCCCGTTGTGGCATGTCTCCGGCCTCGACAACTACTCCATTCCGCATCCGATGATGACCAAACGGAGCGATACCGCGGAAGGACGCGACGTCTCCCACGCAACGGGCTTGCCTCAGGCCACCACCGGATCGGGTCCCGCGGCTTCATTTCTGGGCAGCGACATGCGCGCTGCATACTACGGCGGAACGGCCCTCACCGGCGCCGGACAAAGCCTCGGATTATTCGAGTTTTTCGGCACTGATCTGGCCGACCTCACCACCTATTACAAGAACGCCGGTCAGACGAACTCTGTCCCGATCACCCTGTTTTCCGTGGACGGAACCGCCACTACCTGCCTCGTTTCGGCCAATTGCGACGACTACGAACAGACCATCGATATGACTCAGGCGCTGGGCATGGCTCCGGGGTTGTCGAGTCTGGTACTTTTTATCGGCAGCAACGATACGGCGATTGTCAGCGCTATGACCACGCATAGTCCGTTGCCCACCACGATTAGCTGCTCCTGGGGCTGGACGCCGGCGGACCCAACCTCGCTGGACCCCTACTTCCAGAAGATGGCGGCACAGGGCCAGAACTTTTTTGCGGCCTCCGGCGATACGTCCACGTGGTCGGCCACGAGTGAGGCCTGGCCAGCGGATGACCCGTACGTCGTTTCGGTTGGCGGGACCACTCTGGTCACGTCGGGCGGCGCGTGGAAGTCGGAAACCGCGTGGGCCGGAAGCGGCGGCGGTCCCAATATCGATGGGATTGCCATTCCCGCCTGGCAGCAGATTTCGGGAGTCGTCAATTCCAGCAATAAGGGCTCCACCGTGTACCGCAACGGACCCGACGTAGCGGCCAACGCCGCCGCTTCATTTTACGTCTGTGCCGACCAGACCGCCTGCACGGCCAACGGCTATAGCGGCACCAGTTTTGCGGCGCCCATGTGGGCCGGTTATCTGGCTCTGGTCAATCAACAGGCCGCCTCGAAGGGCCTGGCGACGCTGGGTTTCATCAATCCTTTGATTTATTCGCTGGGCGTCGGCTCGGGCTATGGCAGCGATTTCCACGACATCACCAGCGGCGCCAGCGGCAGCTATTCAGCCGTAACCGGCTACGATCTGGTGACCGGCTGGGGCAGTCCGAACGGCGTCGGCCTGATCGATGCGCTCACAGGAACGCCGACGCCCGCCGACTTTACCCTGTCAGCCTCGCCGACTTCTGTATCGGTTGCACAGGGCAGTTCGGGTACCTCAACCATTACCACTGCGGTTTCGGGCGGTCTGAATTCGGCGATGGCGCTGACGGCGAGCGGTGAGCCCACCGGCGTAACCGTGGCGTTTAGTCCCGCGTCCGTTGCCGCTCCGGGTTCGGGCACTTCTACCATGACGATGACAGTCGCCTCAACCGCCGTAGCTGGCTCCTATCCGATTACAGTCACGGCCACAGGCGGAGGAGTCACGCACACCTCGTCGGTCACGCTGAAGGTGACTGCGCCAGGTTCGTTCACGATTTCCGCCTCGGCAACTCTGGTCACCGTCGCTCTCGGCGCCAAGGGAACCAGCTCCATCACAACGGCAATTTCGGGAAGCTTCAAATCGGCGGTTGCGCTCACCGCTTCGGGGCTACCAACGGGAACCACGGCGGCCTTCAGTCCGGCGTCGATTGCGTCGCCAGGGTCCGGGAGTTCCATCCTCACGCTGACGGTCGGAACGTCAACCGCTATCGGCATCTACCCGATCACGGTAACGGGAACCGGCGGTGGAGTGACGCAAACCACATCCGTTACCCTCACGGTCAATGCGGCTGCCTTCACCATATCGGCCTCGCCCACTTCCGTCTCCGTGGTTGCTGGCCATACCGGTACGTGGACCGTTAGTACCGCCGTCTCCGGGGGCTTTAGCTCCGCCATTGCGCTGTCGGCCAGCGGCATGCCGTCGGGCGTGACCGTCTCCTTCAGTCCCACGTCGATCGCGGCGCCGGGATCTGGCACATCCACCATGACCCTGACTGTGGCCGCCACCGCCGCCACCGGCACGCATACGATTGTCGTCTCGGGCACCGGCGGTGGACTCACCCACACTTCCCCCGTCATCCTGAGTGTTACGGCGCCACCTGCGTTTACTATTGCGGCTTCACCCTCTTCGGTTTCCGTGAACCAGGGAGCCACGGGAACCAGCACCATCACCACAACCGTCTCGGGCGGCTTCAATTCCGCAATTGCACTCACCGCATCGGGACTTCCCACAGGCGCCACCGCGGCGTTTAGCACCACTCCGATCGCCGCACCGGGCTCTGGAACTTCCACCCTCACCTTCACCGTGGGAACGACTACCGCGGCGGGCACTTATCCGATCACGGTGACTGGAACCGGCGGCAGCCTGACCCATACCGCGAGCGTTTCGCTCACCGTTGTTGCACCCGCCTTCACACAATCCGCCTCACCCGCGTCGGTCTCCGTGGCGCTGGGTGCCAGTGGCACCTCCACCATCACCACCGCTGTCTCGGGCGGCTTCAACTCGGCCATCGCGCTCTCCGCCACGGGTCAGCCCGCAGGCGTGACCGTCACTTTCAATCCTGCCTCCGTTGCAGCGCCTGGCGCGGGCACTTCCACGATGACCATCACAGTGGCCTCCACCGTTACGCCGGCTTCATACCCCATCACCGTGACCGGTACCGGCGGCGGAATTACCCACACCTCCACGGTCACGCTGACGGTTCCGGCGCCTCCCGGCTTCTCCGTTTCCGCCTCACCCGCCGCAGTCTCCGTCGCGCTGGGCGCCAAGGGGACAAGCACTATTGCGACGAAAATCTCCGGCAGCTTCAGTTCCGCCATCGCCCTCAGCGCCTCCGGACTTCCTTCCGGTACAACCGCGGCGTTTAGTCCGGCCTCGATCACGGCACCGGGTTCGGGCTCGTCCACGGTCACATTCACCGTGGGATCCACCACGGCTGTCGGCGTCTACCCGATCACCGTGACTGCCACGGGCGGCGGAATCACCCAGACAGCCACCGTGACTCTCACCACCACGGTCGCAACAACGGCTTTGACCCTGAAGTTCACCAGCGCCACGGGGAAGGTGGGAACCGCATTCACAGGTTCGCTGACCGCTGCGGGAGGCAAATCACCCTATACGTTCTCAGTCGGTTCCGGCAGGCTTCCCGCGGGCTTAACGCTAAATACCACAACCGGTGCCATTACCGGTACGCCAACCGCTGTAGTGAACGGTTCGGCCGCCAACATTACTTTCAAAGTGGTTGATTCGGCCGGTTCCTCCGCCACCGCGAGCGGAACGATCACCATCGCCGCGGCAGGCACGAAGGTCGCTCGGGTCCGCTAGCCCCGGGGCAGCGTCAATCGTGGGGGCGGCGTCGTCAGCCGCCGGAAACCGTATGTCGCCGGATGGCAACCGCCTTTCCGGTCGAGTCGTCCACGTCCACTACGACGGAATGCAACTCCGCCGCCAACTTCGACGGCTCCATCCGGATCGGCATCGCAGTCAGGAATTTCGCCAGTACCGGCTCTTTCTCCACTCCGATAACCGAATCGTACGGTCCGGTCATACCGCAATCGGTTTGATAGCCGGTTCCATGCGCCAGGATTCGCGTGTCGGCTGTCGGAATATGTGTGTGCGTCCCCACCACCGCGGAGACGCGTCCGTCCAGATACCATCCCATCGCCATCTTTTCACTGGTCACTTCGGCGTGGAAATCGACGAACCGAACCTTCACATCGGCCGGCAGCGCGGCAATCAGCTCGTCGGCCTTGCGAAACGGGCAATCCGTTTGCGGCATATAAACGCGGCCCTGCAGATTCATCACCGCGCAGCGAGCGCCGTTCGGCGTCGTGTGAATATAAACGCCGGCTCCCGGCACCCCCGTCGGATAATTCGCAGGCCTGAGCAGGCGCGGGGTTCTGCCGATGTAATCGTAGATATCCCGCTTGTCCCAGATATGATTGCCCGATGTCATCACGTCGATCCCCAGGCGAAATAGCTCATCGGCCACGTTGGGCGTAACGCCAAAGCCCGCCGCCGAATTCTCGCAATTTGCGATCACCACATCGATCGCCTGGGACGAGCGAATATCGGCCACATGGTCCGCGACAATCCGCCGGCCGGCGTGGCCAAATATATCGCCGATAAAAAGGAGTTTCACAGCGGGCCCGCCAGGCAGCGAGCCCCGCGCGGGTAAAGGGAATATTGGGAGCGCAACTTGTCATTATATTGTGACCCTGCGGGCGCGCAGACGAAGTGGCATCATATTGCCATGCGCATCGGCGTCGATTCCGGCGGAACTTTTACCGATTTCGTGGTCCTTCACGACGATGGCCGCCTCGCTTCATTCAAGCTGCGCTCCAATCCCGCGTCGCCGGCCAGCGTCATCCTCGAAGGCATCCGCCGCATCGCCGCGCCGGGTTCTCGCGGTCAGCCCGCCGAAGTCGTTCACGGTTCCACCGTCGCCACCAACGCACTGCTCGAACGCAAGGGCGCGAAAACGGCGTTCGTCACCACCGCCGGCTTCGAAGACCTGATCGCCATCGGCAGGCAGAATCGACCCGAACTTTACAACCTGACTCCGGCCCCTGCCAGGCCGCTCGTTCCACGCAATCTGTGCTTCGGCGCGCGCGAGCGCATGCTCTTCGATGGCACGGTCGAAATGCCTCTGGCTGCCGCCAATATCGCCGCGCTGCGCAGGCGCATTGTGGCCTCGGGCGCCGAATCTGTCGCCATCTGTCTGCTTCATTCCTGCCAGAACGATGCCCACGAGCGCATGCTGCTCGACGCGCTCAGCGGTCACGCTTACGTCTGCGCATCCTGCGATATCTCGCCCGAATTTCGCGAATTCGAACGCGCCAGCACCACAGTCATCAACGCTTATGTCGGGCCGCTGATGGATCGCTATCTCGCCGAACTGGAACGCGGCTGTCGGCACAAACTTTCGATCATGCAATCGAGCGGAGGCCTCCTCAACGCAGCGGAAGCCCGCCATCACGCCGTCCGGACCATCCTTTCAGGTCCCGCAGGCGGCATCGCGGGCGCTGTCGAAGTCGCGCGGCTCGCCGGTTTCGCCCGCGCTCTGACTTTCGATATGGGCGGCACCTCCACCGATGTCGCGCTGGCGGGCCGCAAGTCTCGTCTCAGCACCGAAGCCCGCATCGATGGCTTTCCCATTCGCGTGCCGATGCTCGATATCCACACAGCGGGCGCCGGTGGCGGCTCGATCGCGTACATCGATGCCGGCGGCAGTTTGCGCGTCGGTCCCGAAAGCGCGGGAGCGTCGCCCGGCCCCGCATGTTACGGCGAGGGCGATCTGGCAACGGTCACCGACGCTCATGTTGTACTCGGACGTATCGTCGGCGATCAACTGGTAGGCGGCGCGCTTCAGCTCGATCCCGCGCGCGCCACTCACGCGCTGCAGCGACTAGGCCGGCCCCTCGGGCTCAACGCCGTGGATGCCGCGGCCGCCGTCATTCGCATCGCCAACTCAAACATGGAGCGCGCCATTCGCGCAGTATCGGTGGAGCGTGGCGAAGATCCCCGCGACTATCCGCTGGTGGCGTTCGGCGGCTGCGGCGGTTTGCACGCCTGCGAAATGGCCGCCGAACTCGGCATCCGCACCGTGATCGTTCCGCGCATGGCCGGTGCGCTCTCCGCTCTCGGCATGCTCCTGGCCGATCGCACGCGCGATTACTCTGCCGGTGCGCTGGGCGCAACGAATTACGAAGCCCGCTTCCGCCATCTGGAGCGTCAGGCGAAAAAAGATGTGCGCGGCGCGAAGCTCGAACGCTTCGCCGATATCCGCTACGCAGGCCAAAGCTATGAACTCACCGTCCCCTGGAGCAGCGAAAATCCGTCGGCCGCTTTCCACAAAGAACACCACCGCGTCTACGGCTATTCCGATCCAAAACGCGCTACCCAGATCGTGACGCTTCGTGTGCGCGCCACGCTGGCGGTCGAGCGCCCGTCATTGCGCGCGCGCTCTCAGCGCACCAAACCACCATCAACCAACCGCGATGTCTGGATATCCGGTAAATGGCGCAACGTTGAAACGGGTCCGCGCGAAATCGTAGGCCGCATCGCCAAACCCGGCCCCGCAATCATCACAGACTACGGTTCCACCACGCTCATCCCGCCGCACTGGACCGCGCGTCTCGATTCAGCCGGCAGCCTGATTCTGGTTTCTACTTCCCGTAGCTGACACGCCAGATCGATCCCGACGCGTCGTCGGAAACCAGCAGCGATCCATCCGCCGCCGTCGCAACTCCCACCGGGCGTCCCCACACGTCGCCGTTCTCCAGCACGAAGCCAGTGAGGAAGTCTTCATAAATCCCGCTCGATTTCCCGTCCTTCAGCGGCACGCGAACCACCTCATGCCCGGTTCGCGTCGACCGGTTCCACGAACCATGCTCCGCCGCGAAAATATCGCCCTTGTATTCCGCCGGGAACATGGAGCCCTCATAGAACATCAGCTGCAAAGAGGCATTATGCGGCTGCAGCAGCACATCCGGTACCAGCACTTTACTCTTCAGTTCCGGATGCGTGCCCGCCAGCCGCGGATCCTGATTGCCGCCCATATAGAACCACGGCCAGCCATAAAATCCGCCTGGCTCGACATGCGTAATGTAATCGGGCACCAGGTTGTCGCCGAGTTCGTCGCGTTCGTTGACGGAGCACCAGAGCTGCCCTGTAGTCGGATTGATCGCCAGACCCACAGGGTTGCGTATGCCCGCGCCATACACCCGCACAAACTTCCCTTCCGGCGTGTATTCCAGAATGTTGGCCCGGTTCTTCTCTTCCGGATGCGTATCCGGATCGTTCACGTTCGAACCGGAACCGACCGCAACAAAAAGGCTCTTGCCATCCTGCGAAAATGCCAGATCGCGCGTCGAATGCCCGCCGGTCGGCAATCCGGTGATGATTGTTTCGGGCCTGCCCGTGGCCGCCAGATCGTTGCGATTGTATGCGAACCGCACCACCGTGGTGACGTTCGATACATAAAGCCACTTCGGATCGTCGCCCGGCGGATAAAAGGCCATCCCAAAAACAGCGCTCAGCCCGCTCGCGAAAATATTTCCTCGGCGCGGTTTCCCTTCGTCGCTCACGCCGCGATACACGCGCACATTTCCCGCACCGGTCTCCGCCACAAAGACGTCGCCGTTGGGCGCGGCCTTCATAGCTCGCGGCGTGGTCAGGCCGAAAACAAACTGATTCACGCTGAAGCCTGGCAGCGTCTGCGGCAGCACGCCATCGGGCCGCGCCACTATGTGCGAATTATTCGACGCCGATTTAGTAGCGTAAGGCTGCGGCAGATCGCCCGGAGTCACCTTACGAAACGTTCCAGGCTTCTCGGTCAGGTAAGTGGAAAACGCCGCGCTCCCGGTCAGCACCTTGTCCGGTTTCGCATCGCCAAGCGCCAAGTGGATCGCGCCGCCCGCCAGCGCCAGAACGCCGGCTACCGCCAGAGAAACGAAAACTCTTTTCATTGCTCACTCCTCGTTCAGCCTGTTTCAGCTACCAAGAATATCAACGGCGCCGGGTCCACAGATGCGATCGATCTCAGCCCGAAATTCCCTGTCTGGCCGCACTTTCCCGGGCACATCCAGAATCACGGAAAAATCGCGCGACGATTCGATGCGCAATCGCACCTGCGTCTCGCCCGGCTTCCGCGCGAACAGGCCCTGCAACTCGCTCGCACGATCCATGCCATTGCGCCCCACAAAAACCTTGATGCTGATCAGCGAAGGCAACGCAATCCGCGCCACATCGAGCGGAATAATTTCTTTCACGGAAACCTTCGTCGGATTGCCCTCTTCCGGCAGCGCCGAGCCGCGAATCAACACCGCCTGATCCTCAAGCAGCAGCGGCGCCAGATTCTCATACTGCGTCGTGAAGACCAAACCTTCAATCGACCCCAGACGGTCTTCAATCGACATCGACGCCCAGGGCTTCTGCTCGCGATTGCGCCGCCGCTGTATCCCGGTCAGAATGCCGCACAGCGCCACGTCATCGCCTTTTGCAAGGCCTTCGAGCCGCGAAGAATCGTGCGTGGCAAGTTCCGCGATTTTCTCTTCGTAGCTATCCAGCGGATGCCCGGAAACATAAAACCCCAGCAATTCCTTCTCGCCCTGCAGTTTCTCGCGCAGCGTCCACTCGTTCGCTTTCGGCAGCTTCGGCTCCGGATGCGACTCCATCATGCCGCCGAACAATCCGCCCTGGCCCGAAGCCTTATCGCGCCACGCGCGCGCGCCTGCCTCAATGGCTCCATCGAGCGCCAGCAGCAGTTGCGGACGCGCCCCTCCGAAATCGTCCATCGCCCCGGCTTTAATCAGGCTCTCGATCACGCGCCGGTTAATCGCGCCCATATCCGCGTGCTCGCAAAACTGATAGATCGAAGTGAATTTACCCACTTCCGTGCGCGCCCGGATAATCGCATCCACCGCTCCCTGCCCCACGTTCTTCACCGCGCCTAATCCAAAGCGCACCGCATCGCCCGCGCTGTCGCGCACCGGCGTAAACATGTAGTCGCTGGCATTCACGTCCGGCGGCAGCACGCGAATGCTCATCTCGCGGCACTCGTTGATGTACTTCACCACCTTCGCGACATTGCCGGTTTCCGAAGTCAGCAGCGCGGCCATGAAATCCACCGGATAGTGCGCCTTCAGATACGCCGTCACATACGCGAGGAACGCGTACGCCGCGGAATGCGACTTGTTGAAACCGTAGCCCGCGAACTGCTCCATGTAGTCGAAAACTTTTTCGACCTTCTTCTGCGGATGGCCTCGCTCCAGCGCGCCCTTAATGAACGTCTCGCGCTGTTTCGCCATCTCCTCCATCTTTTTCTTGCCCATCGCGCGCCGCAGCATATCCGCGCCGCCCAGCGAATAGCCCGCGATGCGGCTGGAAATCTGCATCACCTGTTCCTGATACAGAATGACGCCGTACGTCTCCTCCAGGCTCTCGCGCAATTCCGGCAGATCGTATTGAATCGCTTTGCGCCCATGCTTGCGCTCGATGAAATCGTCGAGCATGCCGCCCTGAATCGGACCCGGCCGATAGAGCGCATTCAGAGCCGTCAGATCTTCGATGCGGTTCGGCTGATAGCGCCGCAGAATGTCGCGCATCCCAGGCGATTCGAACTGAAAGACGCCGCTTGTCAGGCCCTTGCCGAAAATCTCGTAGGCCTTCGCATCGTTGACCGGCAGATCGTCCAGCACCAGCTTCACGCCGTGACGCCGGTCGATCATCTTGAGAGCTTCGTCGATCAGCGTGAGAGTGGTCAGCCCCAGAAAATCCATCTTGAGAAGCTGCAGCTTGTCAAGACCGTTCATGTCGTACTGGGTGACGATTTCCTCTTTATTCGTGCGCGAAAGCGGCACCAGAGTCTTCAGCGGTTCAGGCGAAATCACCACGCCCGCCGCGTGTACCGACGAATTGCGCGCGAAACCTTCCAGCCGCTGCGCCACATCCAGTACTTCCTGTACGCGCGGATCTTTCCGCGCCAGTTCGGCGAAGCCCGGTTCCTGTTCGATCGATTCCTTCAGCCCGATATTCAGAACGTTCGGCACCAGCTTCGTGATGCGATCCACATCCGCGAAGCTCATATCGAGCACGCGCCCCACGTCTTTGATCGCCGCCCGCGCGCCCAGCGTATTAAACGTGATAATCTGCGCTACCTGCTCGCGGCCGTACTTTTCAGTCACATACTGAATCACTTCCCCGCGCCGGTTCATGCAGAAATCGATATCGATATCGGGCATGCTGATGCGCTCGGGATTCAGAAAGCGTTCGAACAGCAGCCCGTACTGCAACGGATCGATATCGGTAATCGACATCGCATAACTCACCAGACTGCCCGCCGCCGATCCGCGCCCCGGCCCCACCGGAATGCCCTTCGACTTCGCATAGCGGATGAAATCCCAGACAATCAGAAAATAGCCGGAGAACTTCATCTGCTGGATCATTTCGATCTCGCGTTCCAGCCGTTCGATGTAAGCCGGAATATCGAAGCGCAGCAATCCTTCCGCGTGCATCGCTTCCAGACGCGTTCGGCGCTTGTCGAAACCCTCGCGTGCCATCTGCGCGAAAAACGAATCCGTCGTGTGCGTCTGCGGAATATCGAAACGAGGGAACGGGTCCTTGACCTTATCCATCCTGATCTGGCAGCGCTGCGCGATTTCCCACGGACGATTCACGGCGTCTTCCAGTTCGCCGAACATCGCCATCATTTCTTCGCGCGACTTCAGATAAAACTCCGGATGGTCCCAGTGCATCCGGTTCGGGTCCGACATCGTCTTGCCCGTCTGGATGCACATCAGGATTTCGTGCGCCCGCGCATCGTCCCGCCGCAGATAATGCGAATCGTTCGTCGCCACCAGCGGAATTCCGCTCTCGATCGAGAGCCGATTCACCTGCGGCGTCAGCCGCTTATCCTGTTCCAGGCCGTGATCCTGAATTTCCAGAAAGAAATTCTCTTTGCCGAACAGGTCGCGATACTCGTAGGCCATCCGCCGCGAATCGTCGTATTTGTCGTTGAGAATATTCTCGTTGACATCGCCGCGCAAACAGGCCGAGAGGCAAATCAGGCCTTTGGAATGCCGCGAAAGCAGATCCTTATCGATCCGCGGCTTGTAATAAAACCCTTCCAGATACGCCGTCGAGACCAGGTTGATCAGGTTGCGGTAACCTTCCTGGTTCTCGCAAAGCAGAACCAGATGGTGATACCGATCGGTGTCGGTGCGCGTCTTCATCCCGTCGCGCGAAACGTACACTTCGCACCCGATCACGGGATGGATGCCATTCGCCTTCGCGGCGTTATAAAACTTCACCGCGCCAAACAGATTCCCGTGATCCGTCATCCCCACCGCCGGCATTTTCTGCCCGGCGACGACCTTCATCAGTTGCTCGATTTCGCACGCTCCATCGAGCAGCGAATAGTCGGTGTGGTTGTGTAAATGGACGAACGGGTTCACGGCCATAAAAAGTAGTAAGCGTTGACCGGGGGAGGTGTCTCTATTCTATCCGGCCACCGTGCACACCCGCCGCGGGCCACTCGGAATTGCCCACAGAACATCGGGGAGGAGTGAAACGTATCGCCTCGCGCCGCCACTAAGTCGTGATGTTTTAGCTCTGATACGCTAATATTACGTTAGTTAGCTTCAGTACGTTTGGCCATTTTAAGCATGCCCGATAATAATCCGCTTCTTGCTATCGCATTTTTCGTCCCCTTTGACAGGGTTCGCGCCGAACACGTGGAACCAGGCGTCGCGCAATTACTGACCGATGCCGGTAAACGTATCGAGGCAATCGTGGCCGATCCGGCGTCCCGTACCTATGCCAATACGATGCTGGCGCTGGAAAAATCGACGGAAAACCTCGATTACGCTCTGAGCGTCGTCCGCCATCTGGAGGCCGTTGCCACGTCTCCCGAACTGCGGGCCGCATGGAACGCCGTCGAACCGGAAACCAGCGCATTCTATTCGCGCATTCCCCTCAACCAGGGGCTTTGGAATCAATTAAAGGCCTATGCGGCAACCGACGAAGCGAAGGCGCTCACCGGCGCACGCCTGCGTTTTTTAACCAAAACTCTCGACTCTTTCCGTCGCTGCGGCGCCGAACTCGACGTGGCCGGCAAGACGCGGCTCGCCGAAATCGATGTGGAACTTTCGAAATGGACAACAAAATTCTCTGAAAATGTTCTGGATTCCACGAATTCATGGGAGCTGAATATTTCCGACGAGGCCAGCCTTGCCGGTCTGCCACCCAGCGCTATGGCAGCGGCTCGCCAGAGCGCGGAATCGAAAGGCCAGCCCGGTTGGCGATTTACCCTGCAGGCGCCCAGCTTCACCCCCGCCATTACCTACCTGCACGATGCCGCGATCCGCGAGCAGCTGTATCGCGCCAACATCGCGCGCGCCACCGAACCGGAGCGCGACAATCGCCCCATCATCGTCCGCATCCTCGAATTACGCCGTGAAAAATCCAGACTCCTCGGCTTCTCCGATTTCGCCGATTTTGTGGTCTACGATCGCATGGCCCACACCGGCGCGCGCGCCATGGCCTTCCTCGACGATCTGAAGACCCGCACCGATCCCGCCTTCGCCCGCGAGAACGCCGCGCTCGAAGCCTTCGCCGGCCGCAAGCTCAACCCCTGGGACGTCAGCTATTACTCCGAACTCCAGCGCCGCAAGCTATACGAATTCGATGAAGAGCAGCTTCGCCCCTACTTCCCCGCTGCGCGCGTGGTCGAAGGCATGTTCGCGATTGTCGAAAAGCTGTATGGCATTCAGGTGCGTTCCCGCTCAGACGTTCCCGTGTGGCATCCCGACGTTCGCTACTACGAGGTTTACGACGGCGACAATCTTCTGCTGGGCGCTTTCTACGCCGATTGGTTTCCCCGCGAAACCAAACGCGATGGCGCCTGGATGGACGGCTTCATCACCGGCGTCGATACGCCTGAGCGCTTTGAGCCGCACGTCGGCTGCGTCTGCGGCAACCTGACGCCACCGATCGGCGATATGCCCGCGCTTCTGACCCATCGCGAGGTGGAAACGATTTTCCACGAATTCGGCCATCTGCTGCATCACGTCCTCAGCCGCGTGGAAGTGAAGAGCCTGGCCGGCACCGCGGTCGCCTGGGATTTTGTCGAACTCCCCAGCCAGATCATGGAAAACTGGTGCTGGGAGCGCGAAGCTCTCGACATGTTCGCGCGTCACCATCAGACCGGCGTCACAATTCCCGAAGATCTCTTCCGAAAGATGGTGGGTGCCCGCACTTATCGCGGCGCCAACGTGCAGATGCGCCAGCTCGGCTTTGGCTTTGTCGATCTCAAGCTGCATCGCGAATACGATCCCGCGCGCGATGGCGATGTTTGCCGCTACGCCCGCGCCATCCTGCAACAGTTCAATCCGGCCATTTTGCCGGAAGATTACGCCATGATCGCCGCCTTCACCCATCTGTTCGCCAGCCCCGTGGGCTACGGCGCGGGCTACTACTCCTACAAGTGGGCGGAGGTTCTCGATGCCGATGCGTTCACGCGCTTCCGCAACGAAGGCATCTTCAGCCGTGAAGCCGGCAGCGCCTTCCGCAAATACATTCTTTCCAAAGGCGACAGCGCGGACCCGGCCGATTTATACCGTATGTTCATGGGGCGCGACCCCGACCCCAACGCCCTGCTCGCGCGTTCCGGCCTTCAGTAATACCCGCGCGCTGCTATCCTGAACTTGCGATGTATCTGAAAATCCTGTCGCATCCTGTCTTCGTCAATCTGAACTTCCACATGCCGATGGTGATCGACCTCTCTCACCCTCTCATCATGCTGACTGGCGATAACGGCTCCGGCAAATCCACCCTGCTGCACTCCATCCAGTACGCACTCAAAGGCGAGAAGGCCGAGGGCTACGTCTATCGTCTCGACCGCGGCGACGTCAAACCCGGCAGCGTCTTCCTGTTCGATGCCGAGCAGCACAATCCGCGCATGCAACTGGAAGTGTTTAAGGATCAGCCCGAGATGCTGGAATTCCTGCAACTCGCCAGTCACGGTCAGGTCATGCTGACCATGTTCCGCACCAACTTCCCGTCGCTCGAATCGGGCACCACGCTTCTTCTCGACGAACCCGAGATGGCGCTATCCGTGTCCAATCAGCGCCGCATTTTGAAAATGCTCCAGGAACTGGTTGCCGAACGCGGCTTCCGCATCATCTGCGCCACGCACTCGCCCGTGCTCATAGAAGACCCGTCCACCTACGTCATCAATCTCGATAACCACGTGAACCGCAACGTGCCCCTCGAATCGTTCGGCGTCGAAGGTGCCAGCACCATTCAATAGGTCCGCCTGATAGCATAAATTCGTATTTCAGGAAGGACGTACTAAATGGATGAAGTAAACCGCCGGCGATTCATACAGGCCGTTGGCCCCGCGAGTCTGATTCCCGCCTTGCCAGGAGTTATGTTTGCCCAGGCAACCGCATCGGGTCCGAAGATCATTGAAGAAGTAGTTCCGCCTTCGCCCGACGCCAACGCGAAGCCGAAATACTCCATCAAATTCGCCGTCATCGGCGTCGATCATAATCACATCCTCTCCATCACCTCGGCTGTCCAGCGCGGCGGCGGCGAACTCGTCTCCGTCTTCTCGCCGAACCCGCAATACCCCAAAGCCCTGACTGATTTCCAGGCGCGTTTCAAAGGCGTCAAGGTCGCCCGCAGCGAAGACGAAATCCTCAACGATCCCGAGATCGAACTGGTATGCGGCGCGCCCATTCCCGATCAGCGCGCAGCCCTCGGCATCCGCGTCATGCGCCACGGCAAAGACTACCTCGCCGATAAACCCGGCATCATCACTCTCGAAGAACTGGCTGCCGTCCGCAAGACGATCAAAGAAACCGGGCGCATCTACGCCATCCTGTTCTCCGAACGCCTCGAAGTGAAAGCCGCCGTGAAGGCTGGCGAACTCGTGAAGGCCGGCGCCATCGGCAAGGTGGTCCAAACCGTGAATCTCGCCCCGCATCAGGTCAACGCTCCCACCCGGCCCGATTGGTTCTGGGATACCACCCGCTATGGCGGCATCCTCTGCGATATCGGCTCTCATCAGGTGGATCAGTTTGTTTTCTA
>Ga0302319_10007706_pt1 | contig 21142 bp, 16 predicted proteins | sample Bog_T0_2_FD_203319 | JGI IMG/M metagenome (GOLD analysis project Ga0302319, IMG submission 203319) | Peat permafrost microbial communities from Stordalen Mire near Abisko, Sweden - Bog_T0_2 | ecosystem: Environmental > Terrestrial > Soil > Wetlands > Peat | place: Sweden: Abisko, Stordalen Mire... | reverse complement strand
CATCATCACCGTCGTTGCCCTGGTTCTGTCCATCCTCCTGCTGGGTTACCTGGCCCTTACCTTGCTTTTCCCGGAGAAGTTCTAAATGTCCGCTAACGGCTGGTTGCAATTTGCCATCTTCTCCCTGGTTCTGCTGGCAAGCGTTCGTCCGGTGGGCATTTATCTGGCCCGCGTGCTTGAAGGAGAGCGCACCTGGCTGGACCCCATCCTTCGCCCCTTCGAGCGGCTCATCTACAAGCTCTCCGGCGTCAAGGCCGGCGAGGAGATGAACTGGCGCGAATATGCCTTTGCCATGCTGGGCTTTTCCGCCGTCAGCATGTTGGTCACCTATGGGATTGAGCGCCTGCAGAACCTATTGCCCTTCAATCCTCAGGGACTGGCTGCCGTTGGGCCCGATCTCGCCTGGAACACCGCAGCCAGTTTCACCACCAATACCAACTGGCAGTCCTATTCGCCCGAGACCACCATGAGCTATCTCACCCAGATGGCCGGCCTGGCGACGCACAACTTCTTTTCGGCGGCCGTGGGCATCGTGGTGGCCATCGCCCTGGTCCGCGGCATCAAGCGCACCACTTCCGGCACCATCGGCAACTTCTGGGTTGATATGACCCGCACGCTCCTTTACGTGCTCCTGCCCGGATCGCTGCTCTATGCGCTGCTTCTGGTCGCGCAAGGCGTCCCGCAGAACCTGAAGGCCTACACCACCGCCCATCCCCTGGAGCAGCCGTCGCAGACGCAGACCATCGGACAGGGCCCGGTCGCCTCGCAGGAAGCCATCAAGATGCTGGGCACCAACGGCGGCGGTTTCTTCAACGCCAACAGCTCCCATCCCTTCGAGAACCCCACGCCGTTCTCTAACTTCCTGCAGATCCTCTCCATCTTCATCATCCCCGCCGGCCTCACCTACACGCTGGGCCGCATGACCGGTTCGCCGGGACACGGATGGGCGGTGCTGGCGGCCATGTTCGTGCTCTTCGCCGCAGGCTTCACCGTCGTTTACTGGGCAGAGTCGCAGCCCCATCCTCTGATTCACGGCGCAGCCCAGACCCACACCCTGGCCGCTCCCGGCGGCAACATGGAGGGCAAGGAGGTGCGCAACGGCATTGCCGAGAGCGCCCTGTTTGCCACCGTCACCACCGATGCCAGTTGCGGCGCAGTCAACGGCATGCACGACAGCTTTACGCCCCTGGGCGGGTTGGTCGTACTTACCAACATCATGCTCGGCGAAGTGGTCTTCGGCGGAGTCGGTTCCGGACTCTACGGCATTCTCATCTTCGTCGTGCTCGCGGTCTTCATCGCCGGCCTGATGGTCGGACGAACCCCGGAGTACCTGGGCAAGAAGATCGAGTCCTACGACGTCAAGATGTCCATGCTGTACGTGCTCATCTTCCCGCTCATCATCCTCAACCTGACCGCGATCTTTGTGCTCTCGCCCAACATTGGGCTCTCCAGCCTGGCCAATCAGGGGCCGCACGGGCTTACCGAGATTCTCTACGCCTTCACCTCCGGCGCGGGCAACAATGGTTCGGCCTTTGCCGGACTCAACGCCAATACCTGGTGGTACAACGTGGCGCTGGGCTGGGACATGCTGTTCGGGCGTCTGATGATGATGATTCCCGTGCTGGCTCTGGCCGGCAACCTGGCCCAGAAGAAGAGCGTTCCGCCCTCGCCCGGCACCTTCCCGGTCAACACCGCCCTGTTCACCGTGCTTTTGATCGGCGTGATCCTGATCCTCGGCGCGCTCACCTTCTTCCCGGCCCTGAGCCTGGGACCGATCTTGGAACACCTGCTCCTCAAGGCTGGTCAGGTTTTCTAAACGACACCGCATCAGGAACGGATGAAACGGACTGACATGGCTGAAAAGAAGAGTCTCTGGAATACCGATATTCTCGCCTCCTCGCTGGTTGACGCGGTGCGCAAGCTCGATCCCCGCGGCATGGTCAAGAACCCGGTGATGTTCGTTGTCGAGGTCGGCAGCGTACTCACCACGGCGCTGCTGGTCGACAACACCATCCACCACCGCCCCGGCTTCGGCTTCAACCTCCAGATCACCCTCTGGCTGTGGTTCACCGTGCTCTTCGCCAACTTTGCCGAGGCCATGGCCGAGGGCCGCGGCAAGGCCCAGGCCGACACCCTGCGCAAGGCCAAGGGCGAGACCGTCGCCCAGCGCTACACCGCCGACGGCGGCTTCGAAGCAATCGCCAGCGGACTGCTCCGCGCCGGCGACGTGATCTACGTTGCCGCGGGTCACTACATTGCTGGAGACGGTGAAGTCATCGAGGGCGTCGCTTCGGTCGACGAGTCGGCCATCACCGGCGAATCGGCCCCCGTCATCCGCGAGGCCGGCGGCGACCGCTCGGCCGTCACCGGCGGCACCAAGGTCCTGTCCGACTGGATCAAGGTGAAGATCACCTCCAACCCCGGCGAAACCTTCCTCGACCGCATGATCGCCCTGGTCGAAGGCGCTACCCGTCAGAAAACCCCCAACGAGATCGCCCTCAGCATTCTGCTCTCCGGGCTCACCATCGTCTTCCTGCTCGCCGTCGTCACCTTGCAACCCTTCGCCATCTACTCCAAGGCGCCGCAGACCGTCTTCGTGCTGGTGTCACTGCTGGTCTGCCTGATTCCCACCACCATCGGCGGACTGCTCTCGGCCATCGGCATCGCAGGCATGGACCGCCTGGTCCAATACAACGTGCTGGCCATGAGCGGGCGCGCCGTCGAAGCCGCTGGCGATGTCAACACCCTGCTGCTCGACAAGACCGGAACCATCACCCTGGGCAATCGCCAGGCCACCGAGTTCATGCCCGCCCCCGATGTCAGCCCCGAGCGCCTGGCAGACGCGGCGCAGCTCTCCTCGCTCTCTGACGAGACCCCCGAGGGCCGCTCCATCGTCGTGCTGGCCAAGGAGAAGTACAACCTCCGCGGACGGGATCTCGCCGGCATCCACGCCGAGTTCGTCCCCTTCACCGCCCAGACCCGCATGAGCGGCGTCAACCTGCCCGGCGTCCGCATCCGCAAGGGCTCGGTCGACGCCATCTCCCGCTTCCTAGAGGAGCAAGGCTCGTCGCTGCCCAAGAAGGTCCGCGACAACGTCGAAGAGATTGCCCGCCTCGGCGGAACTCCCCTGGTGGTAGCCGAAAACTCCACCGCCCTGGGCGCCATCTACCTCAAGGACATCGTCAAGGGAGGACTCAAGGAGCGCCTCGCACGACTCCGCGCGATGGGCATCCGAACCATCATGATCACCGGCGACAACCCCCTCACCGCCGCTGTCATCGCCCGCGAGGCCGGCGTCGACGACTTCCTCGCCGAGGCCAAGCCCAAAGACAAGATGGACCTCATCAAGCGCGAACAGGCCAAGGGCAAACTGGTCGCCATGACTGGCGACGGCACCAACGACGCCCCCGCACTGGCCCAGGCCGACGTGGGCGTGGCCATGAACTCCGGCACCCAGGCCGCCAAGGAAGCCGGCAACATGGTGGATCTCGATTCCAACCCCACCAAGCTCATCGAGATTGTCGAAATCGGCAAGCAATTATTGATGACGCGCGGCGCTCTGACCACCTTCTCCATCGCCAACGACGTGGCCAAGTACTTCGCCATCATCCCCGCCATGTTCGCCGGCGTCTTCCCGGTGCTCAACGCCCTCAACATCATGCACCTCGCTACCCCGCAGTCGGCCATCCTCTCCGCAGTCATCTTCAACGCCGTCATCATTGTGGCCCTCATCCCCCTGGCCCTCAAAGGCGTCAAATACGAGCCGAAGGCCGCCGATGTCCTGCTGCGCAACAACCTGCTCATCTACGGCTTCGGCGGCATCGTCGTCCCCTTCATCGGCATCAAAGCCATCGATATGTTCCTGGTCGCCCTTCACCTGGCTTGAGACCTGGGCTTGAAACCTGGGGCTGAGCCCCGCAAGGAGATTCACCGTGCAATCCGTGTGGAAGACCTCAATCCGCTTTACTCTCGTTACCACGGTCCTGCTGGGCCTCGGTTATCCGCTCCTGGTCACCGGCATCGCCGGCGCGCTCTTCCCTCACAAGGCCGCTGGTAGCCTCATCCTCAAGGACGGCACGGTCATAGGCTCCGAGCTGCTGGCCCAGAGCTTCACCTCCGACCGCTACTTCCATCCCCGCCCCTCGGCCGCAGGCAACGGCTATGACGCCACCGCTTCGGGCGGCTCCAACCTGGCCCAGTCCAGCAAGACCCTCGTCGATCGCCTCCAGGGCTCCATCGACAAGCTGGCCAAGGAGAATCCCGGCAAGCCGGTCCCCATCGACCTGGTCACCACCTCCGGCTCCGGCCTGGACCCCGACATCACCCCCGACGCCGCAACCTTCCAGGTCCCCCGCGTCGCCAAGGCTCGCAACCTGACCGAACCCCAGGTCAAGAAGCTCGTCGAGCAGCACATCACCGCCCGCCAGTTGGGCCTGCTCGGCGAACCCCGCGTCAACGTCCTCGAACTCAACCTGGATCTCGACAAGCTCGCAAAATAAGTCCACGGCTTCCCAAAAGCTGCGGGGGAGGGCCTTGGCCCTCCCCCTTTTTGCTCTTGGACCGCATTTCTCCCAGGCACTGATTCCGTGGCTTGACGGTAGCTCTCAGAGCAAGCACTGAACCAGGCCTGAAACCCTCAAGCCAGCGATGCTTTGATCTCTTCAATCTGCTGAACGTGCCGCAGCGTATGCACGGCAATCGACAGCAGCATCTCGTGGCAATTCACCGTGCCCATGATCGGGTGCGTCGCAATCCGGCGGCGAAGGTCGTCCTTGTTGTCTCTCACAAATTGGATGGTTCGCTCCCGAAGTGCCAGGAACCGCTGCACCGCTTCCGGTAGCTTGGGAAACCGCCCGTTCGGGCATCCCTCCGGCGGACACTCCATTTGCCTGGAACGGTCCAGCCCGCGCACCGGGATCAGGTTTTCGCGCCGCTCATTCACCAACGGCGTTTCCAAGCGCTGCGCCGAGATGATCTGCTGGAAGAGATAATCCTCCGAGACAACAAGGTGCTCAACGCAGCCGAGAATGGACCACCGCCCCGGCGCGGGAGAGCGCGCGGCCATCCCTTCGGTCACACCGTCCAACGCCTTCAGCAGGGCGGTCGATCCTTGCTCCAGCGAAGCCAGAATCTGCCCTCTTTCACTCTCATTCATCGGCCAACCCTCACTCTGCTCCGCCGCGCTTCTCAGGTGCCGGTATCGGCGTGCAACTGCTGCAGCGCGAAGACCGTGGTGTGCCGCTGCTGCATGGCGGCGATGCCTTCCACTGCCGCCTGCGCCGCCGCAATGGTCGTGATCGTGGGAATCCGCGCAAGTACAGCAGCTCGGCGAATGGCCTTCTCGTCGAAGAACGTGTCCTGGCCGCGCGGAGTGTTCACGATCAATTGAATGCGATCGCCCTTGATCAGGTCCACCACGTTGGGCCGGCCTTCCTTCACCTTGAACACCCGCTCCACGCTGAGGCCGGATTTCTCCAGCACGTTCGCGGTGCCCTCGGTGGCCACAATCCTGAAGCCCAGATGCACGTAGCGGCGCGCCAGTTCAATGGCCGCCGGCTTGTCGTGATCGTTGACGCTGAAAAAGATGGTGCCACCGGTGGGCAGAACCTGACCGGCCGAGAGTTGCGCCTTTGCAAACGCTTCGCCAAAGGTGGTCGCCACGCCCATCACCTCGCCCGTAGACTTCATCTCCGGGCCCAGAACCGTATCCACTCCGGCGAACTTCGACCAGGGAAAGACCGGAGACTTCACATAATAATGCGTTCCGGTTTCAAGATCACTGCCCGCGGCCAGTTGCGCCGGCAGCAGTTCGCGCAGCGTGCGGCCGGTCATCAGCCGCGCCGCCATCTTGGCCAGCGGAATCCCGGTGGCCTTGGAGACGTAAGGCACGGTGCGAGAGGCGCGTGGATTCACCTCGATGACATAAACGTGATCCTGGCCCTCGGCGTCGCGCTGGATGGCGAACTGCAGGTTGACCAGTCCCACCACCTGGAGCGCCAGCGCCAGCTTGCGGGTATAGGTGCGCAGCACTTCCAGAGTCTCCGCGCGAATGCTCACCGCGGGCAGCACGCACGACGAATCGCCGGAGTGAATGCCGGCCTCTTCAATGTGCTGCATGATGCCGGCGATGATGACGTCTTTCGAGTCGCACAAGGCATCCACATCCACTTCGATGGCGTTCTCCAGAAAGTGGTCCACCAGCACCGGCCGCTCCTGCGAGTACTCGACCGCCTGCTTCATGTACTGGGCAACCGCCTCGGCGTCGTACGCGATGACCATGGCGCGGCCGCCGAGCACATAGCTCGGCCTCACCAGCACCGGGTAGCCGATGCGTTCGCCGATGGCCAGGGCTTCTTCCACGCTGGTGGCCGTGCCGCCCGCAGGGCACGGAATTTGCAGCTCATCCAGCAGCTTGCCAAAGCGCTTGCGGTCCTCGGCGAGGTCGATGGACTCGGGCGAGGTGCCGATGATGGGCACGCCGGCCGCGCGCAGCCGCTGGGCCAGGTTCAGCGGTGTCTGGCCGCCGAACTGCACGATCATGCCGATCTCTGCGCCCGACTGGGCCTCGTGGTTGTAGACCGCCAGCACGTCTTCCAGGGTTAGCGGCTCAAAGTAGAGCCGGTCGCTGGTGTCGTAATCCGTCGAGACGGTCTCCGGGTTGCAGTTGACCATGACGGTCTCGTAGCCGTCCTCCTTGAGCGCGAAAGCGGCGTGGCAGCAGCAGTAGTCGAACTCGATGCCCTGGCCGATGCGGTTTGGTCCCGAGCCGAGAATGATGATCTTGTGCGTCTGGGTCGGCGGCGCCTCGTCCTCTTCGTCGTAGGTCGAGTAGAGGTAAGGTGTTTGCGACTCGAACTCCGCGGCGCAGGTGTCCACCAGTTTGAACACCGGCTTGATGCCCTTGCTCTCGCGCAGTTCCCTCACCTGCTGCGTGCCGGCGTGGCCTTCGAGCTTCCACTCCCTGGCAATGCGCTCATCGCTCAGGCCCAGGCGCTTCAGGCGGCGAAGCGCATCTTCGGTGATGGTTTCGGGAGTTGTTTCGCCAACCGTGGCCTGCTCCAGCGTGATCTCGCGAATCTGGTGCAGGAACCAGGGGTCCATGCCGGTGAGCCGCGCCACTTCACGCACGCTCAGGCCGCGCTCGAAGGCGAAGCGGATGTATGCCAGGCGCTCCGGCTTGGGCGTTACCAGCATCTGGGTTAGCCGCCGCGGCTCCATAATTTCGGCGCCGGTTTTCTTGCCGGTTTCGAGAGCCCGCCAGGCCTTCATCAGCGATTCCTTGAAAGTGCGGCCAATCGCCATGACCTCGCCCACAGACTTCATCTGCGGGCCCAGCGTATCGTCGGAGCCGGGGAATTTTTCAAACTGCCACTTGGGAATCTTAACGACGACATAATCGATGGTCGGCTCAAAGCAGGCCGGGGTCTTGCGCGTGATGTCGTTGGGAATCTCGTCCAGCGTATAGCCCACGGCCAGCTTGGCCGCGATCTTCGCAATGGGGAAACCGGTAGCCTTGGAGGCCAGCGCCGAGGAGCGCGAGACGCGCGGGTTCATCTCGATGACCGTCATGCGGCCGTCGACCGGATTGACGGCAAACTGCACGTTCGAGCCGCCCGTCTCGACGCCGATTTCGCGCATCACGGCGATGGCCGCGTCGCGCATCTTCTGGTACTCGCGGTCGGTGAGCGTCTGCGCCGGGGCCACGGTAATCGAGTCGCCGGTGTGCACGCCCATGGGGTCGAAGTTTTCAATCGAGCAAATGATGATGACGTTGTCCGCGAGATCCCTCATCACCTCCAGTTCGTACTCTTTCCACCCCAGCACGCTCTCTTCGATCAGGCACTCGTGTACCGGCGAAAGGTCCAGTCCACGCGCCAGAATCTCCATCAGCTCTTCGCGGTTGTAGCCGATGCCGCCGCCCGAGCCGCCCAGCGTGAAGCTGGGCCGGATGAGCACCGGAAAGCCGAGCTTCGAGGCAAAGTCCAAGCCGTCCCTCAGGTTGTTCACCAGTGCCGACTTTGAAACATCGAGGCCAATGCGGATCATCGCGTCTTTGAACAGCAGACGGTCCTCGGCCTTCTTGATGGCTTCGAGTTTGGCGCCGATCAGCTCGACGTTGTACTTGTCCAGAATCCCGGCATCGGCCAGATCGACGGCCAGATTGAGAGCCGTCTGCCCGCCCACGGTCGGCAGCAACGCGAACTTTCCTGGGAGATTCGAGCCGGCCTCATCAACGCCGTTTCCGCCCGAGGCAAGACCCGGTCCGTGGGTGAGCATCTCGGCCTCAAGACGGATGATCTCCTCGACGTATTCCGAGGTCAGCGGCTCAATGTAGGTGCGGTCGGCCAGATCGGGATCGGTCATGATGGTGGCTGGGTTCGAATTCACCAGCACCACCTCGTAGCCCTCCTGCTTGAGCGCCTTGCAGGCCTGCGTACCGGAGTAATCGAACTCCGCCGACTGCCCAATCACAATCGGCCCCGAGCCGATCACCAGTATCTTCTGAATGTCATTTCTGCGTGGCATGTTTTTTGTCTGATTCCCTTACCTAAACTGTGCGATTCGGAGAGCGAAGAGGACGGACGTCGACCCGCGCAGCAGAATCCAAAGAAGACTCTGTCTGGAGGGTACGGGCTTCAGCCCGCACATCAATGTAGCCAAATTCAGCGGGCTTTAGCCTTGGATTGCCTGTGGGCTTTAGCCTTGGTTCGTCGCTGCTTTGAAAGGGCACGGCTTCAGCCGTGCCGCTCACGATCCCGATAAAGTCCCCGGGCTTTAGCCCCTGAGGGATGGGGTCCAACTTCCAGCCTGGGAACGCTGATGAGTACCGGTATTCGGCCGGACTGCCGCACAGGTGCTTCTTGACCGGGTTCAAATGAATGTAATAGAGGTGCTTGTCATAGTCCGCGGCATCGCGAATCCTATGGTCTGCAAAACCGCGCTGCCATATCTCCATGTTTGATCCGAGTTCCTTCTTGGCCTGATAGGAGAATCCGCCCTTGATAAGTTGGACCGCCCTCTCAAGCGCAATCGAAGGTGTAATCAAGAGATGAAAATGGTCGGGCATCAGAACGAATTCATGCAGGAGATACGCGTCGCCACGGTGCGAGAGCAGTATTTTGAAAAAGAGGCGAGCCCACGATTCCACATTGAAAAGCGCGCGTCGCTCCCACGTGTCGGAAGTGACGAAGTAGGTCTGCGCGTTGTTCGTTGCGTGCTCCCGTGCAGGTTTCAAAACCATCCCTCAGGGGCTAAAGCCCAGCTTTCATTCACATCCTAGCGGCACGACTAAAGTCGTGCCCTTTCAAAACATTCATTCATCAACGCAACAGCGAATCTGGCAATTTCAAATCACTCCAATGAAGCATTTCAGGAATCAGCCCGAATGTCTTTTGAGCATTTTCACTCAGTACTGGCTTTGGCACTGGCCTTTCCTTGTCGTCGACAAATCCCTCAAGCGTGGCCTTAAGGAATTTCTTTTGCTCGACATTCCAGCGCACTTCGTAAGCCCACTTCGGATCTGTTGATCCATCATCATTTTGGCTTTCGGAATTCCATTGAATCTCTTCCCCCGACAGTATTTCCCTGTTCTGCAGACAGTACAGGGTTCGAGTTTGTTCACCTGCCTCAGAATCCATCCACCAGAGTTCAACTACAACCTTATTTCCGGATCGCCAGATTGCAGCAGTCGAGAAAAAGTCTGTGGCCTGATCCCTTCGCGCAAACGGAAATCTCCGAACAGACTTCCAAACTCCGTCAGGACGTTCCGCAAATCGAACCGCAGCCTGCTTAAGCCTGACCCCGCACTGGTCAGCCACCCGGTTAAGAGCAGGCCCGAATCGGCCTGCTCTTGTGACTTCTATATACCTGTCAAAGGGTGAGAAATCATTGGGATTCTGGCTGAAGGAAATAGAACTCCCCAGCCCTGCCAACAACGCCAGGACTGGGAGCCAGTTCTTCATCCCTTCCACTCCTCCATCAGCTTGCGGAAGTCGTGGAAGAGGTAGTTCGAGTCGTGCGGGCCGGGAGCGGCTTCGGGGTGATACTGCACGCTGAACAGCGGCAGGGTCCGGTGGCGCAAGCCTTCCAGCGTCTGATCGTTCAGGTCCACGTGGGTCAGCTCCACTTCGTTCGCGTTGATGGAGTCCGGATCGACAGCGAAGTTGTGGTTGTGGGCCGTGATTTCGACCTTGCCGGTGAGATTGTTTTTCACCGGGTGGTTGCCGCCGTGGTGGCCGAACTTGAGCTTGTAGGTCTTCCCGCCCAGAGCTAGGCCGGTGAGCTGGTGGCCCAGGCAAATTCCGAACACCGGCACGCGGCCCAGGAATTTGCGAATGGCGCGGACCGCGTAGTCCACCGGCTCCGGGTCGCCGGGGCCGTTCGACAGGAACACGCCGTCGGGCTTGAGGTCGAAGACATCTTCTGCCGTGGTTTCCGCCGGAACCACCGTCACGCGGCAGCCCTCGCGCACCAACATGCGCAGAATGTTCAGCTTGATCCCGAAGTCGTACGCCACCACATGGAGCTTGCGCTGTTTTGCGTCTTGGCCGAGAGCACTGGCCAACAAGGGGTCGCCCGCCTGGTCGCGGCTGTCGGTCTCGTCAAATGTGTAGAGCGACTTGGTGGAGACGACGCGCGCCAAATCGGTCCCGTCCATCTTGCGAATGCTTTTGGCCTTTTGGACCAGCGTCTCGGGATCGACATTTTCGGTCGAAATCACGCCGCGCATGACGCCGTGGGTGCGCAGGTGCCGCACCAGGGCACGGGTGTCGATCTCGGCCAGCACCGGAACGGAATACCGCTCCATGTACTCGTCGGTCACTTGCTCGGAGCGCCAGTTGGAGCTGATGGGCGAGAATTCGCGGACGATCAGGCCCTCGATATAGGGCTTGGCCGACTCGTTGTCTGCCTGATTGGTGCCGTAGTTGCCGATCTGGGGGTTGGTGAGAACAACAATTTGACCGGCATAGGAGGGATCGGTAGCGATTTCCTGGTAGCCGGTTAGGGAAGTATTGAAAACGACTTCTCCCTGGCATTCACCAGGTGAACCATAGCCGTGGCCACGGAAGATGCGCCCGTCTTCGAGCGCTAGAATCGATTGCATCGCCTCTCCGAGGAGTGGATTCAACCGATTCTAACAGGTTTCAACGACGGCAGTACCAAGCGCCACCCTGGCGGCCTATCGCACCATGCCCGCGTCTCTGGCCGGCCAGTAGACGAACACAGCTTTCCCGTAGATGAGTGAGCGCTCTACCGGGCCGAACTCGCGGCTGTCGGAAGAGATCGACCGATGGTCGCCCATCATGAAATACGAGTCCTCCGGCACGACCATCTCCTCATAGGACCGGTGGTCGCGATACGCCTCGGGAACGTACGGCTCCATCTGCGGCTTGCCGTTCACTAAAACCACGCCGCGATCGATGCGCAACCGGTCGCCGGGCAGGGCGATCACCCGCTTGATGTAGCTCTTCTCCGGGTCGCGCGGATAGTGAAACACCACCACATCGCCCCGCTCGATGGCCGCGAAGCGATAGACAAACTTGTTGATGAACAGCCGGTCGTGATCTTCCAACCGCGGCAGCATGCTGGTGCCTTCCACGCGGACCGGCTGGTAAAGAAAGGTGATGATCAGCACCGAGGCAATCGCGGAGACCACCAAATCCCGCACCCAAAGCCCAATGCCCCCGTTTCTGCGGGAGGACTCGGGGGGTGGCGCGATGGCCGCCTGGTTCAACTCTGGCTCAGTTGCAGGGATCGTTTCGGGATTGGGGACGTTGGGGGGAAGCGTTTCCATCTCTCTTCTAGATTACTCGATTACTCGCATCCGAGCCCCCCGAGCGGGCACAGCACCCGGGTGCGGCCCGGTTTTGCGAGCGGCTTGGGCTGATTGGCCGCCGGAACCAGCGACGGCGCGGAGCCAGGCGCATTCACGCCATTCAGATTCGCCTCTTCCAACACCAGCGGCCGCTGCAGCACCATCTCCACCTGCGTGCCGCTTTCGATATTCACATCGGCGCCTCGGGTAAACAGCGTCGCAATGCCCACTGCGGCCAGTCCCGCCCCGATTCCGATCATGCCTCCTTCGACGGGGTGTCCCGAGCCGTACCCCCCGATGCTTCCCACAGAGCCGCCGGTCGGAATGGCAATCTCCGCCACCTTGGCCGCGTTGCGCCCCTTGTCGCCGCCCTGCTCGATGGTTCCCTCGCCGTCATCCTTCACCGACTGCTTGCTGGCGCCTGGCAGACTATTCACCAAGCCAGGAATCTCCACCACCGTGCCGTTGGGAAAGATGATCGAGGTGAAATGCATATCCAGTTGGGACTTGCCCTTCACGCGTCCGGCCCGAACGACGCGGTCCACCACCCCTTGAACATAGACGCCTGCCGGGATCATCACCCGGTTGCCGACCACGACCGGAAACGTCGAGGCCAGGTACACGCCGTCGCCCGGCGTGGCGCTCCTGGTGTTGACGCCGCTGCGCAATTGCAGCAAGACCCTGGTGCCGGATGGCACCGTGTAAGTCTTCTTCTCGGGCGCTGCTGGAGCAGCGGCTGCGTCCGGTTCAGGCAAGGCCACGGCCGGCGCTGCGCTCGGCTGGCCTGTCGGGGACTGCGCAGGGCTAGGGGGCTGTGCCGGCGAATTTGTTCCGGTCTCCGGCCGCGCTGGCTCCTGCGCCAGCGCAGGCTCCCAGGGAAGCGTCAACAGGCCCAGCACCAGGACTGCCGTTAACGGCACATGCAACAGACGCATCAATCCCTCCACTCATTCACCTGACTTCATAGACGGGTTGCCCGCAACCAAGGATAGCCCCAATTCACGAAAAAATGGGACTCATCCGACCTCTCGGCGCCCCATTCGCGGTACCATGCAAAACAACAATGAAATCTGGAGACGCCACGCCCGATCATTCCGCCGACGACCCCCACAACCGGTTTGCCGCCGTCTACCGCGTCCTGCGCGACGCCGTCGCCTCCCGCGCTTTTCCCGGTTGCGCCTTTGGAGTGCTGGCCCTCGGCGACTGCGGCCCCGAAGTTCTGCTGCAGGACGCTCTGGGCCGCTTCACATACGACGATGACGCCCCTCCGGTCACTCCGGAGACCACCTACGACGTGGCCAGCGTCACAAAGGTCGCGGCCACTACCGCCGTCGCCATGCTGCTCCACCAGCGCGGACTGCTCGACTTGGCCACGCCCCTGGGCGATCTGCTGCCCGGCTTCGTGGTGGGCCGCGCGCAGGGGGAATTGGCGCGCCGCGTCAACCTGCGCCATTTGCTTGCCCACAACTCTGGGCTGCCCGGATACGTCGAGTTCTTTCGCACCGCCACCACTCCCGCGGCGCTTCTCCGCGCCTGCCTGGAGCTGCCTCTTGAAGCCGAGCCGGGCGCGCGCGCCGAATACTCCGACCCCGGCTTCATCCTTCTCGGCAAGGCGCTCGAAGTGCTCATCGGCGAACCTCTCGCCACCTGGGCCCATCGCGAGATTTTCCAACCCCTGGCCCTCGCAGCAACGGGTTTTTGCCCGCCTGGCGCAGCTCGTCCGTCGATTCCGCCCACCGAGGAAGACACCACACTGCGTTTGCGCCCAATTCAGGGCGAGGTCCAGGACGAGAACGCATGGCTGCTCAAAGGCGTTGCCGGCCATGCCGGCCTGTTCTCCAACGTCCCTGACCTGCTGCGCTTTGCCGGAGAAATCCTTCAATCGGCCGCCCACCCGGGAAATGCCCGCCTGTTCGACGCCGCCACAGTCGAGACCTTTGCCGAGCGCCAGAGCCCCGTGGGCAGTTCCCGGGCGCTGGGTTGGGATACACCCAGCGAAAACTCCTCCTCTGGCCGCCATTTTTCGCCCCATTCGATTGGCCATCTGGGCTTCAGCGGCTGCTCGCTGTGGATCGACCTGGACGCCGGGATTGCCGTGGCTTTGCTCGCCAACCGCACCTGGCCCGACCGACGCAGCCAGCTGATTCGAACCGTCCGCCCGGCCTTCCACGATGCCCTTCGCGAGGCGCTGTAACACTCCTGCAACCTGCGCTATCAAAGGCATTTCCGCCGGTTGTGAATTCTCCCCCCGTCAGAATTCTGACCCCCATTGACCGGTTTCCAGATACAATTGAAACTCGGGGACATACGCGATGCTAACCAGCTCGACGATCCAGGAGACGGCCGGCGCCCAAATCAATGACATCAAGAAAGACCAGGCCTCCCTGCTTCAGGAATTGACGACCGAAAGCCAGAACGAGGCCTCTCAAGGCTTCGATACCAAATCTGCACTTGAGATTGCACGCATCATCAACCACGAGGACGCAAAGGTCGCCGCAGCGGTCAAGAAGGCCATTCCGGAGATCGCGCAAGTCATCGACCAGGTCGCGCGCAGTCTGCGCGATGGCGGCCGCCTCATCTACATCGGCGCCGGCTCCAGCGGACGCATTGCCGCCCTTGACTCCTCCGAATGCCCGCCTACCTACTCCACCGCACCCGGACAAGTGCAGTACATCATGGCCGGCGGACCCAAGGCCCTGGCCTCGGCCGTCGAGGTCAACGAGGACTCTGAGGAACTGGGCCAGCGCGACATTGCCCGCCGCCGCCCCACGCGCAAGGATGTGGTCATCGGCGTATCCGCCTCCGGCCGCACTCCCTACGTCGTGGCCGCCGTGGCCTATGCCCGCGCCCGCGGAGCCCACACCGCCGCGGTCACATGCAATTTGGGAACTCCGCTGGCCGCCGCTGCCGATACCGCCATCATCGCCGACGTCGGCCCCGAGGTGGTCTCCGGCTCCACCCGCATGAAGGCCGGCACCGCTCAAAAAATGGTCCTCAACATGATCACCACCGGCGCCATGACCCGCCTGGGCTATGTGTACGAAAACCTCATGGTCAACGTCCACATGCAGAACTCCAAGCTGGTCGAACGCGGCATCCGCATCCTCATGGGCGCCTGCAAAATCGACCGCGAAACCGCCGTCCAGACCATCAAGAGCGCCGGCCGCAGCGTTCCCGTGGCACTGGTCATGCTCAAAGCCAAGGTCGACAAGCCCGAAGCCGTCCGCCGCCTGGCAAAATCCGACGGCAACGTCCGCCTGGCCATCGAGGACAATGTCCTCGAACTCTAGCTTCGACACTCCGCTGTGAAATCCGGGTTTTGAAAGGGCACGGCGGGCGACCCCAAGGGTCTCCTGCCGCAGTCCCAATCACCTGGAATGCTTGTCGTCGAGAGCGACCCATGGCAAAGCGAGCGAGAGTTGAAAGCCTGCCCCGAGCTTCCCGAAGAGGACCTGCGTTTCGGCGGCTTGCGAACTGCAATCGCGCGTTGCCAGAGCTGCGAGACCCCTTTCCCGCCCCTAAAATGCCCGGATTTTTCCTAAGAATCGACCCGTGTACCAAGGTTCCGCCCAGCAATCGGTTCCCATTCCAAGAGGTCATCGGCTCCCGAGCCGCCGGACCCGCGGCCAAATCGCAAATTCACGACCGGATAGCAAATTCAGGGCCGCCGATCTACCGCCCGGACCACCCAATATCCAGTGAAGCGGTCGACAAGCCGACGTCCCGATACCTATTTGAGATTCTGCTTCGTCCTCAAGTTCGACCCTTTGAACCCTGCTTCCGAGGTTCGATGAGCACGGTGGCAGTTTGCGTTAACTGACCCCATAAGCAGTCGAAAGGAAGATGATTCAAGCGTACATACCTTGGATCAGCTTTGCTCAAGCTATGGAGCGAGAAGCTTTTTGAGATGCTGTGGATGCCTTGGCGATCAGATCGGAGCGGCATTGCGCGGTTGACGTGCAAGGTTGACGAAATTGCGGACAAGCGGGTCCGACTCGTCGAGCTTACGCCATGCCAATCCGATCTTCCATTTCGCCTCGGCCAGACTTGTGTCCATCAAGCGGACGCCCGGTACCCGCATCAGGCTTACCGCGCGTGGCACCAAGCTGACACCCACGCCCGCTCGCACGAGATTGAGGACCGTAAATAATTCGCTGGCTTCCTGAACTATGCGGGGGCTGAAACCCGCGGTCCTGCATGTCCGCACAACGTGATCGAAAAGGCTGGCGGAAAGACTGCGGGACATGACCACAAATGGCTCTTTTCGTAGGCCGGCGAGTCCCCCGCGATAGGACATCCCGCGAGGCACAGCCACCACCAGAGTCTCCTGGAGTACCGGCACGGAGGCCAATTCGGTGCGCTCAATCGGGAGACGGACGAAACCGACATCGATGTTCCCATCCTCAAGCGCCTCGACCTGATCCGGTGTGGGCATGTCCCTCATCGACACGTGCACCTGCGGAAAGCGCTGTCGAAATCGAGTCAGGATATCGGGCAGTCCGGCAGCCAGGGATGTGATGCCAAAACCTATCCGCAACAAGCCGGCTTTTCCGCTTACCGCCAGGCGAGCCATGTGTTCCGCGATCTCGGACTCCCGCAGCAGGCTGCGCGCGCGATCTCGAAGGATCTCTCCTGCGGGCGTGAGGGCTACCCGCCGATATCCGCGTGTCAGCAACGGGCCGCCCACTTTGGCCTCCAACCTCTGTATCTGTTTTGTTAGCGCGGGCTGGCTGACGCGCAACTCTTCCGCGGCTTGGCCAAAGTGGAGATGGTTGGTCAGCACCAGGAAGGAATGCAACTCGGATAGTTCCAAAGCCATTCCACTAGGTTATCAGAAATGTATAAATTTCATATTGGACAGAATGATGCGAAGCGTGCAGCCTAGTAACACAAGTGAAGGGCGATGAGAGGCATCGTGCTTGCCGAGACCATCGTCGCATCAGCTAGTGCTAAGAAGGAGATTCCATGAAACGGATTTTGGAGCTTGGGCTGTTATTGATGCTTTCGTCTGTTCCTCTGTTTGGAGCGAAGAATTCCTATGTATTCCTGCTGCCTGCCGACGTTCGCGCAGGTGACGTTCAATTGCCGAAGGGACACTGTACTGTAACTTGGTCGGAAACATCGGGATCGAAAGTGCAATTGACCCTCAAAACGCAGGACAAAAAAACGATAACCATCGACGCTCGCGAGGTTGAGGGGAAGCCGGGCAATATTGGGGTGGTGACATTCGTCGATAACGGCATCACTTATCTGGAGGAAATCGATACTGCGAACACGAGATTCGTCGTGCAGAACCCGCCCAATGAGCAAAAGTGAGTCCCGACCCTCAGTTCAATCCTCAGATCTCGAAGGACGAAGGCACTGCACAGACGTCCCGTTTGCCGGTCCGCGGTGTCCGTGAGATCTCGTCGCGAAGGGGCTTTGTCGCGCACGGTCGCCGGATCGCTAGGTCCTGCGTGACCTTCTACCCCCCTTTCACTTGCGGGAAAGGGGGATCCTTTTCCGAGCAGTTTGCTGTGAACGGAATTCAAGCGCACTTTGGAATCTACCCCGCCATAACCAGAGAGCAGCCCGGGAATGTGCGACGTGATTTTTACCGAAGTCTCGAACAGCCGCTAAAGAGCGCGCGGTCGAAGCGCTACGGAATCGTCATGCATAGAACTGAAAGAGCGGACGGTCATGAGCGATTCAAGGAGCTTTGCGCTTTGGCTCAGGCCAACTCGCTCGGCATGGTGGACCAACTTGAGTTGATGGAGCATTTGACGATTTGCGACTCGTGCCGGAAAATCCACGATCAATATGCCGCGATTGGCTCGGAGGGCATGGCATTCCTATTGGGAAGCTGTGCAGCGAGCGAGAAAGCCGGGAGATGGGATCATCGCGAGGCACGGCGGAAGCTGCTCGCTTCAATCCAAGCCAAGAAGCCGCACGATGTCTAACAGCAGTGGCCGTGGTGCTTTTGCCGACGACCACCTCGAACCATCTCTCCCTGCGTTCTATATTCCCGGCGGCATGCACGCAGGCTCCATCGAGAGCTACATTCTGGCGAGGCTTTGGCTAAGCTCTGTTTGCGAGGCTGGATGCCAGTTTCTCTCACCCCAACTGGCACTGAATTCGCCGGTCACTCGAAGCTCTGCCCACGTTTCACCGCGGTTGAACCGTTGGCCGTACGGTCCCAGCATCAGCCGGGCGCCTTGCCGGCCGGCGGCAGGTGCGCCGACTCTTGAATCACAATGCGTTTGAGCCTGTACAGAAACTCCTGGCCCGCGGTTGGTTTCAGCCTCTTCTCTCCCCACTTCATCTCCGCCTGCGTTCTGTGCTCTGGGTTCAGCGAAGTTCAATGCTCGATGCCTGCTGGGCAGGAATCCTGATTGTGGTTACCGGACCGAATTTGTCCTCATCGGCGGCCCAGAGAGTGCCACCGACGGCGGTATCGATTCGGCTTGCAGAGACCTGCGAAAGCGGCTTGCCATTCAGGAGAACGCTTGTCGCTGATCTGGTTCCGTGCATGTGAATGAGATAAGAACGAAGTGGGGAATGAAAAGAGCCGGATGGCTTCCCCAGCAAGAGGTGGATGATTTGTCCGCTGGCCGATGCCTGAACGGACTGGCGATAATACTCCCCTTGCTCGTACGCATAGGTAGCGCCGTCGTCGTCGTAGTACACGAACCGGGCCACCTGCGCGGCTGCGAAAACGTCCAGGGTGATTTCGGGAACTGGGTGCTGGCCGGTGTAATCCTGCGGCGGTTGTGAGGCAAGGATCGATCCGGCGCGGATAAAGAGCGGAATGTCTTCCCATGTGCCTGGATCGATTGAATAGTTGATGGTCTTGCCGCCCTCAAACTTCGTGCCGTGGAAGTAGTCGTACCAGATGCCAGCGGGCAAGTAGACGCTGTGTTCGGTCTCCCCGGGACTGACGACTGGCGAAACCATCAGGGCATCGCCGAACATCCAGGACGAGCCTTCATTCGCTAGTTTCGGATCTTCGGGAAAGAGCCAGAAGAGCGGACGCACCACGCCGACGCCAGTTTCTGTGGCCATCCGTTCATAGGAATAGATATACGGCAAGAGTGAGTAGCGGAGGCGAAGGACTTTGGTGGCGGCTAGTTCGGCGACAGGACCATAGACCCATGGCTGCCGTTTTTCACCAATGTCACCGTGCACGCGGTCGATAGGAACAAACGCGGCGAACTCCATCCAACGCGCATAGTTCTCGGGCGTGGGGTGTCCGTGAAATCCTCCTGTATCCATGCTCCAATGCGGCTCGCCGGTGTCGATCGTCGCCAGCATGCGCATGCGCTGATGTGCCATGTTGCCGAAGCCGGTCTGAATATCTCCCGACCACTCGGCGTAACCGTAGCGCTGAGCGCCGAGATAATAGTTGCGATTGATGGACCAGACGCGGACGTTGGAGTGTTCACGCTGACCTTCGTAGAGCGCCCGGCCCATGTTCAGGAACTGGAAGTTGTTGCCGTTGTCGGCCTCGTCGTTCCACCACCCCTCCATGCCCGCATCGAATGTGGGCTCCAGGTGCTGCCAGTACCAAGAGCGAGTCTCTGGCTTGGCGAAATCGAGATTGCGCGCCAGGCGGCCCGTAGCGTAATCCGCCGATTCCTTTTCATCCGGAACCCACAGATCGTGCGCTTGAGCGTAAGCTGCGGCTTCAAGCATCTCTGTGGTGCTTCCCGGTTTGTAGACAAGAATGCGAGGTTTTAGTATGCCCGCCAAGTGAATGCCCTGGGCTCCCATTTCTTTGCCGAAGAGGCCGCTGGCGCCATCGGGAAATTGGTCCGGATTCATGCTTCCAGGAGACGACGTACTGTTCCATCGCCATTCTCCGTAATGGTCCTCGCCCCAGGCTTTCCAGTCGAAATCCATAATGAAGGCGTCGATAGGAATGTGCTTCGCGCGGTAGGTCTCGGCGATCTGTTTGAGTTCAGCTTCGGTTGAGCCCCATTGGCTATTCATGAAACCGAGCGTCCATTTGGGCGGCAGCGGAGGGTGGCCAGTCAGCGCGGACAAGGTGGAGATCACCTGCATCGGCGCACCGGTAATAACGAAATACTCGATGTCGTTGCGCGAGTCGCCCGAAAACCGAACATGGTTGGCCCCGTTATCAAATGCGCCGCCATCGGAGTCTATCAGCACGCCGTAGCGAGTTGTGAAGAACCACGGCGCGCCGGCTTCGCCCTGGACACCGGCCGAAACCTTCGAGCCATGATTTCGGGTTAGATCACCGCTGTCCTCATTCATGCTGAGGCCGCTCATGCCATAGAGGTTCTCGTTGGGGGCGCGGAGAAGGTTGACGTTATGCCCAGCCGCCTGGACGAAGGGATCTACCTGCTCCAGCAGTTTGTGCTGCGCCGCATCCGACACGGAAACGGTGATCGGCGACCGGCACGTAACAGAAGCTTGGATTTCGGATGATGCGATTTGGCCTGAGTCCCCGTCGCGACGAACGGAAACCTGAGCGAGGTCTGACACCTTCAAATTGGGATCCATCACCAGCGTGCGCGGGCTGGTCTTTCCATTAGGCTGAATGTCGATGCGAAGAAGATTCGGCCCGAGGATCTCCAGATCCATGACCCCATCTCCACTGGTCACATGCACGCCTCGCGCGGTCTCGCTCATCTGGCACTTCTGGGAGATAGGTTGCCCAAAAATGGAAATGGAATTGACGGCAAGAAAGACAAAGAAGGTAACACCGGTCGCGCCCAATTTCATTGTTCTGGATTCTCCGTTCCATGAGTAGATCTCTCGAATGTTGGTGCCGGATTCAGTCTCCGGCCATCCTGCGTCGATTTCCCCGTTCTAACAGGAGGATCGGCACGCAAATTCAAATCTTCCACCCCCAGCCTCACTGGGTTCGGCATCCCGCTTCGATTGCCCTTCATCACTTATGCGCGGGCTACAGCAATTGCGGAATGAGCCTATTCAGCGAATGGGATACTTTTTCTGCTCACATGACAGCGGACGCGGAGATCCACGCCTGCTGTCATATGAGCATCGATCTACTTGGCTGCTTCTCGCACCACCGCCACCGGGCCCAGCAATCCAGAAGGCAACAGTGGCGACTTGGCATCGTAGGGTTTCACATCCGCGAACGTGTACTTGGTGGTCGTACCCGGTTGCTCATCGCCAATCATCCGATTCACCCACGCATTGGTGACTTTGACGGTTAATTGATTTGCACCCGGCTTCAGCGCGCTGGTAGCATCCACCCGAAAGGGCATGTGCCATACGATGCCCAGTGGTTTGCCATTTACTGTCACCTGAATTATGCATAGTTTAAGCACACGGCAGGTGCCGGACCCATTGCGCAGCGAA
>Ga0302319_10007705_pt1 | contig 21143 bp, 20 predicted proteins | sample Bog_T0_2_FD_203319 | JGI IMG/M metagenome (GOLD analysis project Ga0302319, IMG submission 203319) | Peat permafrost microbial communities from Stordalen Mire near Abisko, Sweden - Bog_T0_2 | ecosystem: Environmental > Terrestrial > Soil > Wetlands > Peat | place: Sweden: Abisko, Stordalen Mire... | reverse complement strand
AGCACGGACCCAAAACCGGACGCATCCAGATATAGATCGGCTGTTTCCCGCCGCCCCGATTCCAACCGCAAGCCAGCCACGCCCGCCTCGTTCTGCTCCACCTCAATTACCTTGTCATCCAGGACCTTGACGCCCAACGCCACCGCGTATTCTTCCAGAAAACGCACGAACTTCTCATTCTCAACGTGATAAGCGATGCTGGAATGAAGAACCGGCCCCCCATTTTGAGCCCTTTCAAAAACCCGGTCCTGTGACATGAGCGCGGACAACGGTTCTTCATATTCCATCTCATTCAAGCAGTAACAAGCCCTTATTCGCGGCAGTTCCTTTACCGCGCCGGCCATTTGCCCGGCGTTGAATGAGAAATTAAAATATGGCCGCGTGCCCCACAAAAACCGGAGACCAAGCTTCCAAGTCGGCTGGGTGGTGGCAAAGAATTTCTTCACATTTATGCCGAGATAATCGTGCAGAAACCGGGTCAATGCGGGGGTCGAGCCCTCTCCAACGCCAATAATGCCAATGTCTTTGGAACATATCACCAGCACTTCAAGATTGGGTAATTTACGCTTGAGCGCCAGGGCGGCGATGAAGCCCGCGCTGCCCCCGCCGAGAATGAGCACTCGCTTAATCATGCCATTTATCTTTAAACTGTTTTCCAATCGAGATTCAAGACTTCTTCCGCCTAGCGAAAAGCCCCCGGTTCTTGCGAGCCGGGGGCTAAAGAAACTACAAACTACTCAAACGCACATCAGGCGTTACGACGGCGGTAGGCCACCAAAGCGAGACCACCAAGTGAAACCAACGCCAGAGTGGTGGGTTCCGGAACCGCTGCCACGCCCTGAGCAGCGAAAACATAGCTATAGCGATTGGGATCTGCTTGGGCAAAGGCACCATAAGCATCCACAGGACCAGTTCCAGAAGAAGTACTAGTATTGCTGTTCATACCGTATTGACTGGAAGTAGCGTTGCCAGTTCCATGAGCTAAACCAAACCAAGATTGTCCGACGGTGCCGTCATTAACGATCAAATTGAAGGCATATTCCCCTCCGCCGAACAAGATTACAGGATTGGCGAGATTATAAGTGATATAACCGCTAAAATTGGCACCACCGCCGGTGGGCACATAAGTAGTACTGGACTCAATGTCCAATGGCGTGAGCGCACCGGTGATCGCGTTAACACTGGATATTTGAATGCCCCACAGCGTGCCGGCAGTAAAAGGTTGAGGTCCAGAAGGTGACCCACCCCAATACGAGGCGGAATCGCCACGGCCCAAAATGGTGATCGCTTGAAGCGATGAGGTGCTGGCAACGGTGAACGTCTGTCCAACGGTACCTCCGTTATTCATGTAGTCACGACCCCCGTCCTGCACGCCTGGCCCCAAATCAGTCAACTGGGACGCCAAAATGTTGCCACTGGGAGCCGATGTGCTGTCCGTGATTGAGACTTGAGCATTGGCACCCAATGCACAGCCCGACAAAATCGCAGCTACGATAAGCCACGTGTTGCGATCGTTCCTTAAGAACGGGTTAACTTTTGATTCATGTTTCATATTTGTATACGATGCTATGGTTTTTGTACATCAGCCAAACCTGATTATAACCTGTTTTTTTTGTCAGCTGATCTGCCGTGAGAATGACAGGAATATTTCTGAAAGTCAATGACGTTTTATTCACAAAACAGGCAGTTTATTCACAAAACAGGTACCTACAGAACATTCAGATCCAAACTCTCCGTTCGCGATTATTTCCAGCTTGCGAGGACAGTCATGTATTTTATGTGATTTCTAATCAATTACTTGCGCTATTGATTTTACGAATTCCGTGACATTAAAAACCAAATCTTTGTCTTTGCCATGTTCCGCAATCCGGTTTACCACCGCGCTGCCAACAACGACAGCATCTGCATTTTTGGCAACAAGCTTTGCCTGTTCGGGATTGGAAACGCCGAAGCCGACGGCAATCGGCAAGTGGGTGTGCGCGCGGATCTTGGCAACCTGTGACGCAAGATTCGATGCGACCCGGCTCTGCATTCCCGTAACACCTTCGCGCGAAACATAATATATGAAACCCGCGCCACGCTTGACAATGTATGCCATGCGATCTTCCGGCGTCGTCGGCGCGACGAGATAAATATGGCAGAGGCCGGACTGCTTCATCAACACCTCATAGTTGTCCGATTCTTCCGGCGGTAAATCCAACACCAGCAAGCCATCCACGCCCGCCTTCGCCGCGTCGGCGATGAATTTCTCCATGCCGAACTTGTGGATAAGGTTGAAATAAATATAGAGAACGATGGGAATCTCCGAGCTCTTGCGGACGTCCACCACCGTTTTCAAAACTTTCGGCGGCGTGGTGCCGGATTCCAAACCGCGCTGGGCCGCGAGTTGGTTCACCAGCCCGTCGGCCAGCGGATCGCTGAACGGCACACCAAGTTCCAGCACATCCACGCCCGCCTGGTCAAAGGCCAGGGCGAGTTCGCGCGTGGCGGCCAGAGTGGGATCGCCCGCGCCGATATAAACAATAAAGCCTTTTTTGCCGGCTTTTTTCAGCTGGACGAATTTTTCAACGATGCGGTTCATGTGCGGGAGAGTTTCAAGTTTCAGGTTTCAAGTTTCAAGCATGGAAAATGTCGCACATAGACTGCGAAGCGGGCCATGGCTGAATTTTATTTTTTTCTTTTGCCGCCTTCGTGTCCTGCCCGCGACATGCTTTTAATCCGGGATTTGACCGCGCCACGGTTTTTTTACATAATCACCGCATGGCAAGCAGTTTTGGACAATTGTTCCGCATCACGACGTGGGGCGAATCACACGGCGGCGGTGTGGGCGTGGTTGTGGACGGCTGCCCGCCACGCCTGAAACTTTCCGAGGCGGACATCCAGCCCGACTTGGATCGTCGGCGGCCGGGGCAGTCCAAAATCGTCACACCGCGCAAGGAATCCGACACGGTGCAAATCCTTTCCGGCATCTCCAGCGACGGCAAAACCCTCGGCACACCAATTTCACTCTGGGTGAAAAACGAGGACGCCCGCTCCGAGGCTTACACCGAGATGAAGGACAAATTTCGTCCGTCGCACGCAGATTACACCTATTTCGCCAAATACGGCATCCGTGCCTGGCAGGGCGGCGGTCGCGCGAGTGCGCGCGAGACGATTGGCCGCGTGGCCGCCGGCGCGATTGCCAAAAAAATTCTCCGCGAGAAATTCGGCGTGGAAGTCCTGGCTTATGTCAAGCAGGTCCAGCGAATCATCGCGGATGTGAACCCGGACAAAGTCAAATTGAAGGACGTCGAATCGAACATCGTCCGCTGCCCCGACCCAATGGCGGCGGAGAAAATGATCCGGCTCATCGAAAAGATGCGACGCGAAGGCAACACCGTTGGCGGCATTGTCGAGGGCGTGGCGCGCGGCGTGCCGGCGGGCTGGGGCGAACCGGTGTTCGACAAACTCGAAGCGGATCTGGCCAAGGCGATGTTGAGCCTGCCCGCGTCCAAGGCGTTTGAAATCGGCTCCGGCTTCAGCGGCATTTTGCTGACGGGCCGAGAGCACAATGACGCGTTTCGGGCGAAGGGCGGAAAAGTCTTCACGACCACGAACCGCTCCGGCGGCATCCAAGGCGGCATCTCTAACGGCGAAACCATTTTCTTCCGCACGGCGTTCAAGCCGGTCGCCACGGTCATGCACGAGCAGGACACGGTGGATGAGAAATTTTTAAACACGACGTTGAAAGGCCGCGGCCGGCACGATCCGTGCGTGCTGCCACGCGCCGTGCCGATGGTCGAGGCGATGACCGCGCTCGTCCTGGTGGACCACGCGCTGCGGCAACGGGCGCTGGGCGGTTGATTTTTCTGGCCGTTGAGGCCAACATATTTTATTACACACCCAATTTATGGCCGAAAAAACTGTCAACGAAATCTCCCGCGAAGCCCGGTTGCTGTTCACCAAGGGCAGCGAAGCCGTGCAGCGGGAAAACGTGGATTACGCGATCAGCCTGTTCAACCAGGCGCTGGAAAAGGAACCGGCATTTTATGAAGGGCGCAAGGCCCTGCGCGCGGCGCAGTTCAAAAAGGCCGGGAGCAGCGGCGGCGGGTTCTTTAAAAAAATGTTGAGCGGCGCGGGTTCATCGCCGCAGATCGCCAAGGCCAAGCTGGCCCTGGGCAAAAATCCCGGCGAGGCGATGGCGATTGCCGAGCAGATTTTGAACGGCGACCCGAACAATTCCTCCGCACACCGCATCATTGTGGACGCGGCGCAGGCGCTGGAACTGCCCGGCACGGCGGCGTTGTCCTACGAGACGCTGGTGAAGAATTCGCCCAAGGACCGGAATTTGGCGATTGAATTTGCCCAGGCGCTCGCCGCGGCGGGCGACGTCACCGCGTCCGAAAACAACCGCGGCGAAAAAATCCTGATGGACCTGCTGCGCGACAACCCCAACGACGGCGATCTGAACCAGGCCCTGAAAAATTTGTCCGCGCGCAAAACGATGGACCAGGGCGGCTACGGCGCGCTTGAAAAAGGCGAGGGTTCCTTCCGCGACATCCTCAAGAACAAGGCGGAGGCGAACTCGCTGGAGCAGCAGAACCGCGTCGTCAAAACGGAGGACACCACCGAACGGCTCATCGGCGAATACGAGACGCGGCTGCATACCGAGCCGAACAACCTGAAGCTGGTGCGTTCGCTGGCGGAGCTTTACACGCAGAAAAAGGAATTCGAAAAGGCGCTGGAACTTTACGCGCGCATCAAGAATTCCGAGATGGGCAACGATCCGTCGCTTGAAACGGCGATCGTGAACACGACGGTCAAGCGGTTTGACCATCAGATCGCGTCCTTGAACCCCCTGGACGCGGACCACGCGGAACAGGCGGCCCGGCTGCAGGCGGAGAAATTTGATTTTCAAATGGCCGAAGGCCAGAAACGCATCGAGAAATACCCCACCGATCTGTTGATCCGGTTTGAGATGGGCGTCTTGTATTTCCAGGCTGGAAAAATCAATGAAGCGATGCAGGAATTTCAGAAGGCGCGGGGCAACCCGAACAAGCGGCTCGCCGCGATGGGCTACCTGGCGCAATGTTACGGCCGGAAAAAAATGTTCGACATGGCCGCCCGGACGCTACAGGAAGTCATCAAGGAAAAGACGGGATTCGACGACGAGAAAAAGGAGCTGGTTTACAGTCTCGGCTGCATGTTGGAAAACATGGGAAAGAAAGAAGAGGCGATCGAGCAGTTCAAAACCATCTACGAAATGGACCTCGGCTACAAGGATGTCGCGGCCAAGGTGGACGCCTACTACGCGGCGCAGTGAGCGGGAAGTGGCGCGCCTTTGCCGACACAAAACCACTGACAAATCTGGTTCCAAAGATTTGTTGGATGGAAACTTGAATGCGAAATAAAGCTGGACGCATAAATATGGATAGGCGGCAAACCCAGCCGTCGATTCTATGTTAGAAAACATTACGCCATGAAATCGTTTATTCGCAACCTTACACCTCGTGGTGAGGTTTTTCTTGTTTTCGCGATTTGGATTGGATTAGGCATCACCGCGCAAAACCTTGGGCGGCATCTTATGCCAGGAGCTCCGCTAAAAGGCGAATTTAGCAACCTTGGCCAGATGGGCTTAGCCATTTATGAATTATTGGTTTTGGCGCTGGTATTTCTCTACATCGGACGAATCCGTGGTTGGTCTTTTGCATCATTCGGTTTTCAGATTTCCTGGAAGTGGACCGGCTTGGGCGTGCTGTTGTTTGTGCCAACGAAGTAGATTTTTGTATTGAAAAAGATGATCGTCAGCCCAAACACAGCAGGTTTGCTGGCGGGACAGATTGCACTTCCAATCATCATCATCAGTTCCATCATAACGGGCTTTTTCGAGGAGTTGATGGAGGTCGGTTATATTATTAAGGTGACCGAGAAATACGGCATGTGGACGGCAGTCTTTATAAGTGCGCTCATCCGAACGGTGCTACACGCCTACCAAGGAACGGCTGGAATGGCGTGTGTTTTGGTCATAGGCGTAACATTCGGACTGGTTTATTGGAAGTTACGGCAGTTATGGCCGCTTATTGTAGGCACATATTGATTGATATTATTGGATCTCTAAAGTTAACTCACCATGCAGCCAAAGGTGAGGACAGGCTTCACGAGTAAAACCCACATTTTGTCGCAGGCTATTCCACCAGAAAAATTTGCAGGAGCCGAAATGACGAGACTCCAATCCATTTCCGGTTTTTGATTCAGAACCGAACCGTTCACGTCACTCCCATCTTCGGCTTAAATCCGCTTCTCGTCCGCGTCGAGCATGTCCACGAAACATTTGATGTCGTCCCGGTGGGCGATGCCGGCCTGTTCCTTGCGCATTTTCAATCGCGCGTTGGCGGCTTCATCGCCGGGCAGCGGGCGGCTCAAAACGTCCTGCCAGTGCGCGGTTTTTTCGGCGGCGGTGCGCTTCACATTTTTACGGACCCAGTCGCACACCTCGCCGTCGGTGAGGGAATTTTTCACGACCGCGACAAACTGCTCGTGCGTCATGCCGGCGGCATTGAGCCAGAAGCCGTCAAAGCCTTTGCCGAGATTCTCCGTGTAGTCGGCGTGCAGCTTGCCGACGAGGGACAGGCGGATTTTGTCAATGTAACGCGGCAGGTAGCTCCAGCCGTTCATGGTTTCGCGCGGGCTGCGGGGATAAATGATTTCGCTCATGCGCCAATAATCGGAAGCCGTCCGTCGCCTGTCAACTGTTACCAAAAGATGTCGCGCGAAGGCCGCGAAGTTTGCGATGAAAAGTTTTCCCTTCGCCACCTTCGCAGCCTTCGCGCGAAAATTCGGATTGATAAATCCGGGGAGCCGAGCATTTTCAACGGATGCAGAAATTCGATTTTGACGTGGCGGTGATCGGGGGCGGCAGCGGCGGTTACGCGGCGGCCCGCACGGCGGCGGGGGCCGGGCTGAAAACGGTGGTCATCGAAGGCGGCCGCGAAGTGGGCGGCCTTTGCATCCTGCGCGGCTGCATGCCAACCAAGGCGCTGCTCTACGCGGCAGAAGTCAAGCATCTCGCCGAGCACGCGGAAATCTGGGGCGTGCATGCCGGCAAAGTCGCTTTTGATTTTGCCAAAGTCATGGCGCGCAAAAATGCGCAGATCAAAGATTTCGCCGATTTCCGCGCGCAGCAGCTCAACGCCGGGAAATTCAAATTCATCCGCGCCAACGCCGGCTTTCTCGACGCGCACACGGTGGAAATAAATTCGCCCAATTTTTCCGGGCTGGATTCCGCGCGACAGCGTCTTGGACTGCGGCAGCCCGCTGCCGCTTTGACGATGGAGACTGCACCCGGAAAAGCGCCAGAGGGCTGGCGCACTCCAAAACCTGGCGGAAATGTTCTCACCGCGAAACATTTCGTCATCGCCACCGGCTCCAGCGTCGCGCCCGCGCCGCTGCCGCGGCTTAACGACGTCGGCTACATCACCAGCGACGACGCGGTGTCGCTCAAGAAGCTGCCGAAATCGCTCATCATCCTCGGCGGCGGCGCGATTGCATGCGAATTCGCGCAGTTCTTTGCGCGCTTCGGCGTCCAGGTCACGCTCATCCAGCGCAGCGGGCACATTTTGAAGGAATTCGACGCCGACGCGGGAATCGAGGTTGAAAAAGTTTTCCGACGCGAAGGCATCCGGGTTTTCACGGGCACAAACTTGGTGGACGCGAGGCGGAAAGGGAAATTGAAGACGGTTTACTTCGAGCAAAATGGAAAAAAGGTTTCCGTTTCCGCCGAGGAAATTTTATTCGCGCTGGGCCGCGTGCCCAACACGGCGTCACTGAAGTTGGAAAACGCCGGCGTAAAAACTGAAAATGGTCGCGTCATCACCAACGACCAGATGCAGACGAGCGCGCCGCATATTTTTGCGGCGGGCGATTGCACCGGACCGCATGAAATCGTCCATATTGCGATTCAACAGGGCGAAACAGCGATACACAACATCGTGAAACCAAAATCACCGCACCGGATGGATTATCGCCTGCTGATTTCCGTCGTGTTCACCGAACCGCAGGTGGCGTTCGTCGGCCTGACCGAAAAAGAAGCTACGGCGCGCGACGTCAAATTTCTTTCGGCGAGCTATCCGTTCAATGACCACGGCAAATCGCTCATTATGGAAGCGAAGGACGGTTTTGTAAAATTACTGGCCAACCCCAAGTCCGGCGAAATTCTAGGCGGCGCGTGTGTCGGGCCGGTCGGCGGCGAACTCATCCACATAATCGTCGCGGCAATGGCGAAACGCATGACCGTCCACGAACTTGCGGCGACGCCGCATTATCATCCGACGCTGGCGGAAATCTGGACTTACCCGGCGGAGGAACTGGCGGATCGAATCCGGCCAGCCAGCCGGGTCACTTCACGGAGACCAGCTTGATGCTCATCACCTGGCTCATCTCGTTCGTCATGTTCGGCATCCTGGGAGCGCCGGCTCTGGCCTGTGGATTCTGGGGCAGTTGAATGACCATTTGCATGTCCTGATTCATGGTGGTGTCAATAGTGATCCCCAGTTCGGGGTCGAACCAGGACACCCCGGTGGTGTTGCCGTTCTGGATGGAAATGGACATCCCGCCCGGTTTGGCATTGGCATCGGGCCTGGTCTGGATGGTGCCCGAGAACTCCAGGCGGGCGCAGTTCCGTTTGCCATGCATTTCCCAGCTTTGGAAGGTGAAGTCATAATGCATCAACATGGTGCCCATCAATCCCAGAGGCATTTCGAACTGCACCGGCCAGGTGTCGCCCGGCTGCACCGCCTGCGGCGGCAGGAACCGGTTGGCACTCATCATCTGCTTGAAATAACCTTCGCTATACATGCTCTTGAGCGGGGCCATCGCCGCCGGCGAGGTGCCGGCCGACAGCCGGTTTATCATGTCGTCCACGCCTTCGATCCGCTCCACCGCGTTGGTGGCATCAAGAAAATACTGGATCTTGGAGCCGACGATTTTTCCAAACATATCGGCCACCGGATTCGCCTTTTCCGTCGCCGCTTTTTTGGACGAATCATAATCTATCAATGTCTTGTCCCCCATCTTCATCCCCATGCGGGCGCTGAGAAACTCCATCTCCACTTCATGTCCGCCGTCGGCGGTTGCTTGCAACACCGTCAGTCCGTAGGTCTGCCCCATGGTCATGTCCTGTTTCATGGGCGCGGGCTGGCCCGGCACGGAGATTTCCGATTTCATTTTCATGTCCATCTCCTGCTCAATGCGTTCGCCCACCGGCCATTTCAATTTTAACTCCACCGGGCCGGTCGGCGGCTTGAAGGTGGACGGTTCGTTCAGCTTGCCGGATTTATTGCAGCCCGCCAACGGCAGGCACAGTGTCAGGGCAATGATGGGGAGAAGGTTTTTATTCATGGTGGTGGTGACTCCAATAAAGCAAGAACCGATTCTTGGTTCAACAAATAAGTTGGTTTAATTCCGTCCGGCCTAGCGCAGTGTGTTGCCGGATTATCATCTGATGCCCGTTGAAATCTGGACGAATTCGGCGGAGGAACTGGCGGAGAAAGTGGCTGATCAGTTTTCCCGCCGGCGGCGCGCCCGTGCCACCACACGTGCCATCAAAGTCACCGGGATCACCCATACCATCAGCATCAAGAGCCCGTGATCTGAAAAAAATTTCGCGCACCGGAAAAACCAAATTGGCTGGATGACCTGCGCGGCGGTTTCGGTGTTGGCCTGCGCGGCGTGGACAATGCCGCCGAGCGCAAAATCGTGCGCGAATACGATCCCGCCCATCGCCGCATTCCATGCGATGCCAACGCCGCAAAAAACCTGCCAGCCAAGGGCCAGTCCGCCATAAGCCCAAACGCCAAGACTGATGGCACCGAGCGAAAACATGCCCAGCGAGATCGCGCCAAACGGCAGCAGGCCAATGGCAATGCCACCGAAACTGATGGGTGCAACGGCTATGCCGCCGGAGGCAAAAACCACGCCGACCGCGTGGCTGCTGCCGATGGCGATCCACGCTTTCACCGGCTCGCGCACAATGTCAAACCGGTCACCGAGCCGGACATGGACCAATGGTAGTCCGAGCAGTCTTGACCGACTGCGGAATTCATACGCGGCCGAGGGGAAAGTGCCAGCATACTGACCCGCCAATAGTCCGGCCAAATATCGGCGCCGCGCCGGAAGCGATGCGAAAGCGAACGCCAGGATGGTAAGAAAATAAATGACGATGGTTTGGCTGAACCATAGGCTCCAAAATATCGAAGCATCGTCCTGGCTCCGGCAGGCCCAATATAACGGCACCGCCAGCGTGGCGGAAAGCATCATGGCATACACAAGGGATTTTCGGAAAAGCCTTTTGATATGTCCGCGCTCCTCATCCGAATGCGCTTCGTCCATGCTCATGCGATAGCTGGAGTAATTGGCAAAAATGACGAGCAGCGGGCTGAAAATCGCGCCGAACAAACCCATCGCGCCCGCAGCTTTGGCGGTCACGCTGCCTTTGGCGGCAGCAGCGCCGAGCGTCGCGGCCTTGGCGGAAATAGTGAGCGCGGGCAACGCAGCCAAAACTCCCAAGGTAAAAATTTTTCCAGGATTTGTCCGCTCCAGCGCACCCTCGACAAACGCCAGAACTTGTTCGTGCAGCATTTTCCGGCCGCGCGACAGCCGCTGCTTCACCGCATCCTCGGTCAAACCCAAATCCGCCGCGACCGATTCGATGGATTGGTGCTCGCGGTAAAACAGCACGAGCGGCTCGCGGTAAATTTCCGGGATGCGTTCCAGCGACCGCCAGAGGATCGCCTGTTCCTCGTTGCTGATGGTCTGCTCGGCGGGCAGCGGTTCGAGCGAGCGGGATTCAGCGACATTTTCCAATGGCTCGGCCGTGTGAATGGGTTCGCTGCCCTCGCGGCGGAGAAAATTGTTGATGCGGTTGCGCGCGATGCCGCAAAGCCAGGAACGGAGCTTGTCGCGTTCGCGCAGATGGCTGAGGTGTTTCCACGCAATGATGAACGTTTCCTGCGCGAGGTCTTCGCTCTGGCCGAAGCTGCCGGTGGCGCTGTAGGCCAGCGAGCAGATGAGCGATTGATAGCGCGAAACAATCTGGCTGAAGGCGTCACGGTTGCCGGCGAGGGTGCCGCTGACCAGTTCCGCGTCGTTGTTGGCTGCGAACGACATCATGTTGGTTGTCATCATAACGTCGCTTAAGTGGCTGGAAAGCGCGAAGAGGTGACAGGAAATTTAAGCGTCAGTATTTTTGAGGACCAGTTCGAGCATTAACCCGCCGGTGACGCCCGCCGCTCCGCTTGAAATTCGGTGGACTTCGCAGGAACTGGCGGATCGCATCAAAGCGGCGCGAGCATTTCAACCGATGGCGCATCCAATTTTTCCACAGGGTCCAGCAGGAGGCGGATGACTTCGGCGGCGGTGTAGGTGTCGCGACCCGGTTGCAAAAAACGCGCGACGTTCGCGGCTTCATTGCCGGCGGTGACCAGGGGCAGGTCGAAGATGTTTTCCTTGCTCACCTGGGCAAGGCCGATGGTCGCCATCAGGCCGTTGCACACACATTCGCGGCCCCTGGTTTCCTCCAGCGTTCCGCCTTTGCGGACGTAATCCTCCACCGGTTCGGCGGGGCAGCGGTAGCCGGTGGTGCCGTCCGCCTTGCGGTAGGCGCGGCGGAGATAGCCGAGATCGCAGAGGCGCTGCCGCACCGGCACCGACTTGGTGTCCGACAGCGTGCCGGGCAGTTGCACGACCTTGAACGGAAACCCGGTGGGTGACGCCAGCGGATCGGTGAACACGCGAAGCTGGCCGGCGCGGCTCAACTGAAACACCTGCTGCTTCAGTTCGGGGCAGATGCCGGATTCCTCGCAGAAGGCGAACGCGGTACCGACCTGAATACCGGCGGCACCAAGGCTCAAGGCTTCGGCAAGCTTGCCGGCGACGCCGTAGGCACCCGCCAGCCAGAACGGCAGCTCCAGTTCGCGGATTTTTTCCAGGTCCGCCACGTCGCGCAATCCGTAAATGGGTTCGCCTTCGGCATTCAATTGCAGCGCGCCGCGCGGGGGCGCGTTGTGGCCGCCGGCGGTTTCGCCCTCGACAATAAAGCCATTGACCTGACCGCTGGATTTGCGGGCAAGCGTCATCGCCAGCGTGGCGGAGGCGACAATGCCGAGAAAATCCGGACGCTGCAGCGCCGGGGCGTGGCCGCCGCAAAAAGCCGCCGGGTCGAACTGGGAATGAAATTCCTCGCCGGGCAGCCCGCCCTCGATGTCAATTTTCAACTCGACGGTTTCGCCGCGCGCCAGCCGATCCAGCACGCCGGGAATGGCGCGGGGAATGCCGGCACCCATCAGCACATAATCCACGCCCGCGAGCATCGCGCCAAAAATCGAGGGCAGCGTGGGGAACTGGATTTTTTCGAGGAAGTTGATGCCAACCAGGCCGGCGTGGCCTTCCTTCGCGAGAAAAACCTCCACGAAATTGGCCGCGACGGTCAGCGCCACAAAATCCGGTCCGGGCTGCAGGCCGGGCAATGGCGTGAGTTTGAAGGGTGCATGGGCGGGCTTGCCGCCGGGGATGAAATAATCCGCGAGAATTTTGGCGGCGACGCCGGGCACGGGAAATTTTTCAAGCGCGTGGCGCATCTGGCCGCCGGCATCGCCGGTTTGCAGCCGCCGGACAAGGATGCAGGCAAGCGCGGTGCCGGAAACAACGCCCAACTGACCGGTCTGGGAAACTGCGCGGGCCAGCCGCCAATCGGAGACACCTGCGCCCATGCCGCCCTGGATGATTTGTGGATGTGACATGATAATGCAACCAACACTGACCGCCGTTAACCGGGGCGGTTGCGGTTAAAAACAGAATTTGCCAAACGGATGAACTCGAAGCTGCACCCAGCGGGTCTTCCCAACGGAAACAATCGCAGCTAGACCATAGTTTTCCGCGTAAGCAATGGCAAGCGTTAGTTTTGCCGGGGAAAACCGGATTATGCCCGACCCGGGCCACCGGAAAGTTTTTGCCGGATGTCCGCCGACTGGAAACCATGAAGCATGATGGTCTTGTGCCGTGAAGTGTGGCCGCGAAGCAATTCCACCCGACTGCGCGGACAATCCAGCTTGTCCGCGAGAAATTTCACCAGCGCCTCGTTGGCCGCCGCGTCCACAGGCGGCGCGGTGACCTTGATTTTCAATTCGTCACCGAGCGGCGCACCCATTTCATTGGCGGAGGCGCGCGGCTGGAGCTTCACAAAAAGCAAAGTGCCGCCGGACGTTTCACGCAGAAAAGTCGCAGGCGGCACGATGCGGACGGGTTGAGATCCTTACGGATAAACCAGTTGATAGCTGACAAACGCCACGTTTTTACTGTCGGGCGACCATGATGGAACATTGATCGTTCCCTGGCCGCCGAACAGTTTGGCGAGCACGCGGACCTTGCCATCCGCGAGGGACATGAGCCGCAGCCGCACATCCTGGTTGGCCGGATGCCCTTTCACGTCCTTGGCGAACGTGACAAAAACAATCCAGCGGCCGTTCGGTGACGGATGCGCGAACCAGTTGTTGTAATCATCGGACGTGATCTGCGTCTGTTCCGAACCGTCCGGTTTCATCCGCCAGATCTGCATCAGGCCGGTGCGCTCGGAATTGAAGTAAATGTATTTGCCGTCCGGCGAATAATCCGGGCCGTCATCAAGACCGGGCGCGGTGGTCAAACGCTTTTCTTCGCCGCCCTCAACGGGCATGGTGTAAATGTCGAACTCGCCGTTGCGCTCGGCGCAATAGGCCAGGGTTTTTCCGTCCGGCGACCATCCGTGCCAATACGAAGGCGCGAGCGGCGTGATTTGCCGCGCCTGACCGCCGGCAATCGGCAGGAGATAGATGCGCGATTTGTTGTCGGCACCCGTCTGATCGCTCACGGCGAACTGCGTGCCGTCGGGCGAAATGCCGTGGTCGTTGTTGCACCTGATGGCCACGCCGGTGTCGAGTCGCTCCGGCGTGCCGCCGGTGACCGGCAGCTGGTAAATCCGCCCTTTGCTGTTGAATAGAAAATATTTTCCATCGCGCGACCAGTTGGGCGCCTCGATGTGGTCGCGGGTGTGGTAAACCACGCTGCGGTCGCTCGAAGCGACCGCCACTGTTTCCAGCGTGCTTTCAAGAACGGGCATCGCATTGGTCGGGGTGGAAACCGGGGTGAGCTCGACATTGGAAAAAATGGCCTGTTCAATGGTCTTGTTGTCGTGCGCGCAAACGCCGAGGCCGACGTAAAATTCGCCTTTGATCGGAACGCTCAAATAGCCGCCGGCGGTCTTCAGTTCTTCACCTGTCGGGGCCACCCACATGGAAATGTAATCGCCGCGTTTTTCGAGCCGCACGCGGGCGGGCGCGGAAATGTTTGACTGGATTTCATGCGTCGTGTCACCGGCCGGCTCGCGGTATTGCAGCGCCGTCAGGCCGGAGCCGTGTAACGCCACGTCCGCATAGGCCGAATCCGCGTCGAGCGACTGGCGGACCAGCAGGCACGCCTTGCGGTGCGGACTGCCGCCCGGGCCGACGAACCGGATGTCCGCCGTCAGCGTGAAATCACCGGACATCTTTTTCCAGACAAAATGAAATGCGTCTTTGGTGAACCACATGTTGTCGCCGCCGCCGGCAATGAGGTATTCGCCCTTGGCCGGATCAAAGGCAGCCGAGCCAGTCTTGAGAACGCTGCCAATGTCGGCCTGTTCGGGAAAAATTCCCGGGCCGGAAGCGCCCCAAACAAGGTTTGCGTTCATGGATAAAATGGTCAAGGCCAGCCAGCCGGTTTTTTTCATGGATTGAGGAGGTTGCGATTTACCAATCAAGGGTTTCGAGATAATGATAGCTCTGCGGAACCTGCTGTTCCGACGACGGCGATTCGTCCTCGATGATATACCATTTCACGCCGACTTTTTTTGCCACCTTCAAAATCGGCGGGTAATCAATCTTGCCCGTGCCGACCGCCACGTCGTTGGTTACGGCGGAATGGCCGGTGAGCAGGCCGGTCGGCGTGCTCTCGCGCATGCCCTTGAGGTGCATGAGCTGCCAGCGCGAGCCATATTTTTTCAGCAGCTTCACCGGATCCTGGCCGGGATGCACGATCCAAAACACGTCCATCTGGAAGTGAACGAGCTTCGGATCCGTCTCCTTCATCAACAGATCAAACAACGTGCCGTCTTGGAAAGGCTGGAACTCGTAACCATGCACATGGTAGAAAAAGGTAATGCCATGCTGCGCGAGCGCCGCCCCGGCCTGGTTGAACACAGCAATGGCTTTGCGGCAGCTATTTTCATCGAACGGCTCGTTGTGCGGAACCCACGCGCAGCCGACGTATTTGAGCCCGAGAATTTGCGCGTCCCGGGCAACGCCGTCGATGTCGTCGCGGAAACGTTCATACGGAAAATGTCCGCTGACGGCATTCAAACCACGCGCGTCAAGCTGCGCCTTGAACTGCGCCGGCGTGAGCCCGTAGGTGCCGGCGAGTTCGACGTTCGTGATGCCCCAGCTTTTGATCACATCAAGCGTGCCCGGTACGTCCACCCCAAGCTGGTTGCGCAGGCTGTAAAGTTGCAGCCCGACATGCTCCTTGCCGGCCGGCGCGGCAAACGCTGTGGTGAATATAAGAACTGAAATTGCCAACGCCACAGCGGCGGTCAAAAGCCGAAAACTGGGTTTCATGCCGTCAACTAAACCAGACGACGCAAAAATGAAAAGCCTTTTCGCCGCCGCTCCGGCCAACGATTTTTGCGGCAACCGCCTATTTGTCGTCGGGATTGATGAACTTGAAGGCCAAGGCCGCAAGCGCACCACCGGCCAGGTCGCCGACGATATAAATCCAGAAACTGGCGGCTTTTTCCAGGTGCATGACCGTGATGCCGGTGGCGATGGCAGGATTAAACGCGCCGCCGGAAATACCGCCGAGCGCAAACGCCATCACCATCACGGTGAAACCAATGGCGAGGCCGTAATTGGAATTGCCCGCCGTGGCCTTGGCCGTGGCGACGTTCAGTACGACGTAACACAGCGCAAAGGTGCCGATGAATTCGGCAATGAGCGCGGGAACCATTTTGATCTCCTGCGGTGTCACGGTAGGATCGCCCTTCAAATACAGCACGACTTGCGAAGCCGCGAGCGCGCCGAGAATTTGCGAAATCCAGTAGGCCGGAACATCCGCCGTCGGGCAACGCCCGCGCAGCCAAACGGCCAGCGTGACGGCAGGATTGTAATGGCCGCCGGAAACGTGGCCGCCAGCGTAAACCAGAATCATCAGGACCGAGCCAATGGCCAGCGGCGCGAGGCTGCCCATGCCGGGGTCAATGACCACCATGCCCACGGTGAGCACAAACAGGAACATGCCGATGAATTCCACGAGATATTTTTTCATAAGGGTGATTTGCCTCAACTGCGTTGGGAAATTTAGCAAAACCCGACCGGCTTGCCAGTGTAAAACGTCATGGAAGCCGGACGGCTTTAAACCCTGCAAACCAAGTCAGTTAATGCCCAGCAATTCAACTTCAAAAACCAGCGTGGCATTCGGCGGAATGGCACCGGGATAACCGTCGCGCCCGTAGGCGAGTTCGGGCGGAATGGTCAGCTTCACCTTGTCGCCGATTTTCATCGTGGCGACGCCGAGATCCCAGCCGGCGATGACCTGGCCCGCGCCAAGAACGAACCCGAACGGCTCGTTGCGGTCCACCGAGCTGTCGAATTTTTTGCCGTCGGTGAACGTGCCGGTGTAGTGAACGGACACGGTGTCGCCCTTTTTAGGAGCCGCACCGCTGCCGGTGGTGAGTTTTTCAATCTTGAGTTCAGGTTTTGCCATCCCGAATTTTTGCCACAAGCGATTGATGCGTCAATCAAAGCTTTGCGATCGGGCAAATAAAAAACGCGCGCCCTGCGGCGGCCGGTCGGCGCAGCGCCCCGACCCCGCCAGCTACACGTTGTAGGTGCTGCTGCTGATTGCGCCGCCGCGACCGGTCCAGTTCGTGTGGAAAAATTCGCCGCGCGGCTGGTCCACGCGCTCATAGGTGTGCGCGCCGAAATAATCGCGTTGCGCCTGCAACAAGTTCGCCGGCAAAACAGCCGAACGGTATTGGTCAAAGAATGCCAGCGCCGTGCTGAATGCTGGCACCGGAATACCGCGCTTGGCCGCCGTGGCAACGACATTGCGCCAGCCTTTTTGCGAGCGCTTGATCTCGCCCCGGAAATAATCGTCCAGCAGCAGGTTCGTCAACTTGGGATTATTGTCGTAGGCCTCCTTGATCTTCCCAAGGAAACGCGAACGGATGATGCAGCCGCCGCGCCACATGAGCGCGATCCCGCCGTAGTTGAGGTTCCATTTGTATTCCGCGGCCGCCGCGCGCATGAGCATGTAGCCCTGCGCGTAGCTGACGATTTTCGAGGCGTAAAGCGCGTCGCGGATTTCGGCGATGAACTTTTTCCTCTTTTCGGGGTTTGCGGCGAGGCTCGTGAGCGCGGGACGGGGGCCCTTCAATTTCTTCGCCGCCTTCACGCGTTCATCTTTCAGCGCGGAAACGCACCGGGAATAGACGGCTTCCGCCATCAGCGTGATGGGAATGCCCATGTCGAGCGAGTTGATCACAGTCCACTTGCCCGTGCCTTTTTGCCCGGCAGTGTCGAGAATCTTGTCCACAAGCGGCGAACCGTCGGTGTCCTTGAAGGCCATGATGTCCCGTGAAATCTCAATCAGGTAGGAATCAAGTTCGCCCTGGTTCCATTCCGCGAGGACGTCGTGAATTTCGGCGGCGGACATGTTCAAGCCATTTTTCAAAATGTTGTAAGCCTCGCCGATCAACTGCATGTCCCCGTATTCAATGCCGTTGTGAACCATCTTCACATAATGTCCCGCGCCGCCTTCGCCGACCCAGTCGCAGCAAGGTGCGCCGTCCACTTTCGCGGCAACGGCTTGAAAAATATGTTTCACATGCGGCCAGGCGGCGGGCGAACCACCGGGCATGATCGAAGGGCCTTTGCGCGCGCCTTCTTCACCGCCGCTCACGCCGGTGCCGACGAAGAGCAAGCCTTTCGATTCGCAGTATTTCACGCGGCGGTTCGTGTCTTCAAAGAGCGAGTTGCCGCCGTCAATGATGATGTCGCCGGGCGAAAGGTGCGGGGTGAGTTGCTCGATGAATTCGTCCACGGGTTTGCCGGCCTTGACGAGCATCATCACGCGGCGCGGTGACTTGAGCTTGGCAACCATTTCTGTGATGGAATGTGCGCCGATGATTTTGGTGCCTTTGGCTTCGTTCGCGAGAAAGTGGTCCACCTTTTCGGTGGTGCGGTTGTAGGCGACGACGGTGAAGCCGTGGTCGTTCATGTTGAGGATCAAATTCTGGCCCATCACGGCCAGACCGATCAGCGCAATGTCAGCTTGAGGTTCCATTTTAAAAATGTTTGATTTTCGATTTTCGATGGCTGCGGGGTTCACGTCTTCATTTCCGCGCGTATTAAAAATGCGCGGCCATAGTAAATCGCAAATTGCAAATTGGAAAGACTTGTCTGATTTTTACCACCTCCCGATTGGGATTAAGCTCGTGGATCCAAATGGCACAATGCACGCCGAAAATCTTCATTGCGGCACAAATTATAATTAAACAGCAACACCGGAGATTTAGATGTGGTATCCAGTTGGTAGTTCAACCATTTTCCGTTATCCGGCTTTTTTCCCAGCACTGCCCTGACGCTCTTTTCGAGTTCCTGCTGAAAATGTTCCTGCACCTCGACGGTACAAGCAGCCTCCAATTTTTCAGCTCGTTTGCGCCGTTGAGTCGGTGTTGGTGCGTCGTCCAGTTCCGATTCTTTCCAGCCCAAAAGTTCGGGGGCAATTGAAAGGTCAATGTCTTCGGAAAATCGCTTTATCGCGTCAAAAACTTTGGACAACGAAGTGCCACCTTTGAACACCAGATGCGTGCCCGCCTGTGACGATTGAAAAATCTGCTGCAACATCCAGCAGACCCAAAAATCCTTTTCAACAATTACCGGCAGCACATCGAGACGGGCGGACGCCTCGCGCACAAAATTGGCGCGTTCTTTCGCGGAGAGTTCGGCAAAGGTGCTCATTGCCGGGACTCCTTCACGCCGATGGTGCGCAGATGCGGGTGCATCCACACCGGGGCCGACGGCAAATCCCTGAACAACTGCCGCCGGTCTTTTGGCGATAGGAGCTTATGCAATTGTTTCACGCGGTCTTCGGTGATGTGCGTCTTGCCTAAATAACGCAATGCCTGGATCACCAACCCGCTCATGCGGTCATGAGCACGCAGGCAGCTAGGTGCGGTGTTTTTCAAAATGATGGTCTGCCGGCCCACACGCACCTGGCGCGAAGCGCCGTCAGTGTGATACACGATTTTGGCGGGCACTTGTTCCGACAAGTGCAGCAAATTTGCCGCGTAAGCGCCGGACGCCTGAACGCGCGTTCCATCACGACCGGCCAACGCTTCGGCAATTGATTCCACTGAGGGCGACAACAAGCCAAGCACCGGATGAGTTTTGGGACAATCGTAAAGTCCGCGCGCCAGCCGCCGGATATTGCCGTTCCGCACCAGCCGCAATAATGTCATGCCCACGGCGTGCGGTGTGCCGAGGTCGAGAAAATCCTTGGGCGTGAACACCCAGGGCTGCCGTGTTGCCGGATCCGTTTGGTTATGGCTTGTGCCAGATTCACGGCTTCAAACGTGCGCCAAATGTGTTAAAAAAACAACCCTGTTTTTTTAACAGCACAAACGACATAAAAGTGATATTTGCTGCCAGTCATTTACGGCAAAAGTTCTTCAACCAGACATGCTTTAACTCAATTTTACCTTCACCAAGAGGCGTTTGCTGGCACTTTAAAAACTGACGACTATCGCAATAATTTTCCATTCTGCTTCACCCACCGGTCGGCCTCCAGATAATCCGGGCACAGCCGCGCCACTTCCTGCCAGAATTTATCGGAATGGTTCATCTGCCGGCGATGTGCCAACTCATGCAGGATGATGTAGTCACGCACAAAACCGGGCGACTGAATCAATCGCCAGTTTAGCGAGATCGTCCCCCGCCGTGAGCACGAACCCCAGCGCGATTTCTGATTGCGCACCGAGACTCGGGAGACCTGGATGCCATGGGCGCCGGCCAGTTCCATGACGCGGGGTGGAAGTTCTTTCGCGGCCAGTTGGCGCAGATGATTCTGGATGGCCGGTTGCAGGTCAGCCGAAACATCGGTCACTTTAACCTGTTCGGTGCCGAAACGAATTGAGCCGTCAGCCTCCAATTCGATGCGAACCGGCGAGCCACGAAAAAGAATCTCCGTGCCGATCTGCCAACCGGCCGGTGATTTCGGCTGTGCGGCCAGCCGTTGGAATTGCTGTTCCAGCCAGCCGATATTTCGTACGGCAAAGTCCCTGGCGGCCGAAATGGAACCGTGGCGCGGAATGGTCACGCGAGCCGTGCCATCCTGTCGCAGACGGAGCAAATAGCGCCGGGCGCGGGGATGATGCACCATCAGCAACGGCACCGCCCGCGTGCCGACCTGCAAGGCATCCGTCGCCGGCGGCTTCGGTTTGCTCATAGAAAATTATGCGTGGAAATCGGCTGCCGATTTGTTGTTGATTCGTTGTTTTGTCGGCGCATGACTTTACGATTAAGGAAAAACGCTTAACGATTAGTTTACGATTCGGCCGACCGCTTCAGTCGATAGCGAGTTGACCGACCGGAACCAACCTTGTTCGCGATCCCCAGTTGAATCAGGGTGGAAAAATCTTTGGACGTAACCGGTCGAGTGACTCCAAACTCTGCTTCGCAACGGCGGCTCGTCAATTCTTCGCCGGAAGTCAGGAGTGCCACCATCTGTTTCTGGCGCTCGTTGAGTCGGGATTCAATGGCCGGCGTAATTAGGCCCGCTGCTCCCGCCGGAACCTTCAACCGGTCATAGTTGCCATCCGGGCCGGGGAACGTGACGACGAAATAGCCGTCCTGCTCGGTGAAGGCCGGGGCGTCGAGGCCGTGGTTGACAGGCGCAGGCGAGCCCTACAATGGACGAGGCGAGCGCGCCGGAACAAATCTGTCGTCCAGTGTGTGGATGAGTCCATTGAGTCCATCGTGAGCCCATTGATCGTTTCACCGCCGATATGTCCAAAGGAAATAAATGCCGAAACCGAGAGCCAG
>Ga0302319_10007704_pt1 | contig 21147 bp, 12 predicted proteins | sample Bog_T0_2_FD_203319 | JGI IMG/M metagenome (GOLD analysis project Ga0302319, IMG submission 203319) | Peat permafrost microbial communities from Stordalen Mire near Abisko, Sweden - Bog_T0_2 | ecosystem: Environmental > Terrestrial > Soil > Wetlands > Peat | place: Sweden: Abisko, Stordalen Mire... | reverse complement strand
CCCCCCCAGGGCTGCGAGGACCAGGGGCGTCGCCACCCGGATCGTGGCGGCCAGCAACAGGATGATCAGCGTGTAGGTCTCCATGGATTCACCGCTCCCAGATGAAGGCCAGACGCGGCTTGAAGACATTTTCCAGGGCGCCGCAGAAGAGGATCACCAGCCCCTGGATCACCACGACCATGTCGCGATTGACGTGCGGCATGTCAAAGGACAGTTCCGAGCCCCCCTGGTAAAGCGCGCCGAAGAGCACGGCGGCCAGGAAGATGCCGATGGGACGGTTGCGCCCCATCAGCGCGACCGCGATTCCGACGATCCCGGCTCCGCCGGGAAAATCGAGCAGGATGCGATGCTCGGCGCCCATCAGCGCATTGAGTCCCAGGCCGCCCGCGAGTGCGCCGGAGATCAGCATCGCCACCACGGTCATCGCCGCCGGCGCGATCCCGGCGTAGCGCGCGGCCGCCGCACTCTGCCCCGCGGCGCGCAGGGCGAAGCCCCAGCGGGTGTGCCAGATGAAAAGCCAGACGAGGGCCGACGCGCCCAGCGCCAGGCCGAACGCGAGATTCAGCGGGGACGGCGCAAGCGGGATTCCGACCTTCGCCAGCAGGTCGTGCGCGGACGGCAGCCAGGTGCCGGGGGTGAATTCCCGGGTCTCGGGCGACTGCTGGCCGGGCTTGATGAGGATGTTGACCAGCAGCCAGGTCATCAGCGCCGAGGCGATGAAGTTGAACATGATGGTCGTGATGACGATGTGGCTGCCCCGCTTCGCCTGCAGCCAGGCGGGGATGAAGGCCCAGGCGGCACCGAAGACGGCCGCGGCCAGCAGGGCGAGCGGCAGCACAACCCAGAACGGGAGGGAGCCGGCGCCGAGGCAGACCAGGCCGACGCCCAGGCCGCCGATATAGGCCTGCCCTTCGGCGCCGATGTTGAACAGGCCGGCGTGGAAGGCCACCGCCACGGCCAGGCCGGTGAAGATGAAGTTCGTGGCGTAGTAGAGCGTGTAGCCGATCGCCTCCTGCGACCCGAAGGCGCCGGCGACCAGCAGCTGCAGGGCCTGCCAGGGATTGTCCCCGATCAGCCAGATGATCAGCCCGGAGAGCAGCAACGCCAGCAGCAGGTTCACCACCGGCAGCAGGATGGGCTCGACCCAGCGGAGGGATCTTGAATTCCTCCCAGCGCTCATGCGATGGGATGGCCGGGGGTTTCCGCCCTCCGCCTTTCGCCTTCCGCCTTTCCGATTCCCGCCATCATCAGCCCCAGCCGCTCCTCGGTCGCCTCCGTGCGCGGCAGTTCCCCGACGATTTCGCCCGAGGCCATGACGAGGATGCGGTCGGCGAGGCCGAGGATCTCATCGAGCTCGACCGAGACCAGCAGGAGCGCCTTGCCGGCGTCGCGCAGGGCCACGAGGCGGCGGTGGATGAACTCGATCGCGCCGATGTCGACGCCGCGCGTCGGCTGGCCCACCAGCAGGACGCGGGGCCCGGAGTCGACTTCCCGCGCGAGGACCAGCTTCTGCTGATTGCCGCCCGAGAAGGCCGTGATGGGCAGCCCGGGCTGCGGCGGGCGCACGTCCCAGTCCGACATCTTGCGCTCGCAGTCCGCCTGAATGGCCCCCGCACGCATGAAGGGCCCGCGATTGTACGCCGGACGGTCCTGATAGCCGAGGATCGCGTTGTCCTGGGCGGGGAAGCTGGCGATCACGCCCATCCGCAGGCGGTCCTCCGGCACATGCGCCAGGCCGGCCCGGCGGCGCTCGCGGGGGTTCTGGGAGGAGCGCGTTGTCCCCAGGGAAATCTCCCCGGCGTCGGGCCGGATCAGGCCGGCGAGCGCCTCCAGCAGCTCGGACTGGCCGTTGCCCGCCACGCCGGCGATGCCGACGATCTCGCCGGCGCGCACCTCGAAGCTCACGCCCTTGACCCGCAGCACGCCGAGGCGGTCGCGCACGGCGAGGTCGCGCACCGCGAGCAGCGTGGCGCCGGGCCGGGCGGGGCCCTTCTCGACCTGGAGGAGAACCGCCCGCCCGACCATCCGCTCCGCCAGCTCGTGCACGGAAGTCTCCGCGGTCGCCAGCTCCGCCACGACGGCGCCCTGGCGCATGACGGTGACGCGGTCGGTGACGGCCATGATCTCGCGCAGCTTGTGCGTGACCAGGATGACCGTCTTCCCCTGGTCGCGCAGGCGGCCCAGCATCTGGAAGAGCTGCCCGGCTTCCCCCGGCGTCAGGACGGCGGTCGGCTCATCGAGGATCAGGATGTCCGCGCCCCGGTACAGGGCCTTGAGGATCTCGACCCGCTGCTGCAGCCCCACCGGGAGGTCCTCGGCGAGCGTGTCGAGCGGCACGGCGAGGCCATAGTCCCGTTCGATCCGCTCCAGCTCGGTCCGGGCGCGGGCGAGGCCGCCGGCCAGGCGCCAGCCGTCCTCCACCCCGAGGACGATGTTCTCGAGCGCGGTAAAATTGGGCACGAGCATGAAGTGCTGGTGCACCATCCCGATGCCCGCGGCGATGGCGTCATGCGGCCGCCGGAGGTCGACGCGGCGGCCGCGCACGAGAATCTCCCCCGCGTCCGCCGCGTGGAAGCCGTAGACGATGTTCATCAGGGTGGACTTGCCCGCCCCGTTCTCGCCCACCAGCCCGTGGATCGATCCCGCCGCGGCGGAGAGGGAGACGGCGCGATTCGCGTGCACCGCGCCGAAGCGCTTGTCGATGCCGCGCAGCTCAAGCGCCGGAGCCTCGCTATTCACGGTATTCCGGAACCTTGATCTTCCCGCTGATGATGTCGGCCTTGGCCTGCTCGAGGCGCTGTTCGATCGCCGGGGTGAGGACCCCCCGGTTGTTGGCGTCCAGGGAATAGCCCACGCCCCCCTCGGCCAGGCCGAGATAGACGTGGCCCGGCTTCCAGGTGCCGCCATTGGCGGCCATCGCCGCCTGGTAAACCGCGACGTCGACCCGTTTCACCGCGGAGGTGAGCACGCTGCCCGGGTGAATGTAATCCTGGTTGCTGTCGCAGCCGATGCTGAGCAGGCCCGCGTCCTGGGCCGCCTGCATGACGCCGAGGCCGGTTCCGCCCGCGGCGTGGAAGATGACGTCGGCGCCCCGGCCAAACTGGCTCTTGGCCAGTTCCGCCCCGCGGGTGGGATCGTTCCACGCGGCGGGGGTGCTGCCGGTCATGTTTTCAAACACCTCGATGTTGGGATTCACGTAGCGGGCGCCGGCCCGGTAGCCCAGGGCGAACTTGCGGATCAGGGGGATGTCCATGCCGCCGACGAAACCGATCTTGCCGGTCTTCGAGGAAAGCGCCGCGGCCATCCCGCAGAGAAACGACGACTCCTGCTCGCGGAAATTGACCGACTCCACGTTGGGCAGGTCGACCGCGCCGTCGATGATGACGAACTTCACGTCCGGGAATTCCCGGGCGACCTGGTCGACGGCGGAGGCCTGGGTGAAGCCCACCGCCACGATGAAATTGAAGCCGTGGCGGGCGAATTGCCGCATGACCTGCTCGCGCTGCATCGCGTTGGTGATCTCGAAGTCGCGGAACGGGATGCCGGTCTCCCGCCTGAACCGTGCCACGCCCTCGCTGGCCGACTGGTTGAAGGAGCGGTCGAACTTGCCCCCGAAATCATAGACGATGGCGGGCCGGATTTCATCGGCGGCGGCGGTGGCGAGCAGGCCGAGGAAGAGCGCGGCGCGGAGGAGCATGGGGTGCTTGAACATAAGAAAGCGGGGCCGGCGAACAACGAAAATCACGGGATGGCCATCGGGGCGAGGCTCCAGATGTCGCGGGAGTACTCCCGGATCGTCCGGTCGCTGGAAAACATCCCCATGCGCGCGGTATTGAGGATGGCCTTGCGCGCCCAGCCGGCGGGATCGCGGAACGCGGCGTCCACCCGCGCCTGGCAGTCGATGTAGGCGCGGTAGTCGGCGAGGACCATGAAGGGGTCGCCGCCGTCCAGCAACGTGTGGTGCACCGGGGCGAAGGCCCCGTGCTCTCCCGGCGTCCAGTAGTCGCTGCCCAGCCAGTCCACCACCGCCTTCAGCTCCGCGTCGCGCTCGTACCAGAGGCGGGGATTGTAGCCGGTGCGGCGGAGCTTCTCCACCTCGTCGACGGTCATGCCGAAGATGAAGACGTCGTCGGCGCCGACCTCCTCCTGGATCTCCACGTTGGCGCCGTCGAGGGTCCCGATCGTAAGGGCGCCGTTGAGGGCCAGCTTCATGTTGCCCGTGCCGGAGGCCTCCATCCCGGCGGTCGAAATCTGCTCGGAAAGGTCGGCGCCCGGGATGATCTTCTCGGCGAGCGAAACCCGGTAGTTGGGCAGGAACGCGACCTTGATCCGGCCCGCGATCCGCTCATCCGCGTTGATCCGCGCCCCGATGACGTTGATGGCCCGGATGATGTTCTTCGCGACATCGTAGCCCGGGGCGGCCTTGGCCGCGAAGATGAAGACCCGCGGGGCGAGGTTGGGCGCCGGCTCCTGCAGCAGGCGGCGGTACAGGGTGAGGATGTGCAGCAGGTTGAGGTGCTGCCGCTTGTACTCATGCAGCCGCTTGATCTGGACATCGAACATCGCCTGCGGGGAGACGGCGAGGCCGCACAGGTCGGCGATGACGCGGGTGAGGTCCACCTTGTTGGCGTGCTTGGCCTCCATGAACTCGCGCTGGAAGACCGCGTCGTCGGCGAACGCCTCGAGGCCGCGCAGCCGGTCGAGGTCGCGCGCCCACTCCTCGCCGCCCAGGGCGCGGGTGATGAGGCCGGCGAGGCGGGGGTTGCTCTCCAGCAGCCAGCGGCGCGGCGTGATCCCGTTGGTCTTGTTCTGGAACTTGCCCGGGTAAAGGGCGTCGAAATCGGGGAACAGCCGCTCGCGCAGCAGCGCGGAGTGCATCTTGGCCACGCCGTTGACGGCGTGGGAGCCGACCACGGCGAGGTTGGCCATGCGCACGTGTTTCTGGCCGTTTTCCTCGATCAGCGAGCAGGCGCGCTTGCGGTCGTTGTCCCCGGGCCACTTCCGCTCGCACTCGAGCATCAGCCGCTCATTGATCGCGAAGATGATCTGGAGGTGGCGCGGGAGGACCCGCTCGAACAGCGGCACGCCCCACTTCTCCAGCGCCTCGGGCAGGAGGGTGTGGTTGGTGTAGCCGAAGGTGCGGGTGACGATGGCCCAGGCGGGCCCCCACTCCAGGTTCTCCTCGTCGAGCAGGATGCGCATCAGCTCGGGGATGGACACCGCCGGATGGGTGTCGTTGAGCTGGATGGCCACCTTGTCGGCGAAGTTGGCCCAGGAGTTCTGGGTGTTGCGGAAGTGCCGCCGGATGATGTCGCGCAGGGAGCAGGCGACGAAGAAGTACTGCTGCACCAGCCGCAGCTCCTTGCCGTTCTCGGTGCGGTCGTTCGGGTAGAGCACCTTCGAGATCGTCTCCCCCTCGGCCTTTTCCCGCACCGCCTCGACGTAGCCGCCGGAGTTGAAGGCGGCGAGATCGAAGTCGTCGGTCGCGCGCGAGGCCCAGAGCCGGAGCAGGTTGACGGTCTTCGTGCCGTAACCCGCGATCGGGATGTCATGGGGCACGCCCAGGACCGTCTTGGTGTCGGTCCACTTCGGCTTGGAATGGCCGAAGGCATCGAAGACCTGCTCGACCCGCCCGTACAGCCTCACCTCCTGGGTGTACTCGGCCCGCACCACTTCCCAGGGATTGCCGAAGAGGATCCAGCGGTCCGGGCGCTCGATCTGGTTGCCGTTCACGAACTCCTGCTTGAACAGCCCGAACTCGTAGTGGATGCCGTAGCCGAGCGCCGGGTAGTCCAGGGTGGCCAGCGAATCGAGAAAGCAGGCGGCCAGCCGGCCCAGGCCCCCGTTGCCCAGGCCCATGTCCACCTCGGCCTCGCGCACCAGGTCGAAATCGACCCCGAGGGAGGCCAGCGCCCCGCGGGCCGTTTCGGTCAGGTCGGTGGCGAAGAGATTGCTCTCGAACAGTCGGCCGACCAGGTACTCCAGCGACATGTAATAGACCCGCCGGGCGTTCTTGGCGTTGTGCACCGCCTGGGTCGCGATCATGCGCTCGTGGATGGCGTCGCGCACCGCGAGGGCGGTGGCGACCCACCAGTCGCGCGGGGTGGCCGAGGCGGCGTGCCGGGCCAGCGTGGAGACGAGGTGGTGCTCGATGAGCAACCGAAAGTTCTTCTCGGGCAATGTCATGGATGTTTAGGTACCTATACCGCCTGGCGCGAAAGAAGCAATTTCGGAGCCATGCGCCGTTATTTTTTGAAACCTTCGCGCCAGCTCGCCGTGGCTGAGTTCGATGAAGGTCGGCCGGCCCGCCGGGCTGGTCAGCGGCGTCGGCGTGGCGAAGAGGTCGGCCACCAGCGCCTCGAGCTCAGCCCGCCCGGGCGCGGCGGGCAGGCGCACGGCCCGGAGGGCGGCCAGGACGGCCAATTCGTCCCGGGCGAGTTCGAGGTCTCCGGCCGGCAGCCGCCCCTCGCGCACCGCCCCCAGCAGGTCGCGCAGGAATGACTCCGCGTCCCCCGGCTCCATCCAGGCGGGCACGGCCTCGATCCGGAAGAAATTGCGGCCGAATTCGGCGACTGCGAAGCCGTGGGCCTGCAGGAACGCCAGCCGGTCGAGCAGGAGGGCCGTGGCGATCGGGTCGAGCTGCAGGGTCACCGGGAGGAGCAAGTGCTGGCCGGGCGCGGCGCCGGTCCGGAAGGTGACGCGCAGCCGCTCATACCACACCCGCTCGTGGGCGGCGCGGCGGTCGAGGAGCACGACCCCGGCGGCCGTCTCGAAGATCGCGGTCCCGCCGTGCGCCAGCCCGATGAAACGCCAGTTGGCCGCGGGCCGGGCCGCGCTGGCCGGCGGGCTCGGGGTGGGCCGTCCCGCGCCGGCCAGCGCCGGAGGAGTAAGGGCCGGAGCGGATGCATTGAAGGTAGACGCGGCGTCCCGCCGCGTTGCCTCGGAGGGAAGCGGCAGGCTGCCGCTTCTACCTTGCTGGGGCTGCGGCAGGGCTTTCACGCCAACCGCAGCAGCTTCCGCCGGCGCCGTAATCTCCCGCAGCCGCTGCAGCACGCTGCGGATCACAAAGCTGCGTACCGCCGGCTCGTCCCGGAAGCGGACCTCGCGCTTGGCCGGGTGCACATTGACGTCCACGGCGGCCGGGTTGCATTCCAGGAAGACAAAGGCCACCGGATACCTCCCCTTCGGCAGCGATTGGTGGTAGCTTTCCAGCAAGGCGTAATTGAGCGCCCGGCTGTCCACCGGACGGGAGTTCACGAACGTGATCATCTCATGGCGGGTGCCCCGCCCAACCCCGGGGCGCCCGATCAGTCCGTGCAGGCCCAGCCCGTCCTCCGCGGCCTCGAGCGGCACCAGTTCGTCGACCAGCGACGGCCCGAAGATCTCGGCCACGCGGTCCGCCAGCGTCGTGCAGGCGGGCGAGCGAAAAATGACCCTCCCGTCCTCCACCAGGGTGAAGGCGACCGCGGGAGCGGCCAGGGCGTAGAGCCGCACGCACTGCGCGATGTGCGCGGCCTCCGTCCGATCGGCCTTGAGAAACTTGCGCCGGGCGGGCACGGGATGAAACAGATGAGCCACCTCGACCGTGGTGCCCACCGGGCGGCCGCAGTCCCGGACGTGCCCAAGTTTGCCGCCGTCGATCAGGATTTCGGTGCCGGCGTCCCCCGCCCCGGTGCGGGTCTGGAGGGTGCAGCGCGACACGCTCGCGATCGACGGCAGGGCCTCCCCGCGAAAGCCGAAAGTCGTCAGGCGGTCGAGATCCGCCGCCTCGTCGATCTTGCTGGTGGCGTGGCGTTCGAAGGCGAGTTGCGCGTCCTCGCGGTTCATGCCGTGACCATTGTCTTCCACCCGCAGGAGCGCCCGGCCCCCGGCGCGAAATTCCACGGCGATCCGCGTGGCCCCGGCGTCGAGCGCGTTTTCGACGAGCTCCTTCACCACCGCCGCGGGGCGCTCGATCACCTCGCCCGCGGCGATCTGGTTGGCCACCCGCTCGGACAAGACCTTGATACTGGGCATAGAGGATACGGAATTCACCGCGGACCCGTCTTCGCTGCGCTTCGCCGAGGCAGGGGCGCCGCAAACACGAGTCCGAGGTGAATCAGGTCTGCAGGATCTTCTCCCACCGCGCGAATTGCCGTTCGATTTGTTTGGGGCCGGGCATGCCGGTGCCGCCGCGGCCCTCCATGGCTCGGCGAAGATCGAAGACTTTGGCCCAGTCGGGACCGAAGCCGGCATGCACCTGCTTCACGTCCGCGGTCGAAAGCAGGTTGAGGGGCTGGCCCTTCCGTTCCGCGAGGGCCACGACCGCGCCCACCGCGTGGTGGGCTTCCCGGAACGGCACCCCGCGCAGCACGAGGTAATCCACGACGTCGGTGGCGAGCAGCGCCGGATCGGCGACCGCGGCGGCACAGCGGTCGCGGTTGAACCGGACCCCGGCGAACGCCGCTCCGAGCACCTCGGCGCACAGCGCCAGCTGGTCGAAGCTGTCGAAGACCGGGGCCTTGTCCTCCTGAAGGTCGCGGTTGTAGGTCAGGGGCAGCCCCTTGACCAGCGTGAGGAGGGTCTGGAGGTTGCCCTGCAGCCGGGCGGACTTGCCCCGGATCAGCTCGCAGGCGTCAAAATTCTTCTTCTGCGGCATCAGCGACGATCCGGTGGCAAAGGCCTCGGGCAGCTCCACGAATTTGAACTCCGCGCTGCTCCAGAGCATCAGGTCCTCGGCGATGCGCGAGAGGTGCACCCCGGCCAGCGCGGCGGCGGAGGCAAATTCGATGCAGAGGTCGCGGTCGGCGACCGCGTCCATGGAGTTTTGCGTGACCTGGGGGCGGCCCCGCGCGTCGACAAAGCCCAGCGCCCGGGCGGTGAACTCGCGGTCGATCGGGAGCGAGGTGCCGGCGATGGCGCCCGAGCCGAGCGGGCACCAGTTGGCATGCGCCGCCACGTCGGCGAAGCGCGCCCGGTCCCGCTCCAGCATCTCCAGCCACGCAAACAGGTGGTGGGCGAGCGGCACGGGCTGCGCCCGTTGCAGATGGGTGTAGCCGGGGATCAGCACGTCGCGGTTGGCGCCGGCGGAGGCCAGCACGGCGCGAGCGGCGCCGCGCAGCCGCTCCTGGAGATCGGCGCAAGCGTGCTTGAAAAAGAGCCGCATGTCGGTGGCGACCTGGTCATTGCGGCTGCGCGCGGTGTGCAGCCGCGCCGCGGCGGGCACGCTCCGCGTGAGCGCCTGCTCGATGTTCATGTGGACATCCTCCAGCCGGGCGTCCCACTTGAATTTTCCGGCCTCGATCTGCGCCAGGATGGCGTCCAGGCCGGCGAGGATGGCGTTGCGGTCCCGCGCCGTGATCAGGCCGACATGGGCGAGCATGGCGGCGTGGGCCTTGCTCCCGGCGATGTCGAAGGGGGCGAGGCGGCGGTCGAGCGAAACCGACTCGCTGAACCGGAGCATCAGGTCGGCGGGACCCTGGTTGAACCGCCCGCCCCAGGTAGCCTGTGAAGACGTGGCCATGGGACGTAGTCAGGCGGTCCGGCTGCGTCGTGCAACGCTGAAAATTATGGGTGGTATCGGGCGGTCCGGACCGGTTGGATTGGCGCCGCCCTCCCGGGCGCCACTCGATGCATTTCCGCCCTACCCTGCTCCCGTTGCTCTTGCTGCTCGGGTCTCCGGTGCCCAGCCGGGCGGCCGACTCCGGCGTGGCCCCGTTTGCCGTGGTCGAGGTGGCCCCGGTCAAGACCTCGATCTATGTGGCGAGCGTTACCCTGACGGTGCCCCGCTTCGTCCGGCGCGGGGGCATCTACGAATCGACCTATTCGGCGCAGATTTTCCCCTATTATTTCTGGAACGAAGCGGGGCGGCTGCAGATCACCGTGAGCGACCAGACCCTGCGCCGGTTCGCCCGCGGTGAGTCATTCAGCTTTTCGGGCCACGCGATCCGCAGCGACGGCACCATCCGCAAGGTCGAGGGCCGGGTGACCCCGCTCGGCCCGGCGACCGGCCGGATCGAAGTCCGCGTCTTCGTCACGCGGCATCTGTCGATGGCGTTCGATACGACGTATCGCCTGCCGGGGGTGGAGAAGTAGTTGGAGCGCGTTGTCCCTCACGCGCCGGTTCGACGTGGCACGGGCTTCGAGCCCGTGTCGGGGACGCCATGGGCTGGAAGCCCATGCTACGCCCAGTGAAACTCGATCGGGTGTTCCACCCCGGCCCCCAGGCTCTGGTTCACAGGGCACCCGTGAGCCGCCTTCTCCAGCAGGCCTTCCGGCACCTGGCGGGCGGCGGCCGGCAGCCAGAGTTGGACTGCCAGCCGGGCGATGCGCCGGGGTCCCTCGGTGGTCATTTCCTTGGTGACCTCATAGCGCAGGCCCGCCAGCTCCACCCCGTGCCGCCGGGCCACGATCGCCATCGTCGTCGCGATGCAGGTGACCAGGGCGGTCGCCACCAGGTCGGTGGGCGAGAAGGCCGCGCCGCGCCCCTGGTTGTCCTTCGGGGCATCGGTATTGAGCACGCTCCCCGAGGGACCGTGGACCGCCGCGCAATGCAAGTCGCCCTGATATTCGCCGGTGATTTTGACCATACCGGCCACGGTGGCCGAAAACCGCCGATGTGCAAGGCGCGGCGCTCGGCTGGCGTCCCCGTTCCCGCGATCGCCGGTATGCCCGGAACATAGCGGCGGGCCCGCGTGGCGGGACCGCTTCCCAATAAGGGACGCGGCGAGACACCGCGTCTACGTTTCAGAAGTAGCGCAGGCGTCCCGCCTGCAATCTCGACGACGGCAGGCGGGACGCCTGCGCTACTTCGATGCCTTGAAGGTAGAAGCGGCATTCTGCCGCTTCCCTCCCCGGGCCGCGACGGTACGTCGCGTCTATGTTCCAGGCGGCGCTGAGGCCCTCAGGGTTGCGCCGGAGCCGCAGGCGCCGGCGGTGGCAGCTTCGCGACTTCCTCAGTCACGAGCTCACCGTGCCCGACGCGGCTCAGATGGTCGCGGAGGGTTTGCAGCGTCCTGGGGGAGTGATCGAGCTGGAGGAGGTCGGCGACGACTTGGCGGGCGTGGACCAGGTCCCCCGTGCCGGCCAGGGCTTGGGCCTCGCTGCCGGCCAGATTCACCATATACGGGAGTTGAAGCCGGCGGACGCCGAACCCGGGAGCCGACTGCAGGACCCGTTGGTATCCCGCGAAGGACTTCTGGTATTGCTCATAGGACTTTACCTGCAGGGCGTCCCCATAGCGGCCAGCGGCGATAAATTGCGGGTAAAGCATGGGCAGGAGCAGCGTCCTGCCCGGATTGCCCGCCGGGAGGGCGTCATAAAATGCGAGCGTGGATGCGTCGTCCTTGAGCACCCGATTGAACGCCAGTAGGTTCGTCAAGGCGGTGCGATCCTCCGGGTGAGACTTGGCCCAGGTCACAGCCTGGTCGCGGCGATCCCGCAGCGCCTGGAGCGCCGGCGGGTAGGTGGCGCCCAGCTTGGCGATGGTGGTGAGGACATTGATCGGAACCGGATGGGTGCCCGCGGTCCGGACCAGGCCGTGGTCCAGACACCAGAGATAATCGGTCAGGGCCTCGGCGAGCCGGCCCGTGGCGGCATACTCCCTGCCCTGGGCGAAGCGGTTTCGCCACACCGTGAAGGCCGGCTGCTGGCCCGGCCAGGTCTGGGACGGCAACGCGCCAGCCTGGGAATTGGCGATCGCGGCGGCCGGATTCACCAGGTTGATGAGGTTGAGCCGCTGGCTGCTGACATACACTCCGAAATGCACGCCGGCCTCGATGAACTTGTAGGGCGCGGCCAACGTCATCGTCACCCGGGCCTGCCCGATCGTCGTCGTCAGCGTCAGGGGTGGCGCGGCGGCAAAACCCGCCTTCAGGTCCTTGATCTGGAGCGCGACCTCGGCATTGGTGAGGTCGGCCTTGGCGACGGCGGCGACCAGGTCGACCAGCTTGCCGCCGTTGAGCGAAAAATGCTGAAATTCATCAGGATGGTCCGGAACCGCAATTCCATCCGGCAGGGCCTTCCGCGCGCGCAGCGCCGGCAGGTACTTTTCGAGCGTCGCCGGGCTGTCCGCCACGACGATGCTGCCGTCGACGTCGCCGCAATACTGGGTGACCCTGGAGATTTCCGTGCCATTGAGGGAGCTGGTGACCGTCAGTGAATCAAAGGAGATGCCATCGACGGTGGCGGCGCCGCTGACCAGGACGGAGTGGCGGCTCATGGGGCCGAACCCGGCCCGCTGGAGACTCGGGCGGAGCAGGATCGGCAGGGGATCGTTGAACAACTGGGACTGCCTGAAATAGTCATGCACCACCTGCGGGGCGACGGCTCCGGACTGGACAATGAGGAACCGGGCCTTGGTCTTTCCCGGACCGCCGCCGGCGACCGCCGTCAGGTCGAAGGCGCCGGCACTGCCGCCATCGGCCCCGGCCATGATGGCGGCATACGTCGCCTGCAATTTTTTCAGCCGTTCGGCCGCCGGCGGATAGTCGACCGCGAGCAGGGTGTTGAACACCGAGTTGATAAAGTCGCCCAGCGCCTTCGGGTTGCTGCGGCCCCACCACGTCGCCAGGGCGTCGGCGGAAATGGAGCGAGCCACCACTGGAAGCGGACCCGCCGGCGAGCGGAACAGGATCCCGGCGGGCGAATCGGGCAGGAATTGGAACGCGTAGGCGAGCTTGAGGCCCTCATTTTCAAATGCGATTGAGAACTCGACGGAGTGGAGCTGCTGCACGAGGGATTGGACGGCGTCGAGGTAGGCGAGGGCGGCCTTCTGCTTGTCTGCCGGAAATCCGGCCAGCCGGGGCTGGAGGACGGGGACGACCGCATCCTTGATGGTGGCGACAAATGCCGGCGAGGTGCGGACCCAAACCCGAAGATCCTGGTCCTGGGGCTTCTCCAGGTAAGCGATGACGGCGTCGGGCGACTTCAACTTCGCGATGGCGGCGCTGTCCGCGCCGATGAGAGTCCAATCGCCATGCTTTTGCAGTACGAGGTCGTGCTGCTGCAGGACGGTCCAGAGCTTCCCCCCCGCCTGTAGCTTGGCGAACCCGACCACGACCGCGCTCCTGGTCCTAAGGTCCGCGGCGTCCACCGTCACCACGGCAACCCCGAGGTTGGAACCCGGGGCAATGTCCGCGAAATCCGGATAGCCGTAGGCCGAAAGCGACGAGAGCACCATGCGCAGCATCGCGGCCTCCGGTACGGCGGTCATCATCTTCCCGAGATCCTGGTTGACGAGCTGGGGATGCTTCAGGCTGACGATCGCCTGGACGCCTTCCACCTCGGTCAGCTGGCCCGCGAACGGGGTCAGCCCGGACGGGGCGTCCGCCCGGGTCGCGGGAACCAGGACGGCGACCGGCAGGAACAGGGCGGTGGCGAGGGCGAGGACGGCGGAGAGGCGGGTCATTCGGTTCATGGGGGGGGCGCGATGGATAATCGCGGCGGGGGATTCGGTCGAATCTATTTCGCAGGACCATGCTCCTTGAAATTCCCGCGCAGACTGTTCAATTGGTGTTCCGGCGGATCCGCTCGGGCCGCCGCCCACCCCATGCCCACCCTCCCCGCCGCCATCCCGCCCTCCTCTGTCGCCCCGGTGGCGGCCGATCGTGTACCGCGCCGCCCGATGCCGACCGGGCAGATTCCCGTCGTGGGGCTGGGCACCTTCGGCTCGGACCATGTTTCCGGCGAGGCCGTCGCGGAGGCGGTGCTCGGAGCGGCGGCGGCCGGATACCGGCATTTCGACTGCGCCTCCGTCTATGGCAACGAGCGGGAAATCGGCCGGTCGCTCGAGCAGGTCGTCCGCGGGGGCGTCCCCCGCAGCGAGCTCTGGATCAACTCCAAGGCCTGGAACGACTGCCACGCCCCGGAGGCAGTCCTGGCGTCCTGCCAGCGCTCGCTCGCGGACCTCCGGCTCGACTACCTCGACCTTTACTTCATCCACTGGCCGTTTCCCAATTTCCATCCCCCGGGGTGCAGCGTGGACTCGCGCAGCCCGGATGCGCGACCCTACATCCACGCGAATTTCATGAAGACCTGGGAGGCGATGGAGCTGCTGCTGGCGCGGGGGCTGGTGCGCAATATCGGCTGCTCGAACCTGACGATCCCGAAGCTGGAGCTGCTCCTGCGGGACGCCTCGGTCAAGCCGGCCTGCAACGAGATGGAGCTCCATCCGCATTTCCAGCAGCAGGAACTCTTCGACTACGTGGCGCGGCGGGGCCTGCTGCCGATCGGGTACTGTCCGCTCGGCTCGCCCGGCCGCCCGCAGCGCGACCGCACCCCGGACGACACCGTCGACATCGAGGATCCCGTGATCGTGGCCATCGCCCGGGCGCACGGCGTGCACCCCGCGGTCGTCTGCATCAAATGGGCCGTCCAGCGCGGCCAGGTCCCGATTCCCATGTCCGCTCATCCGCGCAATTACATCGCGAATCTCCGCGCGGCGGTCGAGGATCCGCTCACCCCCGCGGAGATGGCCGCGATCGCGAAGCTCGACCGCAACTGCCGGCTCGTCAAAGGCCAGGTTTTCCTCTGGGCCGGCGCCCGGGACTGGCGGGACCTGTGGGATCTCGACGGGACGATTGCCCGCTGAACCCTCCTGCACCATGAGCACACCCATACCCCACGTGATGCAGGGAGCGATCCTCCCGGGCAACAGCACGACCCAGCTGCGCGAGTACCCGGTGAGCCAGCCGGGACCCGGAGAGGTCCTGCTGCGGATCAAGGCCTCCACGATCTGCGGCTCGGACATCCGCTGCATCTACCATGAGCACCTCGGCCGAGGAGCGGAGGGCTACCAGGGTGTGATCGCCGGGCATGAGCCCTGCGGGCAAGTGGTCGCCGTCGGGCCGGGGTGTCGGCAGTACCGGGAGGGCGACCGGGCGATCGTGTACCACATCTCCGGCTGCGGGCTCTGCGCCGATTGCCGGCGGGGTTATATGATCTCCTGCACCCACCCCACCCTCCGCCGGGCGTATGGCTGGCAGCGCGACGGCGGCATGGCCGGCTACCTGATCGCGGAGGAAAAGGACCTCGTGCACCTGCCCCGGGAGCTCAGCTATGCCGATGGCGCCCAGGTCGCCTGCGGGTTTGGGACGGTCTACGAGGCCCTGGAAAAGATCGGGATCAGCGGCAATGACGCCGTCCTGATCACCGGCCTGGGGCCGGTCGGCCTGGCCGCCGCGGCGCTCTGCCGCCGGCTCGGGGCCAGCCGGATCATTGGCGTCGACGCGATCGTGGAGCGCAACCGGATCGCCCGGGACCTCGGGCTGTGCGACGAGGTCCTGCTGGCCGGGCCGGACAACGAGGCCGAGGTCCGGAAACTGACGGGGGGACACGGCGTGGAGCGCGCCGTCGATTGTTCCGCGCACCCGGCCGCCCGCGCCATGGCGCTGCGCGCCACCCGCAAATGGGGCCGGATGGTCCTGGTCGGGGAAGGCGGCCGGATGGAAATCAATCCGTCCCCTGACATGATCCACGACCAGAAGACCCTGTTCGGCTCCTGGGTGACCTCGACCTGGCGCATGATGGAGCTGGTCGAGCGCCTCGTGCGCTGGAACCTGCATCCCGCCGATCTCATCACCCATCGCTTCGCCCTCGAAAACGTCGGCGAGGCCTACTCCCTCATGGCTTCCGGCCAGTGCGGCAAGGTCGCGGTCTGCTTCGACGAGGAGTTGCCGGCCCAGGTCTGAGGCCGGTCAGGTCAGCCGCGCCCGGCGCAGGCGCAGGGCGTTCGTCACGACCGACACGGAACTGAGGCTCATGGCCGCCCCCGCGATCATCGGGCTGAGGGTGAGGCCGAGGAATGGATACAGGACGCCCGCGGCGATCGGGACCCCGAGCAGGTTGTAGCCGAAGGCGAAGCAGAGATTCTGGCGGATATTGGCCATGGTCGCGCGCGACAGCCGGATCGCCCGGGCGATGCCGCGCAGGTCGCCGTTGACCAGGGTGACGCCCGCGCTCTCCATCGCGACGTCGGTGCCTGTCCCCATGGCGATGCCCACGTCGGCCGCGGCCAGCGCGGGCGCATCGTTGACGCCGTCGCCCGCCATCGCGACGACCTCGCCCGGACCCTTCAGGGCATTGACCCGCGCGATCTTGTCCGCGGGCGACACCTCGGCCTCGACGCGGTCCAGCCCGAGCTGGCTCGCCACCGCCGCGGCCGTTCGACGATTGTCGCCGGTCATCATGATGAGCTTGACGCCGAGCGCATGCAGCTGAGCGATCGCCTCGTGGGTGGACGCCTTGATCGGGTCGGCCACGGCGAGCAGACCGCCGGCTTTTCCATCGATCCCGACCAGGAGCACGGTCCGGCCGGCGGCCTGAAGGGCGGCGGCCCTGGCTTCGAGCGCGGCGTCCAGGCTTACGCCCGTGGCGGCGAGGAACGGCGGGGTGCCGACCGCCACCGCCTTCCCGTCCACGAAGCCGGAAATGCCGCCGCCGGGGACCGAGCGGAAGCCCGTGGCGGCGCCCAGGGCGATCTGCCGCTCGGCCGCGCCGCGGACCACCGCGGCCGCGAGGGGATGCTCGGAGGCCTGCTCCAGGGACGCGGCCAGCCGCAGCAGCTCGTTCGCGTCGGCGGGCGCTGGCGGCCAGACGTCCGTCAGCCGCGGCTTCCCCTCTGTGAGCGTTCCGGTCTTGTCCACGACCAGCCAGCTGATCTTGCCCGCCCGCTCCAGTGCGTCGGCATCCTTGACCAGCACGCCGGCCTGGGCGCCCCGTCCGACGCCGACCATGATGGCCATGGGCGTCGCCAGTCCCAGTGCGCAGGGACAGGCAATGATGAGGACGGCGACCGCGTTGATCACGGCGCGGGCCAGGTGCGGCTCCGGCCCGAGGAAGTACCAGCCGAGAAAGGTGAGCAGTGCGGCGGCGGCGACGGCCGGGACAAAGACGCCGGCCACCTGGTCCACCAGTCCCTGGATCGGCGCGCGGCTGCGTTGCGCGCCGGCCACCATCTGCACGATCCGGGCGAGCAAGGCATCCGCCCCCACCCGCTCCGCGCGCATGATGAAGCTGCCGGTGGCGTTGATCGTGCCGCCGGTCGCCGGATCGCCCGGCCGCTTCTCCACCGGGAGCGACTCGCCGGTGATCATCGACTCGTCCACGGCCGAGGCGCCCTCCTCGATGACTCCGTCAACTGGGACTCGCCCGCCGGGGCGAACCCGCAGGCGGTCACCGGCCTTGACGTCCATGAGGGGGACCTCGCCCTCGCCCTGGGCGGTGACGCGGATCGCCGTGGCCGGGGCCAGGTTCAGCAACGCCTTGAGGGCGACCGACGTCCGGGCGCGGGCCCGCAACTCGAGCACCTGGCCCACCAGCACGAGCACCACGATCACGGCCGCCGCCTCGAAGTAAATCCCGACCACCCCGTCGGTGCGCCCGGAGCTGGGAAAGATTCCGGGCAGGGCGAGCGCCACCGTGCTGTAGGTCCAGGCTGCGCCCACCCCGAGCGTGATCAGGGTGAACATGTTCCCATGGCGGGTGCGGAACGAGTGCGCCCCCCGTACGAAGAACGGCCAGCCGGCCCACCACACCACGGGCGTCGCGAGGACCAACTGCGTCCAGCGGCTGAGGGGCGCCATCGTGACGCGCGCCAGTCCGGGGACGACGTGGCCCATCGCGAGCAGGAAGACGGGCATTGCGAGCAGCGCCCCACCCCACAGGCGGCGCGTCATGTCGCGCAGTTCGGCATCCGTCCCCGCGTCGTCGCCCGCGGTCGCCAGCTTCGGCTCCAGCGCCATGCCGCAGATCGGGCAGATGCCGGGACCGACCTGCTCGACCTGCAGGTGCATCGGGCAGGTATAGATCGCGGGATCCGGGTCGCCGGGCGGGTGATTCGTGGCGGGATTTGGATGCATGGCTTCGCTTGGGCAGTTCATGGACCGGCTCGCGGGATCAGGGTCGCACGTTGATGGTGAAATTGATGTCCCCGGATCCCCGCGGGCCGTCGTAATGCAGCTGCGCGGTCCAGTCGCCGGCCATGTCGGGCTTGATCCGGGCGCGATAGCGCCCGGTCGCGTCCCCGGGCTCGATCGTGCTGCCGGAGTGCATGGCCATGCCCGGCATGTTCATATCGAGATCGAACTTCACCGTCCCAACGTCCGCCGGCGCCCCGCTGCCGGCGTCGCGGAACTCGATCTGCACGTCGTTTTCGTCGAGGGTGAGGCCGCCGCCGGCATGGTAAAAATTCGCGGTCAGCCCATTGGCCATCTGCGTGGCGAATGGAGTGCCCAGGCTCGGCGCGGCCGCCCCGGGTGCGGGCTCGGGCCGCCGGGCCCACCACGTCGCTCCGGCTCCGGCCAGCACCGCCAGCACCAGGGCCGTCTTCCAGGGAAAGCCGCGGGCGCGGGTGGATGGCGCGGTCGGGGGCGGCTGCGAGGTCCCTGAACCCAGCGGCCGCGGCAGATGGCGCCGGCGCCAGAGCATGTAGATCACCGGATAGAGGAGCAGTTCGAGGATGGCGGAGGTGACGACCCCGCCGATCATCGGCGCGGCGATGCGCTTCATCACGTCCGCCCCGACCTGGGTCGTCGGCGACCACATGATCGGGAGGAGCCCGAACAGGATGGCGCAGACCGTCATGATCTTGGGTCGGATCCGCTGGACCGCGCCTTCGATGATCGCCGCATGCAGGTCATCCGGGGTATGCAGGCGGCCGGACGCCTTGAACTTGTCCCAAGCATGGTCGAGATAGAGGAGCATGACGACTCCCGTCTCGGCATCCAGCCCGGCCAGCGCAATCAGCCCCACCCAGACCGCGACGCTGAGATTGTAGTGCAGCAGGTACAGGAACCAGAACGCCCCGACGAGCGAGAAAGGAACGGCGAGGAGCACGATGACGGTCCGCGCCGCGGATCGGGTATTCAGGTAGATCAGGACGAAGATGATGAGCAGGGTGAAGGGAATCACGACGGCCAGTCGCTGCTCGGCGCTCTTCATATACTCGAACTGCCCCGCCCACTCGAGGTAGTAGCCGGGCGGGAAGGAAACGCGCTGGGCGAGCCGCGCGCTGGCCGCCCGGACGTAGCCGTCGATATCGGCGGTGGTGACATCCACAAAGACGAAGCCGACGAGCTGCCCGTTCTCGTCGCGAATCGACGGCGGCCCGGTCCGGTACGCCAGGTCGGCGATCTCCCCGATCGGGACCTGGGCGCCGGTCGGCGTCGGCACAAGCACCCGCTTGAGCGAGTCGAGGTCGCCGCGGAAATCGCGCGCGTAGCGCACATTGATCGGATAGCGCTCCCGGCCCTCCACCGTCGTGGCGATGGTGTTGCCGCCGATGGCGGTCTCGATCACGTCGTTCACGTCGCCCACCGTCAGCCCGTAGCGGGCGGCGGCCTGGCGGTTGACCGTGAAGTCGAGGAAGTAGCCGCCGGTCGTGCGCTCGGCGAAGACGCTGCGGGTCTCCGGCAGGTCGGTCAGCGCCTTTTCGATCTGCACGCCGAGGTTCTGGATCTCGCCCAGGTCCGGACCGAACACCTTGACCCCGAGGACCGAGCGGAATCCCGTGGTGAGCATCTCGGTCCGCGTCTGGATGGGCATCCAGAAGATATTGGCCATGCCCGGCGTCTTGAGCCGGGTGTTCATCTCGGCGATGATCTTCTCCCAGGTCATCCCCGGCCGCCACTGCTCGTGGGGCTTGAGCGTGATCACCGTCTCGAACATCGAGAGCGGGGCCGGGTCGGTGGGCGTCTCGGCCTGGCCGGCCTTGCCAAACACCGTGGCCACCTCGGGGATCTCCTTGAGGAGCCGGTCCTGGATTTGGAGGATCCGGCTCGCCTCGCCGATCGACACTCCGGGCACGGCGGTCGGCATGAAGAGGATGGTTCCCTCGTTGAGCGGCGGCATGAACTCCTTGCCCAGGCGGCGGAAGGGGATGACGGTCGCGGCGAGGATGGCGGCGGCGGCCAGCAGCGTCAGCCAGCGAAAGCGCAGGACGAAGTCGGCGAACGGCCGGTAGGCCCAGATGAGGAAGCGGTTGACCGGATTCCTGTCTTCCGGGGTCGTCTTGCCCCGGACCAGGAGCAGCATCAGGACGGGCACCAGGGTGATGCCGAGCAGCGCGGCGAAGCCCATCGCGAAGGTCTTGGTGTAGGCGAGCGGCTTGAAGAGCCGTCCTTCCTGCGCCGTGAGGGAGAACACCGGCACAAAGCTCACGGTGATGACCAGCAGCGAGAAGAAGAGCGGCCGGCCGACGCTACGCGCCGCGGCGATGATCACCTCGACCCGCTCCGCGCCGTCCGGCTCCCGCCCGTGGTTCTCCCGGAAGTGGTCGAGCTGCTTGTGCGCGTTCTCCACCATGATGATCGCCGCGTCGACCATCGCGCCGATCGCGATCGCGATCCCGCCCAGGGACATGATGTTGGAGGTCAGCCCCAGGGCGTGCATGGGGATGAAGGAGAGCAGGATCGCGATCGGCAGGGTGATGATGGCGACCAGGGCCGAGCGGACGTGCCAGAGGAATACCAAACAGACCAGCGCGACGACGATGCTCTCCTCGATCAGTTTCTCCCGCAGCGTGGCGATGGCGCCATCGATGAGCACGCTGCGGTCGTAGGTGGGAACGATCTTCACGCCGGGGGGCAGCGCCGGGGCGATCTCCCGCAGCTTCGCCTTGATGCCGTCGATCACGTTCAGCGCGTTCTCGCCATACCGCATGACGACGATGCCGCCGACCGTCTCGCCCTTGCCGTCCAGCTCGGCCACGCCGCGGCGCAGGTCGGGTCCGAGATGGACGGTGGCGACATTCTTCACGCAGACCGGCGTGCCGTTTTCGACCTTGAGCGGGATGTCCTCGAGGTCGGCCACGCTCTTGATGTAGCCGCGGCCCCGGACATAGTACTCGGTGGAGGAGACCTCGAAAATCTTCCCCCCGACGTCGTTGTTGGAGGCGCGGATGCGGGCGACCACGTCGGCCAGCGGGATGCCGTAGGCCGCGAGCTTGTTGGGGTCCAGGTCCACCTGGTACTCCTTGACGAAGCCGCCGACCGAGGCCACTTCCGCCACTCCCTTGACCGACTCCAGGGCGTAGCGCAGATGCCAGTCCTGGAACGAGCGCAGGTCCGCCAGGCTGTGCTGGCCGGACTCGTCCACCAGCGCGTATTCGTAGACCCAGCCCACCCCGGTCGCGTCCGGGCCGATCACCGGATTGACCCCCTCCGGCAGCGA
>Ga0302319_10007703_pt1 | contig 21148 bp, 15 predicted proteins | sample Bog_T0_2_FD_203319 | JGI IMG/M metagenome (GOLD analysis project Ga0302319, IMG submission 203319) | Peat permafrost microbial communities from Stordalen Mire near Abisko, Sweden - Bog_T0_2 | ecosystem: Environmental > Terrestrial > Soil > Wetlands > Peat | place: Sweden: Abisko, Stordalen Mire... | reverse complement strand
GAGCATTACTTTCGCGCCCCTGGGTAGTGTGGCTTTCGGCACCGCGCCGCTCGCGTTAAGCGCCACCGCCAGTTCGGGGCTGCCGGTGAGCTTCGCGTCCACTACCGGTTCGGTCTGCACCGTATCCGGAAATACGTTGACCATCGTCGCGGCCGGAACCTGTTCCATCACCGCGACCCAGCCCGGTAACGCAAACGTTCCCGCAGCCAACCCGGTGATCCAGAGTTTCACCGTCGTTCCGGCTCCGCAGTTCATCTCGTTCGGCGTACTGGGTAACGTATCCCTCGGAGTCGCTCCGTTCGCGCTCAGCGCCACCGCGAGTTCGGGACTCACGGTCGTTTTCGCTTCGAATACTCCGGCGGTCTGCACCGTATCCGGTGTGACCGTGACAACCGTCGCGACCGGTACGTGTTCGATCATGGCGACTCAGCCGGGAAATGCGAACTACCTGTCTGCGTTGCCGGTGACCCAAAACTTCACCGTCGCCTCCTCCGGCCAGAACATCACCTTCGCTCCTCTGGCCAACGCGTCTTACGGAGCCGCGCCGTTCCTGTTGACCGCCACCGCCAGTTCGGGACTTCCGGTGAGCTTCGCATCCACTACCGGCGCGGTTTGCACCGTCTCCGGCAACACCGTGAGCATAGTCGGCGCGGGTACATGTTCCATCACCGCCACTCAGCCCGGCAACGCGAGTTTTCCGGCGGCGACTCCCGTCATCCAGAGCTTCACTGTGAACCCGGAATCCCAATCCATCGGATTCGCGTCGTTAGGAGGCGTGATGCTGGGAACGGGGCCGATTCCGCTTACGGCAACCGCCACTTCCGGCCTGACGGTCAGCTTCATGTCGATAACGACGGCGGTCTGCAGCGTCTCGGGCACAATCCTGACGATCGCCAACGCCGGTACCTGCACGATCGTCGCGAGCCAGGCGGGTAACACCAATTATCAGGCGGCGGCGCCGGTATCCAACAGTTTTGTCGTCAGCCCGGCGAGCCAGGCGATCGTCTTCCCCGCGCCCTCGAATCAGATGCTCGGCGTTGCGCCGTTCACCCTGAACGCGGTAGCGTCGTCCGGTCTTCCGGTGACCTTCGTTTCCACCACCACTTCCGTCTGCACCGTCTCGGGAGCGACGGTGACGCTGGTTTCCGTGGGTACCTGCACCATCCAGGCGATGCAAAGCGGCAACGCAAATTACCTGGCCGCCGCCAGCGTGACGCAGAGCTTCACGGTAAGTCCCGCTGTCGTCAAGCCGTCGGAAGTCGGCGTCTTCCGCCAGAACTTCGCATGGCTTCTCGACGCCAACGGCAACCGCGTGTACGATGGCACCGGTCCGGGTCTGGACTACTTCTACTTCAACTTCGTTCCGGCCCAGACCGGCGACATCCCGGTCGTGGGCGACTGGAGCGGCTCGGGGACGACGAAGATCGGGATCTATCGGCCGTCGACGGGCCAGTGGTTCCTCGACTACAACGGCAACGGCATCTTCGATGCGGGCGATAAGACGTACAGCTTCGGCGGCATCGCCGGCGACAAGCCGGTTGTGGGCGACTGGAACGGTTCCGGGACTTCGAAGATCGGCATCTTCCGGTCCGGGTTCTTCTGGCTGCTGGACTACAACGGCGACGGCACTTTCGATAACGGCGATCAGGCCTTCGCGTTCGGCGGTGTAGCGGGCGACGTGCCCGTAGCAGGCGATTGGACCGGCGATGGCAAGGCGAAGGTCGGTGTGGTGCGCGTGTTCTTCCCCGGCGGTACGCCCGCGTTCTGGATTCTCGACGCCAATAACGACCACTCCATCGACGCAGGCGACCTGGTTTTCGCGTTCGGCGGAATCACGGGCGACGTCCCGGTGGCGGGCGACTGGAACGGCACGGGCTTCGCCAAGGCCGGGATGTTCCGCTCCGGCTTCTTCTGGGTCGTCGATAACGACGGCAGCGCGCCGAACGTGCTGGGCGGAGACCAGGTAGTCGCGTTTGGGTATGGCGGAGTTGCCGGAGACGTTCCGGTTGTCGGGAAGTGGTAAGCGACTCAGCGCGCTCTCCTCTTCTTAAGCCGCGCGCGACCTGGCCGCACGGCATAACCGGGCGTTGTCGCCGAAATCCTTGACCCCGCGGGACGCGCGGCCCGCGCGCTCCCAGTACAGCGCGCGACCTGGCCGCACGACGCGCGGCCCGCGCGCTGTGATGTCGGGCACGAAGGCGTGTCCCGGAGCAACGTTAAAAACAGGCCGATTCCGGTGTTTGGTTGTATAATTTTGTCGTGGCCCGAGAAGCCACACGCCGGCACGCTGGCAATCATTCCGGAGGACCTATGCAAAATCGACTGAGTACCATAACGCTCGCCATTCTGGCGCTTGCACTCCCCATTGCCGCTCTGGCCAATGCGACCGGAACCCCGACGCTGAACGCCAATACCGCCCTCAGCCTCGATACCGGCGCGACATCTTCTACGTCGACCGCGGGCGACATCTACTGGAACGGCTCTTCGATGACGCCGGAGGGCAGCGCCACGATATTTAACCTCGAACAGGCGGGCGCGGCGGGCGCGTCGACACTCGCGACGCTGACTCAGGCCACGTTGGCGGCATTCGGGGCGGCGCTTACCAAGTCGCCGATTCCCGCCAGCACTCTGATCGTGGGAGACATTTTCATCGTCAAGACCAACGGCGGCAATTATTCCGCGGTCCTGGTGACGGCCACGAACACTCTGGTTTCCACCATCGCCCTCCAGTACATCACTTTCACATCGACTGCTTCAGGACCGGTAATTACGGAGATCGAGAACAACTACGGCGAGATTCCGCCCGGCTTTGTCAACTCCGGGATCGCGCAGGGCGCGCTGTTCTTCATCGTGGGCACCGGGATGGCGACGCCGGGGACGGTAGCGGCTCTGCAGAATTCGTCGGCCTCCGGCGGTCTGCCGCTCACATTGAACGGCGCGAGCGTGCAAGTGACTTCGAATGGCGTGACGACAACCCCGGCGTTCTATTACGCGCAACCGACCGCTCTGGGCATGGTGATGCCGTCGAACACGCCGCTCGGCACCGCTCAGGTTACGGTGAGCTACGGAGGCCAGACCAGCGCGCCCTTTACGATCAACGTCGTGCAGAACGCTATGGGGTTCGATGCTTATTACGGGGCCGGCACCGGGCTGGCCGTAGCGGTCTTTACGGGCGCTGTCCCCGCCGGCAGCGGCTGTGCCCAGGCGGGGATCGCCTGTTACACCCTTTCCATCCCTCCCGGCACCACCATCGAGTTGTATGGTTCCGGTCTGGGCGCGGATACAACCAGGGATCGCTCGTACTCCGTTTCCACCAACTTCCCTAATCCGATTAACGCCCTGGCGCATATTTATATCGGGGGTGTCGACTCCCCGATCGTTTATCAGGGCTCCTCCGGCTACCCCGGCCTCGACCAGATCAACGTCACCGTGCCCCTCAGTGCGCCGACAGGCTGTAACGTGTCGCTGGTAGGCGTGAGCACCTCGGGTGTACCGACCAATTTCCTAACGCTGCCCATCGGTACCGGGACTTGCTCCGATCCGGCGTTCGGAACTACCGGCACTTCGCTGCAGAGTGCGGGCGGGCAGACGAACTACACATCGGGCTTCGTCGGTCTTTTCCAGGCCACCTCTCCTGCCACCAGCGGAAGCGGTACGACGACGACCGGCGAGGCAGAGGCGATCTTTAGCAGGTATAGCGGCTCCGCATACACCTCAGCGGCGGCCAGCGGACAGCTCTCGATCCCCGGTTGTCTCGTTACCGAGCAAGCGACGGGGACCAGCACAGGCACCACAACCTACCTCGACGCTGGCAATATCACGGTCACGGGGCCATCCGGGCAGGCTGTGACGCTGACTGAGAACTCGGTCGCCCTTGGTGGAACTACGTTTATCAGTTACTTTTCTCAGCTGGCGGCCGGGTACATTCCCACAACCGGCGGAACATTTACTTTCCAGGCAACGGGGAGCACGACGGGGGGCGTCGGGCCGTTCAAGGCCTCGGTGGTTTTCCCCAACCCGATCCTGCAATGGACGAACCAGTCCGCCGCGGCTACCGTCACGCGTGCCTCCAGCCTGCCCATCACGTGGACCGGCGGGGCGGCGGGCACGTTTGTTTACATGGAGGGATCGTCGGCGTCGACCGTGGCTTCCGGCAGTTTTACCTGCATTGCCAACGTGAGTGCGGGGTCGTTCACCGTGCCAGCCTACGTGCTGGCGGCGTTGCCGGCCGGCACGGGCAGCATCACCGTGGAGAACGGGACCGTTCCCAGCACGTTTACGGCGACCAACCTCAATAACGGCGGTGCGGTTGGTTACGTATCGTACCAGGTCAACTCGACGTTTAACTGAGGAACCCGTCTGGCAGCGGGCAGGGTGCCGAAAAGGCATGCCTGCCTGACACCTGGACCAACGGGGTATTGACGGGTTTCGACCGCCCGGTTTTTCCCGGCGGCTGAACAGGTCAGCGAGCGCCTGGAGAAGGCGTCGCTGGAAGCGCGCGAGCTTATCGATACATGGTCACCCGGCAGGACGCGCTATTCCGATAGCCGTCTACACCACTACCGGAACCAGCGTCAATCAACTCAATCGGTTGCCGAAGGCAGCATGAGAAAATCGTTGTTTCGCCCAAAGAAACAAGGATTCAGCAACACAGGCGCCGGCCTGTGGTTCCTCAACAGATGATCCGCATCCTCAAATCCACCGATACCGGCCGTCTGCTCGCCCGCCGCTCGGCCCGCATGGCCGACGCCGAGGCCGTCGTCCGGCCGATCCTCGAAGCGGTCCGCAAGCGCGGCGACCGCGGCCTCCTCGAATACGCCCGCAAATTCGACGGCCTCACCCGCAAGACCGTCCGCGTCCCCTCCGGCGAACTGAGAGCCGCCTCAGACCGGCTCAGCTCCCAATTCATCGATGCGGTCGAAACAGCGTCGCACAACATCCGCGCGTACGCGGCGAAGCAACTCCCGAAGGAATCCTTCAGCAACTACGGCAAAGGCCGCAAACTCGGCCAGATCGTCCGCCCGCTGGACACGGTCGGCGCGTACATCCCGGCCGGCCGCTATCCGCTGCCGTCCACGCTGATCATGACGGCCGTACCCGCGCAGGTCGCGGGCGTCGCCAACATCTGCGTCGCCTGTCCGAAACCGGTCGACGAAGTTTACGGCGTCGCCCACAGGCTCGGTCTCGATCAGGTCTTCGAAATGGGCGGCGCGCAAGCCATCGCGGCGTTCGCCTATGGCACGAAGACTGTTCCGCGCGCCGACCGGATCGTTGGCCCCGGCAACATCTACGTCGCAGCCGCCAAGCGCCTGCTCGCCGGCGAAGTCGGCATCGATTTCGTAGCCGGTCCCACCGAAATCCTGATCATCGCGGCCGACGCCGACCCGCGCTACCTGGCCGCCGACATGCTTGCCCAGGCGGAGCACGATACGGACGCCAGCGCGGTTCTCCTCACCACGTCGCGGAAGCTCGCGGAACGCGTAGCCAGGGAACTCGAAACCCAACTGAGCACGCTCACAACCGCCCTGGTCGCCCGAAAGACGATCGACAGGAACAGCGCGATCATCCTGGTCGATTCGCTGGACGAAGCAGTCGGGATCTCCAACCGCTTCGCTCCGGAGCACCTGGCGATCCACCACGAAGAACTGATCCCGAAAATAAAACACGCCGGCAGCGTCTTCGTCGGACCGTTCAGCCCGGAGGCCGCGGGCGACTACGCATCGGGCCCGAATCACGTACTGCCGACCAATGGCGCCGCCCGGCTGCGCGGCGGGCTCTCGGCGGCGGACTACGTCAAAGTAATCTCGGTTCAGCAGCTCGATGCAGACGCGCTGAAAAAGCTCGCCCCGTCGATCACGACACTGGCGAGGGCGGAAGGTCTGGAAGCGCACGCCAGATCGGTTGAGGTGCGCCTTGTCTGATCTCTTCCTGTGCTCCTCCTGCCGGAGGCCCCATGTCTAGCCCGACCCCGCGCAAAGCCGTCCTCGGCATGGCGCCTTATTCGCCCCCGACCGGCAACCGCCTCGACAAGCTCCGGCTCGACTTCAACGAAAATACCGTCGGCTGCTCGCCGCGAGTCATTGAGCGCCTGAAAGCCGCGCTCGACGCCAACCTGCTCACCATCTACCCGGACTACGCGCGAGTCAGGGCGGCACTCGCGACACATTTCCGCGTCCAGCCCGATCAACTCCTCCTCACCAACGGAACCGACGAGGCCATCCAGGTCCTGGTCAACACGTATGTCGATGACGGCGACGAAGTCATCGCCCTGCGCCCGTCGTACGCCATGTACCGCTTCTACGCCGAAGTTGCCGGCGCGAAAATCGTCGAAGTCGATTACCAACCGCCCGCGGTCGCTTTCCCTCTGGCCGGACTCCTCGCCGGCATCACGCCAAAAACGCGGGCCATCCTGATCGCTAACCCGAACAACCCGACCGGCACCGCGATCAACCTCACGGGCATCGAACAGATCCTGAAAGCCGCGCCCCACGCCGCGGTTCTCATCGATGAAGCCTACTACGAATTCTTCGGCGTGACCGCGCTCAGCCTGCTCTGGAAATATCCGCAGCTCTTCGTCAGCCGCACTTTTTCCAAGGTCTACGGCATGGCGGCTCTGCGCATGGGCTGCCTGTTTTCGCAGGCCGGCAATGTGAAATTTCTCCACAAAGCGCAGTCTCCGTACAGCGTCAACACGCTCGCCGCGATAGCCGCCGAAGCCGCCGTCGGCGACACCGCTTACGTCGAAAACTACGTGACTGAAGCTCTGGCCGCACGCGAAATGCTGGAACTCGGACTCGAGAAACTCGGTATCGAATACGTGCCAGGGTCGGCGAACTTCATCCTCGGATATTTCGGCGACCGCGCCGTCGAGATCCGCGACGCCCTCCGCGAACGAGCCATCCTCGTGCGCGATCGCAGCTACGAAATCCCCGGCGGCGTGCGCATCACGGTCGGCACCCGAGAGCAGACTCGCCGCGTGCTTTCGGAACTGGAGAAGGTCTGGTGAAGGATTTGATCGTATTCGACATGGACGGCGTTCTGGTCGACGTCAGCGAATCCTACCGCGCCGCCATCCAGGCGACCGTTTTGCACTTCACCGGTACCGAGCCCACCAACGACGAAGTACAGGCGTGGAAAAACCGCGGCGGCTGGAACGACGACTGGAAGCTCTCGCACCGCATGATCCGCGAGCACGGCGAAGAAGTCGGTTTTGACGACGTAGTGGCCCGTTTCCAGCAGATCTTCCTCGGCGATAACAACAACGGCCTCATTCTGCGCGAGCGCTGGCTGGCTGCCGAAGGCCTCTTCGACCGCCTCGCGGCCAACCACGCACTCGCGATATTCACGGGCCGTTATCGCTGGGAAGCGCATCTGACTCTGGACCGTTTCGGCAAAGGCATCTTCGATCCCGTCGTGGGGCTCGACGACGTGTCGCACGCTAAACCGCATCCCGACGGACTCCACAAGATTCGCGCGGGGGTCCCGCACCAGAAGGCCTGGTATCTCGGCGACACCGTCGACGACGCGCGCGCTTCCCGCGCGGCGGGCGTTCCGTTTATCGGCATCGCCTCGCCATCCGCGCCGCGCCACGCCGAACTGGCGCAACTGTTACGCGACGAAGGCGCTGTCGCCGTCCTCGACGACATCAATTCTCTGGAGACTGTCGTTGCCAAATAAGAAGCCACGCACAGCTAAAATCGAGCGCAACACGAAGGAAACGCGCATCTCGGCCGAACTGCGCATCGAAGGCCGCGGACTGTACGAAGTGTCCACCGGGATCCGCTTCTTCGATCACATGCTGGAGCTATTCACGAAACACGGCGCTTTCGACCTGAAGCTGAAGGCCGACGGCGACCTCGATGTCGACCAGCACCACACCGTCGAAGACGTGGGCATCGTCATGGGCCAGCTCTTCTCGAAAGCGCTGGGTGACCGCAAGGGCATCAACCGCGCAGGGTACTTCGTCTTGCCGATGGATGAGACGCTCGCCGTAGTCGCGGTCGATCTGGGCGGCCGCCCGGCACTGGTTTACAAGGATCTGGTGAAGGTGCGCCTGGTCGGCGATCTTCAAACCGAACTGCTGCCGGATTTCTTCGATGGTTTCGTGCACCACGCCGGGGCCAATCTCCACGCGAAGGTCTTGTACGGCCGCTCGAATCACCACAAGATCGAGGCGATCTTTAAATGCTGGGCGCGCGCGATGCGCTACGCCGCGTCGACGGATGCGAGGCTGAAAGATCAGCTCCCCTCGACAAAGGGGCTCTTGTGAAGCAGGCCCTGTGGAGTAGGCCTTTGGCCTGGGCCTTGTCCCCCACCCCGGAGGCTCGATGATCGCCATCTTCGACTACGGCGCGGGCAATCTCCGCTCCGTCCAGAACACGCTTGACGAAATCGGCGCGCAGTACGAACTCGTGCGCGATGCCGCCGGTCTCGAACGCGCTCCGAAGATCATCCTCCCCGGCGTCGGCCACTTCGGCCAGATGCTGCGGGCGCTCGATGAAATGAACGTGCGCGAGACGTTCATCGCCCGCATCCGGGCCAACGTTCCGTTCCTCGGAATCTGCCTGGGCCTGCAGGGACTCTTCGAATCGAGCGCGGAAGCTCCCGGCCAGCCCGGCCTTGGCATCTTTCCCGGTTCGGTGGAACGCTTCGATATTGACGCGCGAGTCCCGCACATGGGCTGGAACCAACTGGATGGGGTCCGTCCGTCGCGACTGCTGAAGGGTCTCCCCGACCAACCACATGTCTACTTCGCCCACAGCTACTACGTGCCGGTAGTCGAACAGACCGCCGCGACCTGCACGTACTCGATCCCGTACACGGCCGTGCTCGAATCCGGCAACACCTTCGGCGTGCAGTGCCATCCGGAAAAATCCGGGCCGCTCGGACTGGCCATCGTGCGCAATTTCGTGGAGCTCTCCTGATGCTGGCGAAACGCATCATCCCGTGTCTCGACGTCACCGCCGGCCGGGTCGTCAAAGGTATCAACTTCGTGAACCTGCGCGATGCCGGCGACCCGGTCGAACTGGCCGACCGCTACAACCAGCAGGGCGCCGACGAGCTCGTCTTCCTCGACATCACCGCGTCGAGCGATGCCCGCGACATCATGGCCAACGTCGTCCTTCGCACCGCGCGCCAGGTTTTTATCCCGCTCACCGTCGGCGGCGGCATCCGTTCGGTGGCCGATGCGCGGCTGATCCTGATGTCCGGCGCAGACAAGGTTTCGGTCAACACTTCCGCCGTCCGCCGGCCCGAACTCATCACGGAACTCAGCAACGAATTCGGCTCGCAGGCGGTCGTGCTGGCGATCGACGCTCGCCGGAGCGCACCCGGTCAATGGAACGTTTTCACCAAAGGCGGGCGCGTCGATGAAGGAATCGACGCCGTCGCATGGGCCGCGCGCGGCGAATCGCTGGGGGCTGGCGAAATCCTGCTCACGTCCATGGACACCGATGGCGTGCTGACCGGCTTCGATTGCGAACTCACCCGAACGGTCTCGCGCGCCACGAAGATTCCGGTCATCGCATCGGGTGGCGCGGGCAAGCCCGAACACTTCCTCCGCGTTCTGACGGAAGGCGAGGCCGACGCCGCGCTGGCGGCATCCATATTTCACTACGGAACCTATACGGTCGACGATCTCAAAGATTTCCTCGACCGCCACGGCATCCCAATCAGGAAGACTCAATGATAGTCCCGTGTATCGACCTGATGGACGGCAAAGTCGTCCAGCTCGTGCAAGGCCGGGAGAAAGCTCTCGAAGGCGACACTCCCGACGAAATGGTGCGCAGATTCGCCGCGTTCCCTCAAATCCAGGTCATCGATCTCGACGCCGCCATGGGCCGCGGCGCGAACGACGATCTGGTCGAAATGCTGGCATCGAAAGCGGTAATCCGCGCCGGCGGCGGCGTCCGCACGCTGGCCCGGGCGCAGGCGCTGCTGGCCCAGGGCGCATATCGCGTCATCGTCGGCACCTCTGCGTTCACTTCCGACGGACCCAACCACGCGTTTCTCGAAAGTCTCGCTGCGGCCGCCGGGCGCGACCGCATTGTACTGGCTCTCGATACAAAAGGAGGGCGCATTGTCATCAAAGGCTGGCAGGAGGCCACTCGTTTCACCGCCGAAGAAACGATCCGCCAGCTCGAACCGTACTGCTCCGGTTTTCTCTGCACTTACGTCGATAAAGAGGGCATGATGCAGGGTACCGATCTGGACTGGTTCCGCCGCCTGCGCGCATCGACGGATATGGAAATCACGGCCGCCGGCGGCATCACCACGATGGACGACATCCGAGCCCTGACGGCGATGAATATCCACTGCGCGCTCGGGATGGCGATCTACACGGGCCGGCTCGATCTCGCGGAACTGGCCGCCTTTGAAACCGCACCCTGACGGTACACGGAGACCGGCAGGGACATGGTAGAGTACAGCAAAGCGCACGCGGCGCGCGCGCGGAGTTTTTCACTGATCCGGGTTTAGCCGGAAGCGGAGGGGCACAATGAAGGTCCGCTCGAAAGTTTTGTTGCTGTCAGGCGTTCTGGTCACCGGCGCATCGTTTCTGCGCGCGAATGAGACGCTTGACCGGGCTCAGCAAATGGAGGACGCGGGGAATTCTTCCCTGGCCCGCACGACGCTCTCCCAGGCGGCTCAGCGAACGCCCGCGGATGCGGAACTGCTGACCGGTTATGCCGGACTCCTCGAACGCAGCCACGATTCCGGCGCACGGGACGCCTTTCGCCGCGCCGCCGCCGAGTGGAAGCGGCAGAACAAGACATCCAGTGCCGCGGCCGCTCAGCGCCGGGCCTTGCTTCTCGATCTGATCGCGGGGGACCGTGCCGGCGCCGAAGCCGATCTGGCCGAATATCGGTCTCTGGGCGGTAACGACCTGACGATTCCCGCCGCGGGAAACACGGCCGGCGCTTCCTACGAAAGCATTACGATCCCGGGACCGTACCGGTCCTTTGCCCGAATGGCCGCTCTCTCCCCGGATGCCGGGCCCGCCGATATCCTGCCAGCTCTCGCCCGCAACATTATCACCAGCGGATACCAGGCCGCGCGCGGCAGCGATCAGCTCGAATCGACCGAATATCTCAAGCTGGTGCAGCGCTACCTTTCTCAGGTGCGGGAGCTCGATCAGCTGGCCGGCGCCGAGCACGTTATCAAGGTTCCCGCCTGCGAATCCACGCAGACCAACGATTTGCTGCGCGTCCTCGGCTACCGCATGCGCGGCGGCTGCGGTAGTGAAGTGGTGCTCGAAACGGTAAACGCGGCTCGCGCGTTTCTCACCACCGATTCGGGTTTCCCGCTCTCCGATCTGGAGCGGTCGCTGCAAACCGAACACCCGTTCGTCTACCAATACCAGTCGACGCGCGCCGAGGTGCTCTACAGCGCGGATTACTGGATGAACGCCAAGGAAAAGGCGCAGGGCAACTTTCTCGAAGCCTTACTCGGGGATCCGGCGTTATGCAGGTTTTACCTGGGGATGTCCCGGATAGACCCCGAAACGGCGGACGCTCTTCGGACCGCCATCGCGCCCGTCCGGCTGCGCGGGTTTTCAGCCGTGCTGGATTTCTTCGGCGGAAACTTCGAGATCCGCCAGGGCAAAGCCGTTGTTCCCGGCGGCGCAAAGGCGGCGGGAGCGTGGGCCGATCTGGCGGGAACGTCTCCGGATAAAGGAGCGGACTTTTTCGACAAGCTGATGAGCCGGGACGACGGATGGCTGGCGGGTCTTTACGACGCGCTCTCGCGCATTCGGGGACCGGTCCTCGAGTACCTCACCGAACCCGCCCGCATGAAACGCTATTATGCGGCGGTTCGCGGCAAGGTCACGACGCCGGGGCCGGCGCGGCCGGTTTTCAATTCCAACGCCGATATGATGCTGCTGACGACGCGTCTGCAGCTGGATGCGAACGGCAAAGCGCACGTCCCGGGAGGCGTGGAGGTCTGGAAGAGTCTGTTCTCGAAGGGGTCGAAGGAAAGGTACGATCTCAAGCTCAGCACTTCCGCGCCGAACTGGAAAGATGCCGACGACGTCATCGAGGCGCTTTTTGCGCTGTGCCGGAAGCCAGTGGAAAACGAACCGCTCCGGATCTTCATGGCGCTGACCGACATGGATCGCATCCGCACGCAGCCGCTCCAGGCCGCCACGGTGGAACGGCTTGCGCACGACTGGAACGTTTTCGGTTCTCAGTACAGCTTGTTCAGCGAAACCGGGGCACTGACCGACCACACGATGATGACGTGGATGGATACAGCGGTGGCGCTGGACAAACTGCGCGATCAGGGTTACCGCCAGGATGCCATCGCCATGTTCCAGGGGCTGACCGGGTTGTGGCAGATCTTCTGCCGCCAGTCGGGTATCCCTCCCGAGAAGGCCGACTCGGCTCTCTCGGCGCTGGTGGGTTATTTCACCGGCCTGAAGACAAACCGGGAGCTGTTCGACGCGGGCAGACAGGGGCTGAATTCGCTGCTCAACAGCGCGGGCGCGTCCGGCGGCACGGTCCAGGATCGCGTGATGGCGCTTTTGGCCGGCGGATCGCGATCCGAAGACGCGGAAGTCCGCGCCGAAGTAGTCCGCCAGCAGCAGCGGTACTTCGACGCCCAGGCGCTGTTCTCGCCCGATACGATTTTCGAGCTCGCGGATAACCTTGAGGCGGTAGCGAAGGGCGGCAGTCTGAACGCGCAGCTGGCGGCCCGGCTGGCCGCGAAGGCCAACGACATCCAGATGCCGCGGGCTTCGATGACCTTCGAAGAAAAAGGCGCACAGGCGTTCGGATACTGGGCCGACCGGCACATATCGGACCAGCGCAAGCTGAACCTCCGCGCCATGATCGACAGGGCGTCTAAAGACCCCGAAAAACTGCGCGAAATCAGGGGACAGCTGGCGCCGGCGCTGCGCGACACGATCGTCGGGTATAACTATATCCGCTACGCTCCGCCGGGAGCTCAGATTCTGCTGACGAATCCGCTGTTCGTGCGCGGCCACGATTTCTTCGGCGCACAGGGCGGCGATCATGCCTGGCAAACGACGGCCATGTACGGGAGCGGGTGGCCTTCGAGCGCCGGCGGACGCCTGATCGGGTCGCTTTCCGCGCTTCCTTATTCACTGGCGGAGGCGGAAAAGGACTTTTTGGTGCCCACGCAGACGCAGGCGCTGATCTGGGGCGATCTGGTTCCGCAGATGATCCTCTCCGCCACCATACCGCGTTACTGGGATGTGACCCCCGCTCAGACACGCTGGGTGGCGGCGACCATTCGGCACGCCGAGGCGATGATTGCCGAAGCGGCAGTGAATGCCGGCGTTCGCGCCCGCGTTCTTGAGGTGGTGGGCAGCGCGGCCAGCCTGATCCGGTACGATGCGGTGGCGCGCGAAGTGGAGGCCGGTAATGTCCGGGCGGCGGTGGATCTGCTGACGCCATCGGAACTGTATCTGATCGGACAGAATCTGTCGGCTTCCGAATCGAATCCCGATCCCGCCGCCCAGGAACTGGCCCATTTGCGCGCCGTGGCTCCCGGGCAGGTGAGCCCGGAGGCCATTTCGCGCGTCTGGGGCACGTCAAAGCCAACGCTGACCAACTCCTACCGGCGCGAACTGCTCAGTCTGAAGACGTTTCCCACGCTGATGGGTTATTCCAGCCGCATCATGGCCGAGAGCTGGGAATCGAATCAGTTGTACTGGGCGGAGATCAGCGATGAGGTGGGCGTAACGCCGTCACGGCTGTCGCTGCTGATTCCGGAATGGACGCAGGCGACGGTGGAACGGATATTCGCTTCGCATCTGGAAGACTGGCCGGCGCTGCTGCAGAGCCTGCGTTCGGTCGGCGAAGATGTGCGCGCGGGTAAATTGAAAGAAGCAGTGAGGAGTCAACCGTGAATCCGGAACTGAATCGGAGAGTGCGCCGCGGCGCGGCGGTGTCTGGTTTGATCGCGACGGGGGTGGCGGCAATCGCGACGAGCGCCTGGCTGCTGGGGCAGGAGCCGCCGGTCACCGTTTTCCGCTCGAAGGTGGATCTTGTGGTGCTGACCTTCACGGTCACCGACAGCAAGGGCAAGTACGTGAACGGACTCAAGCCTGCCGATTTCAAAATCACGGAAGACGGGATCGTGCAGAAGCTTTCCACGTTTGCCGAGGGCGACCGGCCGGCGATGGAAGTCGGCGAGGGCGGCGTTCTGAAAGCGCTGTCGCCACAGGCTTTGGCGGTGGTGGCGAATGCGAATGCGATCGAAAGAAACACCGACACGTTTGCGGGCACCAGCGTTTTTGTCCTGTTCGACACCAGCAACTTCATGTACAAAGGCTTTGTTTATGCGGAAGACGCGATAGCGGACTTCGTCCGGGGGCTGGACAAGGCGGATTCGGTCGCGGTGTATACGTTCAGCCGGAATTTGTCGAGGGCGGCCGATCTCACCGGCGACCGCAACGACGCGATCGGCGGGCTGCGTAAGGCGGTGGCAGGCGACGACACGGCGCTTTATAACGGGCTGCTGCTGACGCTGCGGGATGCCGCGAAAGTGCCGGGCCGCAAGGTGGTGATCGTGTTCTCCAACGGTCCCGACAACGCCAGCATGGTGGCGCCGGACGACGTTCGAACGGTGGCGGAAGACGAGGGGATCCCGATCTACGTGATCTCGACCAACGACGTCAACAAGGATCCGATTTCGAGCAGCGTTTTCCGGCGTATCACGGAGCGCACCGGGGGCAAGGCTTATTGGGCGAGGACGTGGCAAAAGCAGGTGGAGGCATTCGACGCCATTCGCGAGGACATCGGCAATTCTTATGCCGTTACCTACTACCCCGCGGCCAATCCCAACGAGGGTTTTCGGAAAATCAGCGTTGAGGTCGTGACGGACACGGCGAAGAAATACCGGGTGCGCGCGCGACCGGGATACCATCCACGCACCTACTGATTTCCCGGTGCGGAAAACCGCACCGTGCCGCGCGCGCAGGTTACCAACCTGCGCCACGCGCCATTACTTCAGACTGGCTTCGAGGGTGCGAATCTGGCCTTCCAGTGCCTTGGACGGTCTGTTCGACAGCGCCATCTGGCATTCCGACTTCGCGGTGATCGTATCGCCCTTCTGTTTCAGTGCCATCGCATAATGGTAGTGATACGTCGGATCCAGTGGGGCCTTGATGACGAGTTGCTTAAATTCGTCGACCGCACCATCCGCCATGTTCTTCTTCAGGTAGATCCAGCCCATGGTGTCCCGGACTTCGAGGAAGTTCGGCAACCGCTGCTCCGCCTCTTGCGCATATGTCAAAGCCTGGTTGAGGTCGCCGTTGGTTTCGGTGATGAGGTAGGCGAGATTATTCAGCGCCAGCGGATTGTTGCGGTTGATCTTGATGGCATTTTCGTAAGCGGTCCGGGCTTTCGGGAGATTGTTCCCGGCTTCGTAGAGCAGCGCCAGATTGGTGGAGATGGCTGCGTTGTCCGGTAGATCTTTGGACGCCATTTCCATATACTCGGTGCTCTTGGGATTGTCGCCCTTGTAACGATACGCTTCCGCCAGCCGGCTGTAAAGATCGCCCTTGAGTCTGATGTCGGTGGTACCGTTAATCAGCGCCTGGTATGTTGCGATGGCGGCGTCGAACTGGCGGGCGCCCATTTGGGCATTTCCCAGTTCCCGCTGCAATTCCATCGACGGCTTGGCTTGGGCCGCCTGACGAATCAACTCCACGCTCTTGTCCGGCTGGCCGTCCATGAGCAGAGCTTTCGATTCTCCCAGCAACCCGCGGATGTTCTGCGGGGCCGCTTCGTACGCGCGTCGGAAATGATCCAGAGCGTCTTTCGTCTTCTTCTGGTTGAGATCCAGAACGCCGATTTCAAGCAGGGTTTCCACCTGTTTCGGATTCTTCTCCAGGACTTCGTTCAGCAGCGTGCGCGCTTCGTCGTACCTGTTCAGCCTCTGCAGAGAGGCAGCCTTCATGACCCTGCCCTGCACGCTGTTGGGATCGATCTTCAGGACTTCGTCCGCGTCATGAGATGCGGCATCGAAATTTCCGCGAACGATATCGACCTGCGTTTGGGCGTAACGCGCAGGCAGATACCGCGGATTCAGCTCGATACATTTGTTGAACTCCTGAAGCGCCTGCTCGTACTCGCCTTTGGCGAAGTGCGCGCGGCCCAGATTGAAGTGGGCGACCCAGTTGCCGGGTCTCGCCGTGACGACGGATTCGAGGTCGGTTAATGCGTGCGCCACATCGCCCTTGTCGAGCATGAGCGTGGCACGCAAGCCCTTGGCTTCCGGATCCTTCGGATCGTTGGCCAGAATCTGATCGTTCTTCGCCTGCGCCATGACCATGTTCTGCTGCCGGATGTAAACCTCGATCTCGCGCTTCAGATAAGAATTCTTGTTGGCGGAGTCCTTCTGAATGCCCTCGTCGTACTGCTTGAGCGCGGCGTCGAACTGACCCACCCGGCCGTAGAAGTCCCCCGACTGGAAGTAAGCCTGGGGAAACTGCTTAAGGTCCTTTTTCATGTTGTTGAGCAGAGCGATCAGGTCGTCTTGCCGTTTCGTGCTGTAGTAGAACCTCGCCAGGGTGAGGCGAAGCGACGCATCCTTCGGAACGGCGGCGATCGCGCTTCTCAGAATCGCTTCGGCTTCCGGCAATTTCTGCTGGCGGAGATAAATGTTGTAGAGTTCGTAGTAGGCTTTGAGATTGACCTTGTCTTTCTCCACCAGACTCTTAAAGAGAGTCTCGGCCTCGTCGGTCTCGCCGTCCAGCGACAGGGTGCGGCCCAGCGACAGAGTGACGATGTAGTCTCCCGGCTTTGCGGCCAGAGCGGTTCTGTATTCCTGAATCGCAGTGGCCATGTTTTGCTTGCCTTCCTCCGTTTTGCCGGCCTTGAAGGCGGCCCCGGTGGCGATCAGCATCAGATCGCCGGTCAGCTTGTGGCCTTCCCATGAATCAGGCTTGCGTTTCAGGAGACCATCCACCATGGGACGGACCTCAGCCATGATCTCCTCCTGCCTGTCGGATCCCTGCGAGGCGGTCAGCATGATTTCGGCGAGTTTGAGAGTGGTGTCGTCGGCTTCCGGCGATTTGGGCTTCTGTACCGTCAGCAACTGATAGGCGCGGCGCAGCGCTTCCACCGCATCGGTGACGCGCGAGAGTTCCAGATCGACCAGTGCCAGGTGGTACCAGGCCTCCCCGAACTTGCGATCTTGCTCCAGCGCCTTTCGGTACATGATGTTGGCTTCTTTGAAGCGCTTCTGATCGAAGTACTTGTTCCCGCTCTCCAGATACCTCTGCTTCAGGTAGGCTGGATCCCGGCTGCAGGAAAGGAGCGCAATGGCGGCTATGGCAATAATCAGGTGTCGCATATTTGGTCTAACTCTTCCATTGTCCTACAAACCGGGTTCCTGTGGGCAGGGTGCAAAGGTTTGCATACCAGTACCCACCGAAGTGAGCACCCGGAAGACGAACCAGCCTCACAAACGACGGATCGGCGGTCCGGGGCAAATACATTACACACAAAGGAGTTCTGCATCAGTTTCGAACCGCAAAACGCGTCAGGGCGGAGAATTTGGTCCGACCGATCTTTCGTCAACCTGAACCCGGTGATAGAATTTAGTTCGATAAAAGGTGGCCGGAACCGGGTCCGACGTTTCAGTTCCGGCCTGTATTCAGTTTCAGAACCCATGGGAGCCTGGATTTTATGAAGAAGAACGTATTCCGTCTGGCCGCCGCGATTGTGCCCCTGTCGGCGGTCGTATTCAGTATTGCTTTGGCGCAGAACGCACCTGCGCCCGGCGGTTCCCGCCCCGCCCTGCCGCCGATTCCCGCTCCGCAGGCCGTGCCGGCGCCGGGTCCGGCGACCGATGGCCCCTATCAGCCGCTGGCTCTGATGCCGGGCGGAATCGTGATGACCCTCTTTCCTCCGGATTCGCCTTATCTGAACAAGGCGCGCATCAAAGAGCCGGAAGTGTACGCCATGAGCAAGGCCTCGCCCGGGCGGGTGAGCAACATCACCAACATCCATAACCCGTCGATCGAAGTTCACACCGTCGAAGGCGGGCTGAACACCGGCGCCGTGATGATCCTCGCGGCGGGAGGCGGCCACAACACGCTGAACGTGGGTGGCGAGGCCGACGATTTTGTTCCGTTCTTCTACAACTACGGCGTCAACACCGTGATTCTGCGGAACCGCCTGCGGACCAGCGGCTACAACCCCCAGACCGACGAGGTGTACGATGCCCAGCAAGCCATTCGGCTGGTGCGCGCCCACGCGGCGGACTGGAAGTTGGACCCGAACAAGATCGGCATCATGGGCTTCTCGGCGGGCGCCGAACTTTCCGCACCCGCCGGCGTTCTGTTTGAGGACTGGGATAAGAAGAACAACGACCCGAGCGATCCGCTGGCGGGCATCAGTTCGCGGCCCGATTTCGTGGGCATCATTTATCCCGGGCCTTCGCCGTTCGCGCGCGGACGCACGGCTCCTCCGATCCCGCGCAACACGCCACCGGCTTTCATCGCAGGTGCCGCCTCGGGCGACTCGCAGCACGCCCAGTGGGCCCTCGATTACTTCCAGGCCATGCTGACGATGCGAATCCCCAACATCGAGATTCACCTGTATGCGCAGGGCAAGCATCCGGGCGACAGGCTCGACGACGGCAGCAGCATGAGCGGCGGCCTGACGGATCGAAACAACATCCCCTACGGCACCTGGCAGTACCGCATGATCGACTGGATGAAGGATCTTGGCCTGCTCCAGAAGCCGGGCATTGAGACCAAAGCCGCAAAGGACATCACCGCGTACATGGCGGCGCCCGCGCCGGGAGCGGGCCGCGGAGGGTTCGGCGGATCCGGATTTGGCGGGCGTGGCGGTTCGGGCCGTGGCGGGCGTGGCGGATTCGGCGCTTCGGGAATGGGCGGTCCGGCGGCTCCGGCCGGTCCGGGGCGGTAGGAATGCAGAAGTTTTGGGGGTTTTAAAGGACCGGAAATGGTGGTATGATCGATATTGTGGAAGCGGGTATTCGCGTACCCGCTTCCATCGGTTCGGGCTACAGGTCGACTTCAATCCGTAGTTTGCCCCGTCGCTTCCTGAAGAACTTCAGGATAACGATCAATATCAGGATGATCATAAAGCGACCCCCTTTCTACTCCGTAGATATGCAGACCCCGCTCCTTAGGCGGGGTTTTGCATTTTTGGTGGAGTCCATGGGCCCCATGCAAACCGCGACTCTGCAAGTCACGAGTAGAATCGTGATCGTACCCACTTCGCCTTGACGCTGTAAATACCCCCATCCGATTTCGAGGTGGTATTCCTGGGGTGGTTCGGGGTAATCAGGGAAATGTGGTGCCGCCGGCAATTCCGGCTACCCTGTGATAGCGTCCGTGCAACCTTTGAACAGCGTTCTTCCTCTGTGCCGGTTCAACCCGGCTCTGGCCGTCTCAACTTGCCCGTTGAGAGGAGCGCCTGCCCGCCAGAAACACAAGGGAGATAATCGCCGCCGCGCACAAGAGCCAACCGCTGCCCGGCTCCGGCGTTGCGCTATCGAAAGCCGCGCCCAGAATCTCGTTAGTGGAACTGATCGGGTCTTCGCCGCCGCTGGTCGTAACCTTTACGATGTTGCTCACGGCTCCGGTATTCGGGTTGATTTGAAACTGTTGTCCCGTCGCTTCGTATCCGTATAACGTCGCGTTGTTGCTGTCGTACGCCAAACCAGTCACTTGCGTCACTCCTGCAAGGCTGGTGATGAGAGTGGCCGCCCCAGTCGACGGATTCACACTGAAAAAGTCGCTTCCGTTGTCGCCCGTCGAGGTCAGATACAGGTTGCCTCCCACAAAGACGAGATCGCCCTCAACGCTGTAGCTGGTTCCCGTATTTGTGCCAACGGCAGTTGCTGTCGGCCCCACCGTTGGATTGATCGTGTAAAGCGTGTTGCTCCCGCCGGCGAAAAGGATACCCGCGGAATTACTACCTAAGCCTTGCAGCGATCCGGCGCCGGTGCTGCCAATCGAGTTGTTCGTGCCCCCGTCATTCATGATGTGGCCGCTGGTTGGGCTGATCTGGTAGAGCAGACCGGAGGGGTCCAGTCCGTAGAGGTTCCCGCTCGGAGTGAACGCAATGTCGGTGAAGCCGCCGAAGATCGCAGCGCGCGAACTCGTTCCCACGTACGAGTACGTCGCTGTCGTGGGGTCTCCCTCGAACAGATCCCCGTTTTGGTCGTCAAAATAGACAGCCCCGGCCTGCGCAAGACCCATCGAAAAAAGTACGATACTCAGTAACCGAAACGTCTTCTTCATGTACCCTCCGGTAACTGCGTTCCGTCACGCGAGCGATTACAGCTCATTCCGATTCTAACATTGCGTCATGGGGCTCAGTGACGATCAGGTTCTGTCCATCGGGCCAAACAGTACGCATAAAGAAACAGTTGCGATACTCATGGGTTCCCGCAAACCGCGACTCAGCAAGTCACGAGTAGAACCCTGATCGTACCCACTTCGCCCTGACGCTGTAAATACCCCCATCTGATTCCGATGTGGTATTCCCGTCGGGTATTCCGGGGTAATCAGGGAAACGCGCCTGTTTAGCTGCCTGCCAGAAACGCCTCGCGGACCATTTTCGCGATTCGTTTGGCGATGTCGTTGGTGACGCCCAGGTTTTCGCCGAAGAAGCGCACTCGCCCCGTAATCTTCTGGCTCAACAGCACACGTCCGTCGCGAGCGGTCACCGAAGCGGTGATGTCCAGCCTCGTGGCGCCTAAGACCGTGGTTAGCTCGCGCACGGTTTGACTCCCCTGCTTAAAACCCTCCACGCTGGTGTGCAGCGTGACGAGGTCGGAGACGCCGGCGGAGGCGTTATCGCCGGTGCGATAGACCTTCTGGAAGGCGCCGCTGGCGCGCACTCGCTCCACCAGTTGCTCGTACACGGCGAAACGGAATTCGGCGGGAATCGGAATGTCGCCGGCATCCACCATCGCGATCTGGATGGCGGATGCGGAAAGTTTCGGCTTTGCGGCCGCCTGAGCCGAAACAAAGGCGGGCACCGCGAGCATCGAAAGCGACACAAGGAAGACGAACGCGGCGCGGTTTTTCGTCATGTCTCGATGGCTTGCTCTTGTCATTGGGTCACTTCTCAAGCGGACTCGCGTGCGCCCCCGCCTGGAGGAGTTGTGCGCGCATCTGTTCCGCGTGGCCGATGGG
>Ga0302319_10007702_pt1 | contig 21151 bp, 14 predicted proteins | sample Bog_T0_2_FD_203319 | JGI IMG/M metagenome (GOLD analysis project Ga0302319, IMG submission 203319) | Peat permafrost microbial communities from Stordalen Mire near Abisko, Sweden - Bog_T0_2 | ecosystem: Environmental > Terrestrial > Soil > Wetlands > Peat | place: Sweden: Abisko, Stordalen Mire... | reverse complement strand
TAACGAACGCCAGCGGTCTGGGGAAACGCCTGGGGTTCAGTACATCCGCTCTCTGGTTCGATTACGACCGCGACGGGCTACTCGATCTTTTCGTCTGCAACTACGTGAAGTGGTCGCCCGAGCGCGACGTGTTCTGCAGTCTCGACGGCAAACATAAATCGTATTGCACTCCGGAAGCCTATCGCGGCGAGACCTGCTGGCTATTTCATAACCGGGGCAACGGCACTTTCGAAGACGTCACCGCATCCAGCGGCATTTTTGACAGCAGTTCCAAATCTCTTGGCGTCGCGATGCTGGATGACGGGCAGGATGGTTGGCCCGATCTGCTGGTGGCGAATGATACCCAACCCAATAAACTGTACCGAAACCTACGCAACGGAACTTTTCGAGATGCCGCTGTCGAGGCTGGACTGGCCTTCAGCAGCGAGGGCAAGGCGCGAGCCGGCATGGGCGTGGACATTGCGGATTTCACAAACTCCGGCCGTTCCGGCGTGGCCATCACGAACTTCGACAATGAAATGACAGGCTTGTACGAGTTCGGGGGCAAAACCTACGAAGATGTTGCGGCGCAGGCCGGAGTGGGCCTGGCTTCCAAGAATAGTCTGGGGTTCGGATGTATTTTTCTCGATGCCAATCTCGACGGCTGGCTCGATCTTGCCGTAGCCAACGGCCACATCGACGACACGGTGCGCAATATCCGCGGCAACGTGGGATACGCCCAGCCCCCGTTGTTGTTTCTCAACAACAGCAAAGGAAATTTTCGTGACATCGCGACGGAAGTCGGCGGTGGATTCGAACGGCCGAAGGTTGGACGTGGCTTGGCCTATGCCGATTTCGATCGCGATGGCGACCTTGACTTGCTGCTCACCACGAACAATGGTCCGGCGTATCTTTATCGGAATGATCAACTGACGGGAAATCGCAGCATTCGTTTTCGGCTGGTCGGTACCAAGTCGAACCGCGATGGCATCGGCGCGACGGTACGGATTGTCTCCAGCGGTTCGAGCCAGTCGCGCATGGTGAAGAGCGGTTCCAGCTATCTGTCGCAATCCGAGCTTCCAGTGACATTCGGACTGGAAAAACGTGATCGCGTCGAGCGAGCAGTCATTACCTGGCCCAGCGGCAGAACAGAAGAATTCCAGAACCTGGCGGCAGGGCGATGCTACGAATGTACCGAGGGCAAGGGGATTTCTCCGCTCGATGGATATTGATTAGCGCTTGCGAGTCGCCCTAAGGTCGGGTAACGGTGCCTGCAGTGGTCAGGTCTATGTCGACTGATTCATTCACTCGCAAGAACAACGTGCTTGGGTTCTTCATGCCCCAACTCGCATAAGGCACCGCGAAGTGAAGCGTCGCGGTCCAGTGATCCGGGAACATCTCAACCTCGGCGGGAACTGTTAGTTCATGGTCCGCTCCGTGGATGTTGAAAATTCCGTGAACCCGCACCGAGGACTTTCCCTGCAGCGCCACGGTTCCGTCAACGCGATCGGGACGGAATGCAATTTCCGGGAAGCGGTCGCTCTCCAGTATCTCGCGATGCATCTTCCGGTCCCGCAACCCCATGCCGCTTTCGCCACTCTTGGCGTCTACAACGATTTCGCCCGTGAGTTTCTTCGACGCAGGGTCGAGGCGTAGAGCGCCACGCTTCAAATGGAATGTTCCGCGAACCGTGTGCAGCACATCCCCAAGCGTGAAGCCGATAGGGGTGTGCTGAGGATCCAGTTGGAATGACACGCTCTGCGCCGCAGCCGCAAAGCTGGCAAGAGCGAGAAACGCAATCCCAGCCACGAATGGCCGGTGCACTCGACCTCGGCGGAATCCCTGGATGTCTTCTCTCATCGGTTATGCCGTCAGCAGTCCCCAGCCCAGGGTGAGCCCGTCGAGCGCGAGGTGAAACGGCGAAAGAGTGCCAACGTGAAGGGCCAGCAGTCTGCGAAAAACTTCGGGACGCTTTTGAAAAATCTGGAGAGTGCGCCGCTGACACCCGGGACGCCCGTCGAGCATGAGCATCAATCGTGCCATCCACAAGGGGCGCAGGGCCAGGCGGCGATGTGCGGCCTGGTAGCGGACGAGATTGCCAGATCTGAGGCAGTTCGCGAGCACCGCGGCCTGGCTGAAGGAGAGCCCGAGACCCTGGCCGGTGATTGCATCGACGGTGCCCGAAGCGTCGCCGATCAACGCAACGTTGCCCCGCCAGACGCACCTCAGTTTGCGATTGGCAGAGAGCGCGCCTCTTTCAGCTGAGGCCGGTTCAGCTCCACGGAGCCGGGCGTTGAGCTCGGGCAACGCGGGTAACGATTCTTCCAGGCGAAGCTCGGGGTTGTGTGAGGCCACAGCCACACAGACTTGCTCATTGCTCACCGCTGTGGCAAAGCCCTGAATATGCTCTCCCCAATATATTTCCATGCGGTCGGTCCAGGGCGGTACACGATAGTGCCGGCGAAAAGCATATCGGAGGTTGGTTCGCGAGTGAGCGTCCAGGTTCGCCCAGCGGCGCACACGGGAGTTGACCCCATCAGCCCCAATAATCCACCGCGCGCGGATCGTGCGCTCGCCGAGTTGAACTTCCTGGCTGGAAATCCCTGTAACTGCGGTTTGCCAAAGCAGATCGACCCCCAGCCCGGCCGCACGTTCGATCATGATGCTATGCAATGCGGTCCGGCGAATTGAGAGTCCGCGGGCGCCGGACGGGAAATCCGCTTCCGCCGATAACTCGGAACTGAGGAAGCGCACGCCGCGAACCGGGTACGCCTCAACCGCAGGCACCGCAACTCCCAGCCGTTCCAGCGCCGTAATCGCGTCGGGCATCAGCGCTTCCCCGCAGGCCTTGTCAATCGGCGGCTTCGCGCCGTCGGCAACCACGACTCGAAATCCCTGCTGGCGTGCGGCAATCGCTGCCGCCAGTCCAGATGGGCCGCCACCGATCACGAAGACGTCTGTCGATTTCAGCAACTTCGTGACCTCACCATTCCAGAAGCAGAAGCTCGGAACAAAACCCGGGCCCCATGGCGGCAAGCAGACCCAGCGTGCCCGGCTCAGGACGCCGGTTCTTCATTACGTCTTCGAGCACGCACAGCACGGAAGCAGAAGAAAGATTCCCCACTTTACGCAGGCAATCCCAGGAGGCATCGAGCTGTCCATTGTGCAATCCCAGTGCGTCGCCGTAGGCTTCGAGCACCTTTGGTCCTCCGGTGTGCAGAACCCAACTCTTAAGGTCGCTTCGCTGGAGGCCGTTGTCCGCCAGAAAAACGTCCACGTCCCGCCCCAAGTTTTGCCGAATTAGATTCGGAACCTCAGTGGAAAGTAAGATGCGGAAGCCTTTCTCGGAGATGTTCCAGCCCATCATGTCTTCTGTGCTGGGATAGAAGACTGAGCGGGTGGCGAGAATCTTAGGGCCTTGGATTTCAGGGCCGGATGAGGCGAATTCAGCGCCGGTCACAATCACAGCGGCAGCGCCATCGGCGAAAAGTCCTGACGAGATCAGGTTTGCGACTGACAAGTCTTCCCGCTGCAGCGTGAGCGAACAGAGTTCGACAGACACCAGTGCCGCTACCTGCGAAGGATACGCGCGCACGTAATCTGCAGCGCGGGCGATTCCCGCGGCTCCGGCCACGCATCCTAGTCCAAAGATCGGCGTGCGGCGAATGTTCTTCGACAACCCCATGCGGTTTATCAGCAGCGCGTCGATGGAAGGGCTGGCGACTCCGGTGACCGTCGTGAACAGCAACGCCCCCAGGTCTTGCGGCTTCAGCCCGGCGTTCTGTAGTGCAACGCAGAGAGCCTGCTCCCCCAATTCCTGTGCCACTTTGATCCAGATGTCATTGGCCTGGCCCCAGGTCTTGATATCCACGTACTCTTCCGCGGGGATCGCGAGGTAACGGCCATCCACCGTGACGTTGCGATGCAGCCGCGCCAGCAGCAGGGGATTCTTGAGTTGGTCTCCCCAGTAGTCCTGGAGCCGATCCAGAAGAACTTTCTGAGAGTAGTAATGCTTCGGGAATGCGCTTGCCGCGCTAGCGATCCTCATGGATTCTGACTCCTGAGTCAGTCTCGGCACAAAATCAGCGCAAAGCTCAAAGAATCGGGGAAGCTTGTCCGGATTCGATAGCTGGGGCTCCCGTTGTGGTTGCATCCGGGTAGGCCGGTGCCGGCTTGTACATTGTCGCAGAGTTTAAGACTTTTGTTTGTCCCTGGCTCGTAAAACCGACTACTTCACGGGCTGGGCCGGAATTCCGCCCCATGATGTATTTAGCTTGGATGTCGCGGGGAAAGCGTAGCCTGCCCGGCGCCAAGGTCACACTGTGCTTGATTCAACTACTGCAATATTGCGATCGAAGTACTACCGTTCCCGAGAGGATATGTGGCAATCGCATTTAAGCTTCCCCCGCTGTTGCCAAACGCCTGCACTCCCCCCGACGTCTGATTTCCCACGTACAAGTATTTTCCGTTGGGGTCAAGCGCCAGGGAAATCGGCTCAGCCTCGGAGCCGAAGGGGGAATCCTGAATTGCCGCAGGAAATCCCGTACCAGCCGTAATCGAATAGGTCGCAATGTTGTTGGAGCCCTCATTCGCCACGTAGAGAAACTGCCCGGTGGGATCGACGATCAGCGCGACCGGATGCTGACTCGCATTAGCGAGCGGAGATCCAGGGACTTGCGTCAAGCTGCCGGGCAGAGTGCCGGGCGCACTAATTGTGTAGATAGAGATCGAGTTTGCATTTCCGCCGTTCGCCGCGTAGAGATACGTTCCGGTCGGGTCGATGGCCATTGCGGTGGGATTATTATCCGCAGTGGTGGTCAAGGAGACCGGACTCGACGAAAGTACCCCGGCATTTACGCTGAACACTGCGATCACTCCCGTCGGCGAGCTGGGAGCGCTGATGTAAAGGAAGTTGCCTGACGGCGACAACTGCATACTGGTAGGAGATAGGTTGATCGAAAACGGTAGCCCGACCGCTGTGAGCCCGCCACTGCCGCTATCAATCGAGAAGACCGAAATACTGTTTGACAAGGCGTTGCCGACGTACAAGTATCCTCCGGCAGGGTCCATGGCTAAGAGCGTCGGAAGCGTGCCCACCGGCGTCCGCGAGACCTCGTTCAACGAGCCGTTGCTAGCGATCGAGAAGAGGGAAACATCGTTTTCATTTTGACCAGGATTGGCGGCGTACAAGAACTTTCCGGAGGGATGGAGCACCACAGCCCGTACTCCGTCGCCCACCGTATACGGACTTCCCGAAAGCTGCGTGAGTATGCCGGAGTAAGGGTCTTCCCGGAACGCAGCAATTTGATTGGCGGAGGGGACGGCGGCGTAGACGAAATGACTCGATGTGCCGCCGCAACTCATGAAACCGGCTACGCTTGCGAGAACCAACATCAAGATCAGTGCCTTCTGAAGCATCCGTTACTCCTGAGAGAATTTGAAAGCGAAGAACAATAATACCGGGCCGGCGGGAAACCGGCACTGAAACACCACATTTTCTATCATACGGTCACCATAGGGAAAAAGGGGGCTGCATCCGTCACGAGTAATTTCGTGTCCTGTTGGGTGGAGGGTTCTTAGGTCCAGCTGAAGCTCTCGCTCAGGCTCCTTCCGCCTATTCCTGCGATGCACTGCCGCTCAACCCAGGTTGCACGCCGACTACGCGAGAGTAGCTCACGTTGCGTCTCGCAAGAAGCAATCTCTTAGAGGGCTGGACTCGGCGTGGCCGTGCCGGAAGGGTCTTCCATCGCAGATCGGGACTCTCCACCGCGCAGGGCCAGCCGTAAGCGGTCCAGATAAACATACACGACCGGCGTGGTGAATAGCGTAAGCGCCTGGCTGACGATCAGCCCGCCGACAATCGTGATGCCCAGAGGACGGTGCAGTTCGGAGCCGGTTCCCCTGCCGAGCGCCAACGGCAAACCTCCCAGCAGAGCCGCCATGGTCGTCATCATAATAGGGCGGAAGCGCAGGAGGCAGGCTTCGTAGATGGCGTCGACCGGCTTCTTTCCTTGCGTCCGCTCCACGTCGAGCGCCACATCGATCATCATAATCGCGTTTTTCTTGACCAGACCGATCAGAAGAATGATACCGATCATTCCAATCACGTTGAGTTCGTTGTGGGTCAGGCGCAAGGCGAGCAGTGCGCCTACGCCGGCGGAGGGAATCGTCGAGAGAATGGTGATGGGGTGAATGTAGCTCTCATACAACATTCCCAACACGATATAAACGGTAACCAAGGCGGTAAAAATCAGGATCTTCTGGCTCGAGAGGGAATCCTGGAACGCCGCTGCCGTGCCCTGAAAACTGGCCTGAATCGTCTCCGGAAAGCCAATAGAACTTTGCGCGGCTTGAATGGCTTGCGTAGCCTGTCCCAGGGAGACCCCGGGAGCCAGGTTAAAGGAAATCGTGACCGACGGAAACTGACTCTGGTGATTCACTGCCAACGGTATGTTGGAAGGAGTGAAGCGGGTGAACGCCGCCAGGGGTATGGGCGCGCCGCTAGAAGATCGCAGGTAAATATTCTGCAGAGCCTCGGTGGTCTGTTGGAACTCCGGCGCGACTTCCATGACCACGTGGTATTGGTTGAGCGGGCGGTACATGGTGGAGACCTGCCGTTGTCCGAAGGCGTCATAGAGCGCATTATCAATGTCCTGCGCGGCTACGCCCAAACGGCTGGCCGTATCGCGGTCAATCACGAGTTGTGCTTGTAATCCCCTATCCTGCTGGTCGGTGTTCACATCGCGCAGTTCTTTCAACGGACGCATTTTCGCCAACAGCAGGGGCGCCCAGTTGTTGAGCTCATTCAAATCCTCGCCCTGCAACGTGTACTGGTACTGGGCGTTGCTTTGGCGTCCGCCGATGGTGAGGTCTTGATAGGATTGCAGATAGAGCGTGGCCCCCGGCACCACCGCCAGTTTTCCACGAAGGCGGTTGATCACATCCTCCGCGGTAACGTTGGGGCAGGACTGCCAGAAATGATGCGCCGGACACTTGCCGCGTTCTGCCAGCGGCTTCAACATGATAAAGAACCGGCCTTGATTCGAAACCGTGTTCCCTCCCGCGAACCCCACGACTGTGTTCACGGCTGGGTCGGTCATCACAATGCTGACGTAGCGTTCCATCTTGTCACGCATGCCCTGGAATGAAATATCCTGGGCCGCTTGCACCGATCCCCCGATGCGCCCCGTATCCTGCTGCGGGAAAAAGCCCTTCGGCACAATGATGTAGAGATAGAAGCTCAGGCACGCCACCAGGATGGTCACGATGAGGGTGACAAACTGGTACTGCAGCACTACTTTCAGCGAATGACGGTAGGTCTCCAGCGTCTTGTCGAAAAACCATTCACTGACGCGATAAAAGAAATTATGGCGCTCATTTTTCGCTGGACGCAAAAACTTGGCGCACATGGTCGGGGTCGTGGTGAGAGAAACCAGCAACGAGGCGCCGATCGCAATGCTCAACGTGACCGCGAACTCGCGAAACAGCCGACCGACAATTCCACCCATCAGCAACAACGGGATGAACACCGCAACCAGGGATACGCTCATCGAGATCACGGTGAATCCGATCTCGGATGCCCCTTTGAACGCTGCCTGCACTGCATCCATACCCTGCTCTACGTAACGCGTGATGTTTTCCAGGACCACAATGGCATCGTCCACCACGAATCCAGTGGAAATCGCCAGCGCCATGAGCGACAGATTGTCCAGGCTGTAGTCCAGCAGGTACATGCCTCCGAACGTGCCCACCAGCGAAAGCGGCACCGCGATGCTGGGAATAATTGTCGCCCGCACGGTGCGCAAAAATGCGAACACCACGAGGATCACCAGAATGATCGAGATAATCAGCGTGGTTTCAATGTCTTTTACTGAGGCCCGGACCGTGACCGTGCGATCCATGGCTATGGTGAGCCTGATGGCAGGGGAAATCGAGGACTGCAAATACGGCATCAACCCAACCACGCGGTCCACGGTCTCGATGACGTTGGCTCCGGGCTGGCGAAAAATAATAATCAGAACGCTCGGTTTTCCACCAGCCCCATGCGAGAGGGTCTGCGCGTCGCCCAGCAGTCCGATATTGCGAACGTCTATGACCGAATCCTCGACGTCGGCCACATCTCCCAGCCGCACTGGAGCGCCGTTGTGGTAGGCGACGATCAATGGCCGGTACTGATCCGCGGTAAAAAGTTGATCGTTGTCGCTGAAAGTCCAGGAAGTCGTGCCGTTCGCTACTTGTCCCTTAGCTTGGTTGGCGTTAGCCAGATTGAGCGCGTTCCGCACCGTGTCCAACCCAACGCCCAGTTTATTGAGCAGCATCGGGTTCACTTCCGCGCGCACCCCGGGCTGCGCCGCTCCACCCACAAATACCGTGCCCACGCCCGCCACCTGAGCCAGCTTCTGCGACAGAATGGAATCGGCCGCATCGTACATCTGCGGCACCGTCTCTGTGTCCGAAGTAAGGGCCAGAATCAGAATCGGCGCATCCGCCGGGTTGGCCTTGCGATAGGTTGGATTGCTAGGCAGGTTAGCGGGGAGCTGGCTGCGAGCGGCATTAATTGCCGCCTGCACATCGCGCCCGGCCGCATCGATGTTGCGGTTGAGATCGAACTGCAGGACGATGCTGGTCGAGCCAAGCTGGCTGGTTGAGGTCATCTGGTTGATGGCCGCGATGCGTCCAAACTGCCGCTCCAGCGGCGTAGCCACCGCAGACGCCATGGTTTGCGGATCTGCGCCCGGCAAGCTGGCGCCTACGCTAATCACGGGAAAATCTACTCGGGGCAGCGAAGACACCGGGAGGTAATTGAAGGCAAGAATTCCCGAGAGCAGCAATGCCGCTGCCAGCAGCGACGTGCCAATCGGACGCCGGATAAATGGAGCCGAAATACTCATGCTCTAATTAGCAAAGCTTTAATCCGCCGCCGGCAGTTCCTGCGGAATCGGATTGCCGATCTTGTACTTCTCAAACCGGTGCGCCAGCCGGTCAAACCACAGGTAAACCACGGGAGTGGTATAGAGCGTCAGCAATTGGCTGAGCAACAACCCGCCCACGATCGTGATGCCAAGTGGCCGCCGCAACTCCGCGCCCGTCCCCGAGCCGAGCGCCAAGGGTAAGCCGCCGAGCAGCGCCGCCATTGTCGTCATCATGATGGGCCGGAAGCGCAGCAAACATGCCTGAAAAATCGCTTCTTCCGGCGGCTTGTGTTCTTCCCGCTCGGCTTCGAGAGCAAAATCGATCATCATAATGGCGTTCTTCTTTACGATGCCGATCAGCAGGATGATGCCTATGAGCGCCACAACAGTCAGATCGTTATGAGTAATCTGCAAAGCCAGAATCGCGCCCACGCCGGCCGAGGGCAGTGTGGAGAGAATCGTGATGGGGTGAATGTAGCTTTCATATAAAACTCCCAGCACGATGTAAACCGTGATGATGGCGGCAAGGATCAGGAATGGCTCACTCGAAAGCGAATTCTGGAACGCCGCGGCTGTTCCTTGAAAGGAAGCGTGGATACTCGGCGGCAGTTGGATATCCCTCTCCGCCTGCTGGATGGCTTTCGTCGCTTCACCCAGCGAAGCTCCCGGAGCAAGATTGAACGACAGCGTCACGACGGGAAACTGTCCCTGATGGTTGACGGCAAGGGGCGCGTTGGTCGATTGCATCCGCACAAAGGTGGAAAGTGGAACTGGAGTTCCACTGGTAGTTGCCGTGGCTGCGTTGGCTGAAGGTGCGCCGGAATTCGGTATCGTGCTGCTCGGACGCACGTAGACGTCATTCATCGCATCGGGCGTCCTGGCGAAGCTGGGCAGAACTTCGAGCACCACGTGGTACTGGTTCAATTGCGTAAAGATGATGGAAACCTGCCGCTGGCCGAAGGCGTCATAGAGGGTATTGTCGATAGCCTGGGGAAGGATTCCCAGCCGCGACGCGGTGTCGCGGTCGATCGTGAGAGTTGTCCTGAGCCCGCCGTTGAGTTGGTCGGTGGCAATATCGTTCAATACCGGAGACGCCCGCAGCTTCTCGACGAGCTTCGGCGTCCACAGCGCCAGTTCCTGCGCGTCCGCATCTTCAATCGAGTATTGAAACTGCGTACGGCTCACCCGGTCTTCCACGGTCAAGTCCTGCACCGGCTGCATATAAAGTGTGATTCCGTCTACATTGGCAAGAGCGGGCTGCAGCCGCCGGATGATCGCCGAGGCGTCTGCATTGCGCTCATCGCGAGGCTTTAAGTTGATCTGAATGCGGCCGCTGTTGGGAGTGGTGTTCGTACCGTCCACGCCAATAAAAGAGGACAGACTCTCCACATCTTTGTCTTTGAGAATTACCTTCGCCAGTTCCTGCTGGCGCTGCGACATCGCGTCAAACGAAATATTGTCCGGAGCTTCCGAAATTCCCAGAATCACGCCTGTGTCCTGCACCGGGAAGAACCCTTTGGGCACAACCACGTAGAGAACCAGCGTGAGAACCAGGGTTCCGAAGGTCACGAACAGTGTGGCCGTCTGATGCTTCAGCACCCATTTCACGGTGCGGCCATAAAACGCAATGACCCGGTTGTAAAAGTCTTCCGTGACCTCGTAAAAACGGCCCTTCTCGCCTTCCTTGCGATGTTTGAGCAGTTTGGCGCACATCATCGGCGTCAGGCTCAGGGAAACCGCCGCCGATACCAGGATTGTGACCGCCAGCGTCACCGCGAACTCACGGAACAGCCGGCCCACAATGTCGCCCATGAACAATAACGGAATCAGCACGGCAATCAGAGAAACCGTCAATGAAACGATGGTGAATCCAATTTGCTCCGAGCCTTTGAGCGCCGCATCCAGAGGCGAATCTCCGGCCTCGAGATAGCGGTCAATGTTTTCGATCATCACAATGGCATCATCGACCACGAAGCCGGTGGAAATGGTCAACGCCATCAGCGTGAGATTGTTCAGGCTGTAGCCCAGCAGGTACATCACGCCAAACGTCCCTACGATGGACAGCGGCACGGCGACACTGGGAATCAACGTGGCTCGCCAATTTCTCAGGAAGAAGAAAATGACGATGATTACCAGCACGATGGTCAACGCCAATTCGAAATAAACGTCATTTACCGAGGCGCGGATGGTCGTGGTGCGGTCGGTGAGAATTTGCATCTTCACCGCCGAAGGCAGAGAGGCCTGCAACTGTGGCAGCAGCTTCTTGATCCGGTCGACGACGCTGATGATGTTCGCGCCGGGCTGGCGCTGAACGTTGACGATGACGGCTGGAGTCTGATTCATCCACGCCGCGAGCCGCGTGTTTTCCGTGCCATCAATGACGTTTGCCACATCGCTGAGCCGCACGGGCGCACCATTGCGATAGGCGATGACCACCGGCTTATACTGTTCGCTGGAAAAAAGCTGGTCGTTGGCGCCGATGGTGTACGACTGCCGCGCCCCATCGATGACGCCCTTTGCCTGGTCGACATTCGCCTGGGCCAGTGCCGTGCGAATATCTTCGAGGCTCAAGCCGTAGGAAGCGAGCGCCGTCGGGTTTACCTGCACTCGCACCGCGGGTTTTTGGCCGCCGCTGATGGAGACCAGCCCCACGCCCGGCAATTGCGAAATCTTCTGGGCCAGGGCCGTGTCGGCGAGATCCTCCACCTTCGACAAAGGCAGCGAATCTGAAGTCATCGCCAGCGTGAGAATGGGCGAATCGGCTGGATTTACTTTGTTGTAAATCGGAGGATTCGGCAAATCCGTCGGCAGGAACGTAGCGGCCGCATTTACGGCGGCTTGCACCTGCTGCTCTTCGACGTCAATGTTCTGGTCGAGGGCAAACTGTAGCGTGATCACCGAACTGCCAAACGAACTCGTCGAGGTCATCTGGGTCAGTCCGGGAACCTGCCCGAACTGCCGCTCCAGCGGCGATGTTACCGACGAGGCCATCACGTCGGGATCCGCCCCCGGATAAAACGTCACCACCTGAATGGTTGGGTAATCAACTTCCGGCAGGGCGGAGACGGGAAGCTGGAGAAATGCCACCCACCCTACCAGCAGCACGCCCACCATCAACAGCGTGGTCGCCACCGGCCGGAGAATGAATAATCGTGAAGGACTCATGAAGCCGGGGTTCCTGAGGCGGCAGCTTTGCCGTCGTTTACTCCGCTCGTATTGTTGCCCGGGCCGGTGCTCCGCGGGTCAATTGTGCTGCCGGTTTGCAGTTTGTCCTGGCCGTCGGTTACCACTTCATCTCCAGGGTTCACGCCGTTGGCAATCGCCGTGATGGTGCCTTGAGTAAGCGATACGGTCACCGTGCGCGCCTCGACCGTTTTGTCGGGCTTTACCAGATAGACGAATGTTCCCTGCGGCCCGTGCAGCAGCGCGGCCGTGGGCACCACTGTGCTGTTCTTCCGCGTCTCGAGTAACAGGTGTGCGTTCACGAACTGGTTGGGCCAAAGCTGGTTGTCGTTGTTATCGAAGACAGCTTTCAGCTTGGCGGTCCCTGTCGTCGGATCGATCTGGTTATCGATCGTCATCAGTTTTCCAGTGGTCAGCTTGGCCCCATTGTCATGGCTATAGGCCTCTACTGCCAGGGTCGAACTCTTCATGTGCTGCGCCACAGTCGGCAACTGATCCTCGGGCAGCGTGAAGACTACCGCAATCGGCTGCAATTGCGTAAGGACCAGCATCGGATTGGTGTCGGCGGCATGCACGATATTTCCGGGGTCCACCTGCCGCAAACCGACACGCCCGGTAAACGGCGCCGTGATGTTGCAATAGACGATCTGCAGCTTTGCGGTATCAATTTGCGCTTGATCCGTGCGCACCTGCCCATCGAGCTGGTCCACCAGGGATTTCTGCGTATCCACCTGCTGCTGCGCAATGCTTCCGGATGGAATTAACGTGGTATAGCGCTGCAGGTTCAGTTGAGCATCGCGCAGCGAGGCCTGGTCTTTGAACAATTGCGCCTGCATCTGCTCCACTTGCACCTGGTAAGGGCGCGGATCGATGACGATCAGCAAGTCGCCTTGCTTTACGGTCTGCCCTTCCTGGAAGTTGACGCGCATGATCTGTCCGTCGATGCGGCTCTTGATGTTCGCCGTATAAAACGCGGTCACCGATCCCAAGCCCACCAGGTAGACCGGCACATCCTGCTGTTGCACCTTGGCCACAGCAACCGAAACGGCGCGCGGGGCCGCCGCTTGCGCTTTCTTCTGGCTGGAGTCAGCGCTGCTGCACCCGGCAAGCATTGCACAAAACACACTCAGCACGACCGCCAACACCAGCCGAAGCTGAGGGTCGATGGCGCGCAATGTTTTTTCTTGAGGACAACTCGAAGCGGTCATGTTCAAGGGATTAGTCCGTTGCAACTCTTCACCAGATCGGCGGCGAACCTGCCATTTATTAGACGTATTCATTTCAACTCGGTTGCGGAAACTCCGCTCAGGAGAGGGAGAAAATCGTCTCACGCCAGGGTCCTCCCGCTGGAGAGGCTCAGGTAAGAACCGAAACGCAGATGTAATACTAGATCCGTACCGAACCAGCATCAACTGCGCTGCTGCAGCAGGTCAAGCCCGGGGCGAAGGTTTTACAAATCTTTACTCGCTTTGACTATGCGTTTACGGTTGAGGCGGAGATTGCAGAGCAGCCGGCGCGGGATGCAGACTTTCGTAGGCGGTAATCTCCGCCTCGTGTTGCAGCGTGAGCCCGATATCGTCCAACCCATTCAGCAGACAATGGCGCACAAATTCATCGACTGGAAACTTCGCGCGAAAGCCTTGATCGTCATACACCTCGCATTGCTCCAGGTCGATGGTGAGCTGATAATCCTTGGTTTCCCGGGATCGCCGCATCAACTCCGCTACTTCACTCTCGCTCAGGCGCACCGTAAGGAAGCCGTTCTTCGTGCTGTTGTTGGCGAAGATGTCGGCGAAGGAAGAGGAGACCACCGCGCGGAATCCGAAATCCGCGAGCGCCCACACGGCATGCTCCCGCGAGGAGCCGCAGCCAAAATTCTTTCCCGCAACCAGAATGCTCATGCCTTCGTATCGAGGCTCGTCCAGAACAAAGCCAGAGTTCTTCTTCCCGTCGGCGGCGAAGCGCCAGTCGTAGAACAAAAATTGGCCGAAGCCAGTGCGCTCAATGCGCTTCAGAAACTGCTTGGGAATAATCTGGTCGGTATCCACATTGATGCGGTCGAGGGGAACCACCTTGCCACGATGCTCGCGAAACGGTTTCATTGCGCTTCTCTCGTTCTCATTGTCACTGAAACTTCCAATTTCGTATATCCGTGAAGTGTCCCGCAATCGCAGCCGCAGCCGCCATCATCGGACTCACCAAGTGCGTGCGTCCACCCCGCCCCTGCCGTCCTTCAAAATTCCGGTTGCTGGTGGAGGCGCAGCGCTCGCCCGGTTGCAAAATATCGGGATTCATTCCCAGACACATCGAGCATCCCGACTCCCGCCACTCGAAACCCGCATCCAGAAAAATCCGGGCCAATCCTTCCCGTTCCGCCGCTCGTTTGATAGCCTGCGATCCAGGCACCACCATGGCTCGCACTTTCGAACTCACGTGATACCCCTTTGCCACCTGAGCTGCTGCCCGCAGATCTTCAATGCGCGAATTTGTGCACGACCCGATAAACACCCGGTCGATGCCGATATCTTCAATGCGCTTTCCCGGCTCCAGCCCCATGTATTGCAAAGCCAGTTCGGTCGCGCGCCGCTCGGATTCTTTCAAGCTGCCAACTTCCGGTATGCGCCCCGTCACCGGAGCCACCATCCCCGGATTCGTTCCCCAAGTCACGAACGGACAGAGTTGCGCGGCGTCCATCTCCACCACCTTATCGAAGCGCGCGCCTTCATCCGTCGGCAAGCCGCGCCAGTATTCGACAGCCTTTCTCCATTCGTCATCCCGCGGAGCGAATCGCTTGCCCTTCACATAGGCGAACGTCTTCTCGTCCGGTGCCACCATCCCCGCCCGCGCACCCGCCTCGATGCTCATATTGCACAGCGTCATGCGGCCTTCCATCGAGAGCCCGCGCACCGCTTCGCCCGCGTATTCGATCACATGTCCGGTCGCGCCGTCCGTACCAATCTGCCCGATGATGCCCAGCGCCAGGTCTTTCGCAGTGACGCCTTCCGCCAGCCTCCCGCGCACTTCGATTTTCATCGTCTTCGGCGTCTGCTGGGCCAGGCACTGCGTTGCCAGAACGTGTTCCACTTCCGACGTTCCAATGCCAAAGGCCAGCGCTCCAAGCGCGCCGTGCGTACTCGTGTGGCTGTCGCCGCAGACAATCGTCATACCCGGCTGCGTCAGCCCGAGTTCCGGCCCGATCACATGCACGATCCCCTGATCCGGCGAGTCCATATCGAACAGCCGCACACCGAATCCCTTGCAGTTGGCCTGCAGCGCCGCAATCTGTTTAGCCGCAATAAGATCGGTGATCGGAGTTCCTCGTGGCTCGGTCGGAATATTGTGGTCCACGGTGGCCACAGTCCGCGACGGCTGCCGGACTTTTCTTCCAGCAACTCGCAAACCGTCGAAAGCCTGTGGCGAAGTTACTTCGTGCACCAGATGCAGATCGATGTAAATGATCGGCGACCGCCCGCTCGGTTGCGCCACCAGATGCGCATCCCAAATCTTTTCGAAGAGTGTTTGCTTAGTCGGCATGTAGATGGCGCCCCGACAACACCGAGGCGCGGAAGAAGAACTCCAATCTCTAGTTTTTCACAGCGTCGGTGGCGGGGCAAGCCGCCCAATCGGCCGTTAATGGACTACCTTTATCCGCATTTGTCGCGGTTCATCGGTAATGTTCAAGATAAAACAACGCTCCAAACGCCAGGACCAAAGCGGCAGCGGAGAATGCCAACGGTCGCGCGCTTCGCAAAGGCTCCTTCCAACCTGCCGTTGCCAGGAAAAGCAGGGTTATCGGCACTAGCGCCACAATCGACAATTGAAAGATATGTGCCGCCGCGCCTTCATCGGGTTGGGGCGGTCGAGCGTATCCGCTAAGTACCGCAAGCAACGCCGTAAGAGACAAGACGAGCAAAATTTTGCCGCTAACGCGGTTGATTTGTTGCCTACGCATGACATCACTTCCTCTCCGGTTTGTAGCCACCGACTTGAATTTGCTTTCGTAATCTCCCGGCATCGCCTCATTCGCGCGAAACCACCTGGCACGCATCGATAATACTGCGAATTTGCACCGGATGCGACACTCTCCAAATTTCAAACGGACTCGCTCCCCGCAACCATCCTCACCTAACTTCGTTTTGCATGATGTCTTAGGCCACGTCTCTCAGGTATCATGGAACCGTCACAGCCATGATCAACGGCAAGCGCATCGCGGTCGTCATGCCCGCTTACAACGCGGAAAAGACCCTCGACGTCACAGTGGGCGAAATCCCGGACTTGGTGGACATCCGCATCCTAGTGGACGACCGCAGCTCCGATCGCACCGTCGATCTCGCGCGCCGCCTCGGGCTGCAAGTTTTCCAGCACGATCGGAACTACGGCTACGGCCGTAATCAGCAGACTTGCTATCGCGAAGCTCTGGCTGCCGGCGCCGACGTGGTCATCATGCTCCACCCGGATTACCAGTACACTCCGCACCTGGTCACGGCCATGGCCAGCATGGTGGCCTACGGTGTTTACGACGTTGTGCTGGGCTCGCGCATCATCGGCGGGGCCGCATTGCGCGGCGGCATGCCAATTTACAAATACATCTCCAACCGGCTGCTCACTGCCTTTGAAAATCTTTTTCTGCGCGTGAAGCTTTCCGAATACCACACCGGATATCGCGCCTTCAGCCGCCAGGTGCTTACCGAACTGCCGCTGCTGGAGAATTCCGATGACTTCGTCTTCGATAATCAGATGCTCGCCCAGTGTGTACACTTCGGCTTCCGCATCGGAGAAGTGTCCTGTCCCACGAAGTACTTCGAGGAGGCCTCATCCATCAACTTCCGCCGCAGCGTGAAGTATGGTTTCGGCGTGCTCACGACCACTGTGCAATTCGCCTTGCAGAGGGCGGGACTAATCCACCTGCCCCGCTTCAGCGACCAGGGCCGCAAACTTGAGCCTGGCTATCCTACGTACTACGCCCGCAGAACAGCTCGCCCCGCATAAAGCGGAAGAGTTCACCTACCTTAACGATGCAAGTCGTTCCTGGCAGTCTGAGCAGTTCGCCACGGCACATAAGCATCGCGCCAAAGCCGTCCCAGTAGCGAAATATAGTTCAGCCCTTCCCTGAGTCCGGCCTTGCTGCTGCCTGCCTTTCGCAGCCCAAAAGAAAATGGAATCTCCACCGCCGACCTCACTTCGCCCCGCACCAGGATTTCCAGCAGGATCTTGAATCCTTGCGTCTCCAGCGTGATGTCTCGGATACAGGTCCGCCGCACCAGGAAAAATCCCGTCATCGGATCCTTGACGCGAATCTCCGGTTTCTGCAAAGGCTGGGTCATCCAAATCGCCAACCATGATAGTCCGCGCCGCGCCAGATTCCAGCCCCGCAGACCTCCCGGGGCGGCATAGCGGCTGGCCAGCGCGAGATCAGCTCCCGACTCGATTGCCTTCCACAACTGCGGCAGAAGCTCAGGAGGATGCTGCAGGTCAGCATCGATAACTCCTACAATCTCCGCCTCGCTTCGCTCCCAGCCATAAACCACCGCTCCTCCCAGACCACGCGCATTGCTGCGCACCAGCAGCCGCACCCTCGGATCGCACTCGCTGATGGCGTGCACAATCTCCGCCGTTCCGTCCCGGCTGTCGTCGTCCACTACAATGACTTCGTAAGGAATTCCAAGAGGATCCAGGCTGGCGCGAACGCGCTGCAGGACGGTTTGAATGTTGCCCGCTTCATGGAGTGTCGGCAAAACCAGAGCGAGTTTTGTCAGCGCTTGCGGAACCTGCGCTTGAGGAACAGAGACCCGCGTCGGCGTCACGTGCGACGCATGTTCTTGTTCCAGAGTCTGTGGATGATCCATTCAACCTCTCGGGCAATTCTATAAGGGATAGGCATGAAAGACCATTCCGCGGCCAAAATACTGATTATTCTGTTTGTCCTTACCCTGCTCGCCCTCCTGGTCCACGGCTATCACCCCGGCGCTGAAGATGACGGAGTCTACCTGCCCGCCATCAAGCATGATCTGAACCCCGCGCTCTATCCTCACGACTCGGACTTCTTCACTTTGCAATTGCAGGCGACCGTCTTCGACAAGCTGGTCGCAGGGTCAATCCGTTTGAGCCGCTTGCCGCTGCCTTTGGTCATCCTGGCCTGGCACTTCCTAGGTATCTTCCTGATTTTGTGGGGATGCTGGCGGATAGCCTGCCATTGTTTTCCCGAGTGGCCTGCCCGGTGGGCCGCAGTCTCTACCGTAGCAGCACTCCTCACTCTTCCGGTTGCCGGTACCGCGCTGTATTTGGTGGACCAGAACCTGCATCCCCGCGCCCTCGCCACCGCCGCCATTCTTGCTGCCATCGCTTCTGTGATCGAAAGAAGATTCTGGCTGGTAGCGATACTTCTCGCCGCAGCCTGCGCCATCCATCCCATCATGGCCAGCTTCGGAATTTCCTATTGCATCATTCTTCTCTGGAAACCAACCGGCCAACGGGAGACTTCCCTCTCCGCGGTCGCCTTCGCTCTGCCTCTGAGCTGGATCTTCGAGCCCACTTCTCCCGCATGGCAACAAGCCGCGCACACCCGGGACTACTTCTACCTTTCGGCGTGGCATTGGTATGAATGGATCGGTGTATTCGCCCCGCTGCTTCTGCTGTGGTGGTTCAGCCGCCTCGCTCGTCAGGGCAACCTTCCAGTATTGGGTCGCCTCAGTTCGCGGCTTTTGTTTTACGGAATGTTCCAGCTTGTAGTCGCTCTCATCATTCTGCTGCCGCCCCAGTTTGATCGCCTGAAGCCCTTTCAGCCCATGCGTTACCTGCACCTGCTGTATTTGCTCATGTTTTTGTTCGCGGGGGGGCTGGTGGGGCAGCGCTTCCTTCGCACCTCCTGGGTTCGCTGGGCGGCATTGTTCGTCCCCCTGTGCGCCGTAATGTTTCTCGCGCAGCGTGCCACGTACCCCGCTTCGAACCATATCGATTGGCCCGGAGCCACTCCGCGAAACCAGTGGCTGCAAGCCTTCCTTTGGGTTCGGCAGAACACTCCTCAAGACAGCCTCTTCGCTCTGGGCCCCAATTATTTGCAGAGCCCCGGCGAGGATGCCTACAGCTTCCGCGCCTGGGCCGAACGCAGCGTCCTCGCCGACATTGGCAAGGACGCTTCCGTCGCCACCCAAGTCCCCCGCCTCGCCCCGCGCTGGCAGCAAGAGGTGCAGGCGCAAATTGGCTGGGAACACTTTCAGAAAGCCGACTTCGAGAGCCTGCGGTCGCGCTTCAGTGTGACCTGGGTCATCCTCGAACGGTTCCATGACCCCGGCCTGCCCTGTCCCTATCAGAACGCGACCGTGATGGTTTGCAGAATCGAGTAACACTTATCTTCTTCGATTTGTCATCCTGAGCAAGCGTTTTTGCGCAGCGAAGGATCTGGGCGAGCCGCGCGAAGCGCCGCGTTCTTTGCGGCGCAGTAACAGCGCGTCTGGCTCGCTTCCTCATCGAAGTTTGCACGCCCCCACCGTCAAGCCGTAGCATCAGTGAATAGGAGACTATGCCAGTCGCCGCCACAACCCGTTCTCGCCTTCGCCCGCAAATGGCCTTCGGCGAGATCATCGCTTTCTCCTACGACACATTTTGCAGCAACAAAATCCGCTTCATCCTGACGGCGCTGGGCATGGTCATCGGCACAGCATCTCTCATCCTGGTCGTCACCATCGGCATGACCGGCCGACAATTCGTGCTCAATCAAATCCAGGCCATCGGTACCAACGAAATCTGGGCCGAATACCTCGGCGGCGCGCCGCACATCAGCAACTCCAACCCCGACCCCCTCACCATCGACGACCTCCACGCTGTCCAGCAGGTCGTCCCCGGAATCGTCGCCTCCTCGCCCGTTACTACGCTCTCCGACCGCGTTCCCGTCGGCAACGGCAAGGAAAAAGACGTCTCCATCCTCGGCGTCAACCCCGAATACCGGCAGGTGCGCAACCTCGTGATCCCTTCCGGAAGGTTCTTCGATCAGGAAGATTCCCAGGCCCACAACAAAGTCGGAGTGATCACCGAGAAAATGGCCATCGACGTCTACGGTTCCGCGCAAGCCGCCATCGGCAAAGTCATCAAGCTCACCGGACTGCCCTTCACCATCATCGGAACCTTCAAAGAGCGCGTGGAAACCTTCGGCCAGTCGGAAATCGTCGATAACACCCTGCTCATCCCCTACTCCGTGAGCCGGTATTTCATGGAGACCTCCAACGTCAAACTCCTATACTTCTCCATGGAAGACCCCTCCATGGTGCCGCCCGCGACCGCGCAGATCAAACGCGTGCTGCAGTCGCGCCACCGCTCGGAGTCGGTCTACAACGTCTCCAATCTAACCGCGCTTCTTGTGATGACCGACCGCATCTTCACCGGCCTCACCTGGATGCTGCTGGGCATCGCCATGGTCGTCCTCCTGGTGAGCGGCATCGGCATCATGAACATCATGCTGGCTACCGTGAATTCGCGCATCCGCGAGATCGGCATCCGCAAAGCCGTCGGCGCCACCAACCGCGAGATCCGCTTCCAGTTTCTCGCCGAAGCGATTCTCATCTCCCTCATCGGAGGCCTGGTCGGCATCGTCGTCGGCCTCGCCATCCCCTACTCGATCCGCTTCCTCACCGAGTATCGCGTTCCCATCTCGGGCCTGTCGGCCATTATCGCCATCCTCGTTTCGTCCCTCGTCGGCATAATCTTCGGCACCGTCCCCGCCGCCCGCGCCGCCCACCTCGACCCCGTCGAAAGCCTGCGCTACGAGTAAAGACCGCAGCGGGGTTCTGATCGGGGCTGCCACTCCTGACTTTGATTCTCCGCGCAAAAGGAGACTCAAGGAAACTGAACCCTGCGCTACGGCAGCCGTAGCCCCGCACCTTTTAAAAAGTACGCCACGCGCTCGTCAAGTCTACTTTCGTAGTCATTCGACGCCATCGAAAGCAGGCATTTCTTCCACAGCCTAACCTCCTGATTCCATTGACTCGCCCGAAGCTCTGCATGAGGAATCAAGAACTTACGCCGCAGATTTTCTGCAAAGTGAAATGTTCCAGTTGGAACATTAGGCCAATTTGCCCGGCCCC
>Ga0302319_10007700_pt1 | contig 21152 bp, 13 predicted proteins | sample Bog_T0_2_FD_203319 | JGI IMG/M metagenome (GOLD analysis project Ga0302319, IMG submission 203319) | Peat permafrost microbial communities from Stordalen Mire near Abisko, Sweden - Bog_T0_2 | ecosystem: Environmental > Terrestrial > Soil > Wetlands > Peat | place: Sweden: Abisko, Stordalen Mire... | reverse complement strand
ACGTCCAGGCCAAGTCCATGGTCCGGCTCAAGGAACTGGCGGCCACCAATCTCCAGGCGGGCACCGCATTTCTGGCCGCCAATGCCCAGAAAGAGGGGGTGCAGGTGAAAACCGTGACCGCCCCGGATGGTTCGCCCGCCGAGTTGCAATACAAGATTCTCCAGTCCGGCCCGCCGGGCGCCTCGCCCCAGTCCAATGATATCGTGGAGGTGCATTATGAAGGCCACCTGATTGATGGCACCCTGTTCGACAGTTCGGTGAAGCGGGGCACGCCCGCCACCTTCGGACTCAATAACGTGATGCCGGGCTGGCGGGCCGCGTTGTCCATGATGCGCGCGGGCGACAAATGGCAGTTGTGCCTGCCCCCCAAGCTGGCCTTTGGTGAATTCGGCGGAACGCGCGTGGGCCCCAATTGCACGATCGTTTGCGAATTGGAATTACTTAGCTTTTATACGCCCAAACCGGTTCCGGCCAAACCGTGAGGCTGATTGTTTAATTGGCTTTCTGATGGTAGGCATGGCCGGCGGCGTAGAGTTGGAGTTCGTCGGATAACTGCGCCACCTGGCCGGGGTTGCCGGCGGCTCGCGCCAGGGCCACCGCTTTGGCGGCACTTCGTTGGGCCTCAGTGAATTGTCCGGCTTCGGCATAGGCGGCGGCCAGGGTGTCCAGCACGTCGGCATCGTCGCCGGCCGCAAGTTGGTTGGCCCGGCGGGCGAGTTCCACCGCTTTGGCGCCATTGCGCAGGGAGGCGTCCGGGGCCGTGGCCAAAGCCCAAGCCAGGTTGTTCAACGCATCCGCATAGTCTGGTTTGAGCTCAATGGCCTGTTGAAACTGCTCCAGAGCCTCGGGCTTGGGCCCAAGGGACACCCCAAGATTATAGTGGGCTTCGGCCCAGCGGGGATTGATTTGCAGGGTTCTTTGAAAATACCTCACCGCCTCCGCGCGCGCCCCTTTTTGCAGGCTGAGATTGCCGAGACTGAAGGCTGCCTCGGCATAATCCGGCTTCCGGGCAAGGGCGGCTTGGAATTGGGTTAAGGCACCGTCCAGGTCGCCGGTTTGCAGGAGGACAGCTCCCAAATTATAGGCGGCCCTGGCATAATCCGGTTTGATCTGCAACGCCTGCTGGTAAGCCTGGATGGCATGCTTTAAGTCGCCCTTCTGGCAATAGGTATTGCCCAGGTTGAAACCGGCTTCCGCATAGTCTGGTTTGGAGCGCAGGGCCTGCTGGTAACCCGCCACGGCCAGGTCCCACTGGCCTTTTTGAAACCGGGCGTTGGCCAGGTTATAGCTGGCTTCCGCATAGTCGGGTTGAGCTTGCAAGGCGGCTTGAAAATGGGGGATGGCGGCATCCAGTTTTCCTTGCTGGGCCAGCAGATTGCCCATGTCATTGTGGGCCTGGGCGTGGTGGGGATGGTTATTCAAGGCCGATTCCAAGTGCGGCCTGGCTTCGTCCAGCCGGCCTTCGGAAATCAGCACGTAGCCCAGACTCACTTCTGCGTCGGGGTTGTCCGGTTGGACGAGCAGCGCCAATTGATATTGTCCCATGGCTTCCTCCACGGCCCCGCGTTTTAACAGGGCATTGCCCAGGTTGACGCGGGCGGTCAGATTGTTGGCGGTACAGGATAGGGAGTGGGTCCACAGGGTTTCACTGTCGCGCCAGCAGCGGGTCTGGTCCTGCGCGCGGATCATCAAGCCGAGTATCACCGCCGTCGCCAGGGTGGCCTGAAGGAGGCGGGGGAAACGCCATTTTTGCGCCCAATCAGCCGCCGTCCACACCAGCATCACCGCGAGTCCGATCTGTGGCAGATAGGTGTAACGATCCGCGTGCGCTTGCGCGCCAACCTGAAGAATACCGATGGCGGGCAGCAGCATGCCCAGATACCAAAACCAGCCGACCAGCATCCAGGGTTGCCAGCGGGCGGCCAGGATTGTGCCCCAAGAAATGCCCAGCACCAAAACCAGCGCCGCAGCGATGGTACCCAGCCCCCAGCCGGTTTCTGGATACGGATAAAACACCGCCAGCCTGGCCGGATAAAAGAGTTGCTGGAGATAGACGCCGCAGGAAACCAGGGCGTTGCCGACCCGCGCAGAAAGCGGCAGCGACGACAAGGCCTGCTGCTGCGCAAACAGCGTGGCGATGCCGGCGGCCCCGCAAAGCCCCAGCAGCGGAAGCTTTTCGGCGACCAGACGCCACGGACGCAAACCGCCGCCCGCCGGGGTGAATCGTTGCAAGGGCCAGTAGTCCAACAGGAGCAGCACGAACGGAAGGGTCACGACCATCGGCTTGGACAGCAGCGCCAGCACCAGCATCAGCGCCACCATTAAATAGCGACTAGCGGACCACGGGTGGCGGACATAGCGGACATAAGCGGCGATGGTCAGCAGGAAAAACAGCCCACTCATGACATCCTTGCGCTCCGCGATCCACGCCACCGATTCCACCCGCAAAGGATGAATGGCAAACACCGCAGCCACCAGCGCACTGCGCCAAAGGAACCCCGTCATGCGCCGCAGCACCAGAAAAAGCAGGAGGGTCGTCGCCACGTGGAGCAGCACATTCGTCAGATGATGCCCGCCGGCGTTCAAGCCATAAAACTGGCAGTCCAGCATGTGCGAAACCCAAGTCAGCGGATGCCAGTTGGAGGCATGGACCATGGTGAGCGCCCAGCGCAACCCCGCGCCGGTCACCCCATTTTGAACGTGGGGATTCTCATACACATAAGTGTCGTCATCGAAATTCACGAACGCGTGATGAACGGTCTGACCGAAGACCACCCAGATGATCGCCGCCAGAAAAGCACAGATTCCGAAGACCGTGCAGCGCTCCCGCCAACCGGCCGGATGGGCTGGAGCGATTCCGCCAGGCATTTCGCCCGCCGGCAGCCTCGGCTCGATTTCCTGATCCGTGCTGGCAGTCATTTATTGTCCTGATGGAATGGCATTCTGGCGGCGTAAAGCTTCAACTCATCATTGAGCTGCGACAATTGATCCTGACGGCCAGTGGTCCGCGCCAGTTCAATCGACTTCTGGACGGTCACAATGGCCTCATCAAATTGCCCGGCTTCCGCGTAGGCGGCCGCCAGCGTGCCGACGATGTCCAAGTCCGTGCCGCCGGTAAGCTGATTTGCCCGTTGGGCGAGGGCCACCGACTGGTTGCCGTTGCGCGCGGAGGGTTGGGCCGAAGTCGCCAGCTCCCAGGCCAGATCGTTCAGGGCCTCGGGATAGTTGGGTTTGATTTGCAGGGCCATTTGAAAATGATCCATCGCCGCCGCCACATCCCCCTTTTGGATCAGCGCGGTGCCAAGATTATAGTGGGTTGGCGCATCCCCGGGCTTGAGTTGCAAAACCATTTGGAATTGGCGGATGGCCTCGTCGGACTCGCCTTGCTGGAGCAGGGCATAGCCGAGATTGTAGTGCGCATTGGCATAGTCGGGATTGATTTGCAGCGCCTTTTGAAACTCGCGGATCGCCGCGTCCACCATTCCCTTGCGGACCAGTACGTTGCCCAAATTGTAATGGGTTGGAGCATCGTCGGGTTTGATTTGCAGCGCCGCTTGATAATGGGTGATTGCCTCGTCCACCTTTCCTTTTTGGAGCAGGGCATTGGCCAGGTTGACATGGCCTTCGGCGCGCCCGGGCTGGATTTGCAGGGACTGCTGGAACTGGCGGATGGCAGCATCCACGCTTCCCTTCTGGATCAGTGCGAGGCCGAGGTTGTAATGGGTTTCCGCCCGGTCCGGTTTGATCCGCAGGGATGCCTGGAACTGGCGGATGGCTTCCTCCACCTGGCCAGATTGGATCAGCGCGCTGGCGAGATTGTAGTGGGCTTCGGCGCGGTCGGGCTCAAGTTGCAGGGCTTGCCGGAAGTGGCTGAGCGCTTCGTCCACCCGGCCCTTCAGGATGAGTGCGTTGGCGAGATTATTATGGGCTTCGGCGTAGTCGGGCTTGAGTTGCACGGCCTGTTGGAATTGGGCGATGGCTTCGTCCATCCTGCCCTTTTGGGCCAGTGCGTCGCCGAGGTTGAAGTGGGCCTCCGCGTACCTGGGTTTGAGTTGCAGGGCGGTTTGAAAATCGACAAGGGCCGCGTTCACATTGCCATTTTGCACCAGCGCGTTGCCATGGTTGAGCTCGGCGATGGCGTTGTCAGACGTGCAAGCGAGCGTGTGCGACCACAGCGTTTCGCTGTCCTTCCAATAAGCAGCCTGGGTGTGCGCGCAGAACGTCAAAGCAACCAGAATGACTGCGGCGCAGCCGCCCAACATTAGGGAGCGATGACGCCAACGGGTACACACGTCCGCCACCATCCACGTCAACGCCAGATACAACCCGATCTCCGGCAGATAGGTGTAGCGATCCGCATGCGCATAGTAGGAGATCTGCACCATCCCGATAGCCGGGATCAGCATGCCCAAATACCAGAGCCAGCCAACGATGAGGCTGGGATGTGACTGGCGAAATTTCCAGGCCGCGCCGGATACGACCAGCAGCAACCCCAAGGCGCCAATCACGCGCCCGAGTGGCAAATCATTCACGGGATTGGGATAAAGACACGCCAGTCCGGACGGATAAAGCATTTGCCAGATGTAGGTGACGTAGGAGGTCAGGACATTTTCCATTCGCAGCACGAAGGACAACTGGTCGGCAACGGGCACTTTCTCCGGAACCAGAGCCGTGGCCAGGCAGGATAGAATCGTCAGCCCAAACAAGGGGATTTTCTCGGCGACGAGCCGGAGTAATACTTTGGGGGTGAAGGTGGAGATCCGCTGCAACGGCCAGTAATCCAGCAACAGGAGAACAAAAGGGGTCGTCACCAGCATGTTTTTGGAGAGCAGTCCCAAGGCATAGGACGACATGACCAGGCCATAACCAAGCATGGAGGGTGGCCGGCGCACGTAGCGAACATAGGCTCCCAGGGTGAGCATGAAGAAGCAGGCGCTCAACACGTCTTTGCGTTCGGCGATCCAGGCCACAGACTCGACGCGCAAGGGATGGATGGCAAAGACCGCCGCCACAAAGGCGCTGCGCCACAGAAAGCCGGTCATTTGCCGCAAGACCAGAAAGAGCAGGATCGTGGTCGCGGTGTGCAGCAGCACATTCGTCCCGTGATGGCTCCCGGGGTTCAATCCGTATAACTGGCAGTCCAGCATGTGCGAAAGCCAGGTCAAGGGATGCCAATGGCCGATTTCGCCATAAGTGAGCGCCCAGCGGAATCCCTCCCACGTCAGTCCCTGTTGGACAATGGGATTCGCCACCACGTAGGCCGGATCATCGAAGTTGATGAATTGGTGATGCCAGGTCTGGCCGAAAACCACCCAGATCACCGCCGCCAGAAAAATGCCGATTCCCCAGACGGTCCAACGGTCAGGCTTGGGCTGGGGAATCGACCCGACCGGCGAGCGGGGGGCGTCTGGAATTGGTGGAGTCATTGGTCGCGGCAAATGAACCACCCGCGAACATTCGCGGGTGGTTCAGGTGACGAAAGATCCCGGTCTTGTTTAACAGAACCGGGACTTCAGGTTATTAATAGCTTTTATACTGGGTGCCCAAGGTCGTGAGGTTGCCGGAGGCGTCGAACAGCGCGGCCGTTTCCAGCGTGCCGGTGCCGGGCAGGGTTCCGCAATACCAAGAATAGTCCAGCACATAGCCGCGGCTCTTGAGCCCGGGGATGGCGGTGGACATGAACGTCTGACAATCGGCCACGGTGATGGTGGTGGGGTTGGCCCAGTCGGTGGGGGCGAATTCCGTGACATACACGTTGTAACCGTACTGGTTGTGGACGGAATCCACAAAGCTCAGGAATGAGCTTGCGGTGCTTTGATAGGCATGAATCGCCACGGCATGACAGACGAGTCCCTGGGACTTCACGGCCGCCATGAACTCCGACATCCAGGTGTCGGTATCGTTGGCGCAGGCGGGCGAGATGATGTTGGGAAACCCGATGGCTTTGGACGCGACGCTGACGTGGGTGTAGCCCTGCAACGCATAGGCCGTGGTCAGATTGGCCTGGCTGGCGTTGTCTGGCTCGTTATACGTCAAGAGCACCGGGTAACCGGCGTTTTTAATCGCGGTGAGGGCGGCGGTGTCCGCCGTCTGGGTGGCCCCGTAATAGCTCCACCACATCGGATAAAACTGCACTCCGGCGGGAAGGTTGCTGGGCGCTCCGGCACCCCAATTATAGGTCCAGGTCGCATTGACCTTGTTGGCGTTGGCGCATTGTCCGGCGGTGCCTTTGTAAGCGGCTTGCGCCTGCAGGCAAAGGAGGGTGGTGGCGGCGGCCAGGAGGGGCGAACTGCACTTGATCAGTGTCTTCATTCAGTTTCTTGTTGGTTTTGTGGTTGGAATCCCGGCTTTGTCGGCCGGGATTCAATCCAAAATGAGGCGACGCACGCGTTTGTGCGTTGCTTTTAAAGTGGATCGGGGGTGAGCATCTTATAAATTCTGAATTCTGTCTATCCCCTATTTGGGTAGGTGAATGATTTAGTTCATCAGGGCTAATTGCCTTACCGACGAGCCAGGCCGCCAGGCGGATTTTTGTCGGGGTCTTCCGGGTTCATCTGGATCTTTCCGGCGTGCGCCGCCCCAGTTCGCTGGCGTAGCAGGCGCCGAGCGTGGCGGCATGGGGAGTTTTCAGTGTTCAGTGATCAAGTGTTCAGGAAAGCATTGGGAAAGTGGCGATTGGGATGACTTGATGACTTGGATGTCAATAGCGGCGCGCACGGAGTGACGCGCCCTACCACCCAAGGGTTGGCGGCGATGCGTTGGGTAATCGTGGGGTGAGGATTCATCTGTAAAAAAGTGATATTTCGGGGGTTTTGTGGGGAGTTTTCAGTGTTCAGTGATCAAGTGTTCAGGAAAGCATTGGGAAAGTGGCGATTGGGATGACTTGATGACTTGGATGTCAATAGCGGCGCGCACGGAGTGACGCCCCCCATGGGTTGGCGGCGATGCGTTGGGTAGTTGTGGGGTGAGGTTTCAAAGTGTAAAAAGTGATATTTCAGGGGTTTTGTGGGGAGTTTTCAGTGTTCAGTGATCAAGTGTTCAGCAAGACTTTGGATGGCGACCACGTGGCAAAACTCGTCTGCCGGGGTGCCAATAGCGGTGGACTCGGAATGATGGACCCGGCCGACCATAGATTTCACGGTCAAGGTTTCAGGAACCATTGGCGGAGGACGGCGGCGGCATTTGGCGGCCGCTTTTGGGAGCGTGTGCATGGCTGTTTCATGGTGATAAAAGTGATATTACGGGGTTTTAAGCAGGTTTCAGGGTCAATATCTAAAATTTCAGATTTCAGATTTCAGGTTTGAGCAAAGAGATGCTTGATGCCGGGGGTGCTGGTATTTTTCGGGGTTCATAGCTATTTCCAAAAGACAAAAAGTGTTATTTTTCGGGGGCGTTGTTTTCGCTGCGGGCACAGGCCATGGTCGCAAGGGTTGCGCCAGGCGGGAAATCATGCGCGAGCCCCGGGCGAAGCAATGCCTCAAAGTGCCTGCTCCGCAGGCAAACAGAGTCGCAGCGCGACTCTGTCCACCCCAGGAGGCTGGCGCGGGAATGGAGGTTTTGGGTTGGGGTTGGAGTTGGGATTTCGGATTTGATATTTCAAAATGTAAAAAGTGTTATTACGGGGGTTTTTGATGTTTTTTTGGATTCAGGCACGGGCTGTGGTTGCAAGGGTTGCGCCAGGCGGGAAATCATTCGTGAGCCCCGGACGATGCCATGCCTCAAAGTGCCTGCTCCGCAGGCAAACAGAGTCGCAGCGCGACTCTGTCCACCCCAGGAGGCTGGATGGCGCGGATGGCATCGCTCCGGGAGGAAACGGCGGCGAGACAGGCACGTCGCGGCAAAGGTTGAGGTTGAGGATAACGATGACGATGACGATGATTTTTACGCGCGCGGGGACGTTCGCGGGGGGCGCGGGGCCGGGCCGACGTTGCGCGGGCGGAACATGGGGTCCGGCCCGGACATTGATATGATGGGGGCAGCCCATGGCAATCCGGGACGAGTATGGCAGGAAGCTGGCAAACCGGGTTGTTAGCGGCTAACGGATCCGTCACTTTTCTGGCATTTATTTTCAAAAATGCGTTAGCGGCTTACATTCGGAAAGGTCGAGAAGCTAGAATTTAGAAGTTGGAACCTAGAATCGGGAGCAAGATGCGGATACGCAAATGGTTACGCAAGCATGGGAAGTTTAAACCGGGGACTTTAACGAAAAACAAAGGGGTTTTGCGGTTTTTGACGGGCAACGGAGGCAGGTCGCCCGGCTGGGGCTTGAGGCTATCAACAGGTTGCTCCGCTGGAGCGGCGGGTGGGGAAGGCGGTGCCAGGGAAATTTTGAACCCGATGGTTGCAGGCGCGGCGCGCACGGAGTGACGCGCCCTACCACCCAAGGGTATGCGACCGTTTGTTTGGTGGTTGTGCGTGGGTGTTTTCAAAGTGTAAACAGGTAAAAAGTGATATTACGGGGGTTTTTGATGTTTTTTTGGATTCAGGCACGGGCTGTGGTCGCAAGGGTTGCGCCAAGCGGGAAATCATGCGTGAGCCCCGGGCGATGCCACGCCTCAAAGTGCCTGCTCCGCAGGCAAACAGAGTCGCAGCGCGACTCTGTCCACCCCAGGAGGCTGGCGCGGGAATGGAGGTTTTGGGTTGGGGTTGGAGTTGGGATTTCGGATTTGATATTTCAAAATGTAAAAAGTGTTATTTCAGGGGTTTTGTGGGCAAACGGTGGAAACTGGGAGCGCTGGGTATAACCACCCCTCATCCTTGGTCCTTCTCCCCATTGAGGGGAGAAGGAGTCCGTGGCGGAGGCTGTGGAACGCGGACACGGTTTCTGGCGTGGGGTGTTGTTTCATGGTGATAAAAGTGATATTACGGGGTTTTTTGATGTTTTTTGGGTTCGGGCACGGGCTGTAGTCGCAAGGGTTGCGCCAGGCGGGAAATCATTCGTGAGCCCCGGACGATGCCATGCCTCAAAGTGCCTGCTCCGCAGGCAAACGGAGTCGCAGCGCGACTCCGTCCACCACGGGAGGTTCGCGGCGCAACCACTCCCGCCAGACGCTGGATGTCGTGGCCGTTCATCATTCCAGGAGGAGTATGGCAGGAATCCGGAAAACCGGGTTGTTAGCGGCTAACGCATTATTTGCAACTGCTTGGGGCGCAAGGAAATATTTTTGTGAGTTTTTGATGATGAGCGTTTTGCCGCCAAAGTCAGACGCAGGCACAAACCTGCCTGCCAACCCGCCCATCCGGGGTTAAATTCATTGTTCCACGACCTGCTTCCGGCTAAGCTTGCCGGATGAATTCGTTGTTTATCGCCTGCATCCCTGCGCGGATGAATATCCGATTCACGCAGGCCGGGGTCCTGCAGGGCCGCTCCAAAGTCGCCCTAATGGCAAAAGCATGGACCCTGCAGGGGTGGCACGGGCCACTGGCGCGTCCGGCCGGGCTACCAGCCCGGCTGAGGGGAGCGGGGCGCACGGTGGGAAACGGTCTCCGCAGGCAAACAGAGCGCCTCACCCGTTCCGTCCGGCGGGTCGCCGGACGGTACGGGCCAGTGGCCCGTGCCACCCGGGTTTGCAACCGCGCGATAATGCCGGACTTTAGAGCGCCCCTGGGGGGCCAGCCGGTAATCCGCAACCGTTTTGACACCGCTCAAGCCTGATGAAACAGATTGTCATGCTGGTTGGCATTGGAAACAACGACCGTGGTTCCGCCCGGCTGGCGTCCGAATTCGGGCGTGCGATTTTGATCCAGGACGGGCCGATTAACCACCATGAAACATGGGAAAACGGGATTCGCACTCAGAACAGTCCGGAAATTCGCGCGAAAGCATCGCGCCTGCTGGCGGAACTGACCCTGGGTTTGTTCGGCGTCTTCCGGAACCTCAAATGGTACCACCAATTGACCCAGGGCGGGAAATGCGATCTCATCATTACCTCCGCCTATGTCCAGACCGTGGCGGGCTTGTGGTTGCGCGCCACTGGCAAGACTCGCAAGGTGGTCTGCATCGTCTCAGATTATCTGCCGCCCAAGGGGACGCTGGCGGTCAGGATCCACCGGCGGGTGACCGGCTGTTTAACCCGGCTCACGGCGCGGTTTTCCGACGAGGCCTGGGCGGTTTCGCCCCGCATCCCCACCGTCAAAGTCAATCCACGGAACTTCGTTTTGCCGCTGCTGATTGATGACAACGAAACGCCCCCCGAAGGCCGGGACGAAATCGGGTACATCGGTTTTCCTTCGCCGGACCATGCCATCGACGTGTTGTTTGCGATCTGCCGGAAGCACGGATTGAAGCTCAATCTTTTTGGCGACTCGCCCTATTTGCAGTCCATCAAGCACCTCGCCCCGCCGGACGCGGTTTTCCATGGGATCACCAATGACAACGTCAAGATCGGCCAGGTGCTCGCCCGGTGTTTTTGCGGTTATGCCGTCTATCGCGACACCAGCCCGCAAAGTTACAGCCATTATGGGGTTCCCTCCAAATGCCTGCAGTTATTTGCCAATAATGTCCCCGTGGTCACGACCAATACGGCGCATTTCACACAAAACATCGCCACCGCCGGCGCTGGCTGCGTGGTGGAGCCGGTGCCCGAACAGATTGAGCAGGCGATTTTGGACATCCGGACGCGGTTCCCGGTATATTATGACGCCATCAATCGCTTCCGCAAATCGTGGAACGCGGGTGTGCGCCAGTTTCATCAGGAACGGATCGGCGGCCTCCTTTCCTGAGCCTTATTTCAAGCTCTGCGGCGGTTTTAAAAGGGACACCAGGTTCTTCTCGTTTCGGCGGGTCCGGTAGGTGTACACCCCCCAGGCGTTGCCCACGACGCTGGCCGGACTGGCCAGCAAATGCCAAAGCCAGCGCGGGTCGCCGTCGCGAACCATGCCCCGCAGCGTGTGCCAGAGCGGGCCGAAAAAGGTGACCCCGTAAACCGCCGCCAGCCATAACGGCACGGGCGGCTTTTCTTTCATCCAGTTGACGGGCATCGTTTCCTGCACCCGCAAATAATGCACCGTCGCCCGCCGGCGTTTTTGCACAAACAGCCACAGGGTCTGGATGTAATAATGATGCACCCCCCGGCCACGGATGCGCAGCCATTCGCGCTGGCCGCGCTGCATCAAAAAGAGGGCCACATGCGTGTCCTGAAATTGTTCGCCGGCCTGGACGGACTGCAAGTCGGCACGGCGAAACACAAAACCGTTCGCCCCCAGGGGATAGGCGAAGGATCCCCCGGGCAGTATCCAGCGCTCGGTCTCGCCCGCGCGCGCCACCAACCGGGGATTGGCGCTCATCAACCAGGCAATCGGATCGCTGATATGCAGCCGGGCGGTGATGTAGGCGCAGAATGAACTCATTTTCGGCGACGGCAAATAGTAACTTTCCACGCCCAAGGCCTGCGGATTGGCGGCCAGGGCGCGGACGGCCAGTTCGAGATAATCGGGGTGGGTGATTTCGTTATCGGCATCCACAAAGACGATGTACTCGCCGGTGGCATGGCGCAGCGCGAGGCGTTTCCCCTCCTCCATGTTTTTGCCGTTGTCATCCAGCACGATGGCGCCATATTTGGCCGCAATTTGACGCGTGCCATCCTTGGAAAACGCGTCGGCCAGAATGATTTCCACCCGGTCGGGCGGATAGGTCTGGCGCGCGATGGACGCGAGGCAATTCTCCAAAATGGCCTCCGCATTCAGCGTGGGCATGATGATGCTGATCCGGGGCAGTGAGTCTAACACAGGCGGCATGGGTGAATTTTGGTGGAAAATGCGGACGAATTCAAACCCGCAGTAGCCAAAACCAGGGCTGCTCTAAAAACGCATTGGCCATCTCCCCCAGTCCGCCCCCAGTCCGCCCGTCTTCGCTCAGCCGGGCTGGTAGCCCGGCAGCACGGGCCAGTGGCCCGTTCCCCCCAGCTTGGTCTCCGCCGGCAAATAGAGCGCCGCACCCGTTCCGTCCGGCGCGCCCGGCCACTTGCCATTCGACGAACTGAATCCCGCATGGCATGCTGTGGACGCATGGAAATGTCCGCGCCACCCACCACCGAGCTGCAGGTCACCGGCATGACCTGCAACAATTGCGCGCGCAAGGTCACCACCGCCGCGCAGAACGTCCCGGGCGTCCACAGCGCCACGGTCAACGTCACCGCCGCCCGCGCGAGTGTCCGTTGGAATCCCGACGCCGAAACCAATATCCCCGCCCTGGTGGCCGCCATCACCCAAGCCGGCTTTGCCGCCCGCGAACTCTCCCCCGCTGCCAGCGCTGCGCCACGCGTTCGCTGGCAATGGAACCTGATCCTCGGCCTGAGCGTGACCGGCCTGTTGATGCTCGGCGACTGGGTGCTGGCCCCGGCCCCCGCGCCCTGGTTCCAATGGCTGGCCTTCGCACTCGCCGGCGTGGTGCAACTTTACTGCGGAGCCCAGTTCTATTCCGGGGCCTGGCGGCAGCTCAAAGTCGGGCAATCCAACATGGATACCCTCGTGGCGCTCGGCTCCTCCACGGCCTTCGGCTACAGCACCTGGGCTTTGCTCGCCGGCACCGGCGGCCATGTCTATTTCATGGAAGCGGCCGCCATCATTTCCCTGATCAGTTTCGGCCATTGGCTCGAAGCCCGGGTCAACGACCAGGCCGGCAGCGCGCTGAAAGCCCTGTTGCACCTCGCCCCGCAAACCGCGCGCAAACTCCCCTCCCTGCGGCCCAAGCCGGCTGCCGCCAAAAACTTTTCCCTCACCGGCTCCGGCTCCCGCGATTTCCGGCTTCCCAGCTTGGCCCCGGCCAAGTCGCCGTCCGCCGTGCAAAGCCCGGCCACGACCCCGCTCAATCCCATGGCCTTCGCCGCCCCGCCGGAGGCGGAGATCGAAGTCCCCGTCGCCAGCTTAACGACGAACGATCGCGTGGTCTTGCGCCCCGGCGACCGCGTGCCCGTGGACGGCGTGGTGCTGGAGGGTGAATCCTCCGTGGACGAAGCCATGCTCACCGGGGAAGCCATGCCGAGGGACAAACAGACCGGCAGCGATCTGTTTGCCGGCACCCTGAATTTAAACGGCCGCCTGGTCCTGCGCGTCACCGCCACGGGCGAGACCACCGCCCTGGCCCACATCGTCGCCGCCGTGCAACGCGCCCAGACCAGCCGCGCGGAAATCCAGCGGCTGGGCGACCGCATCAGCAACGTCTTCGTGCCGGTCATTGTCGGCATCGCCCTCGCCGCCGGCTTATGGTGGGGGCTGGCCCCGGATGCCGCCCGGCACGCGCATGAATTTCTGGCGCAATTCCTGTGGCATTCCCATATCCCAACCGGCATGGCGGCCGGATTCATTATCGCTGCGGCCGTATTAATCATTGCCTGCCCTTGCGCCATGGGGCTGGCCACCCCGGCGGCCATCATGGCCAGCGCCAACACCGCGGCCCGGCGCGGCATCTTAATCCGCGATGGCGTGGCTTTGGAAAAAGCCGGAACCATCACGACGGTGATCTTCGATAAAACCGGCACCCTCACCGTCGGCAAGCCCGAGGTGGCCGAATCCTGGCCCGGCGTCCCCTGCCCTCTCCCCGCAACCGCCCTCGCCCTGGCGCTGGCCCGCTCCTCCACGCACCCCTTCAGCCGCGCCGTCGCCGCGTATTGCCAGAATCATCCGCCAAACGCCTCCGTTCCCCCCGTCACCGACTGGAAAGAAATCCGCGGCTCCGGGGTCGAAGCCCAATCGGCAATCGGCAATCGGCAATCGGCAATCCATCTTGGCTCGCTCCGCTGGCTGCGCGAGAGCGGCGTGAATCTGGCCCCGGGCGAAACGTTTGCGGCCGGCTGGTCCGCGCGCGGAGCCAGCCTGGTGGGACTCGCCGCCGACCAGGAACTGCTCGCCTGCTTCGCCATCCGCGATGTGGTCAAGCCCGGCGCGGCCGCCGTGGTGGCGCGACTGCGCCGGCAGAACCTGAAAATTTACCTGCTCACCGGCGATAACCTGGCCACCGCGACCGCCATTGCGCAAGAGCTGGGCATCGCGCCGGAACACGTGCTCGCCGAGGTGCGGCCCGAGCAAAAAGCCGCCCAAATCAAACAACTCCAGGCCCGGGGCGAGCGCGTGGCGTTTGTCGGCGATGGCATCAACGATGCCCCGGCCCTCACCCAGGCGGATTTGGGCATCGCGGTCAGCCGCGCCAGCGACGTGGCCCGCGAGGCGGCGGACATCATCCTGCTCAAATCGGAAATCGAGGCGGTGCCCGAAGCGCTCGGGCTGGCCCGCGCGACCTTGCGCACGATCAAGCAAAACCTGTTCTGGGCCTTCTTTTACAACGCCCTGGGCGTGCCCCTGGCCGCGCTGGGTTTCATCAGTCCGGTCTGCTGTGCCGCCGCCATGGGCGGCTCGGACCTGATTGTCATCGGCAATGCCCTGCGCCTGTTGCAGTGGCGGGATAAGTGAGCGGCGGGGTGCCGGTTGCTGCGGGAAGGCAACGTCGGGAAACGTTTGCACCCGCTGGTTGCAGGCGCGGCGCGCACGGAGTGACGCGCCCTACCGCGATGGGCTCGCCACAAGGCCTTTCGATGGCGTTGCCTCCTTCACATCCGGCGTTCGGGTTCAAACGTCTGGATACTACTGCGACGCGTAATGCGCGTCCACTTTTGCGGCCACGTCGCGGTAGCTGATATCCGTCTCGTAAATTTGCAGGAACTGCTCAATGGCCTCGCTCTTCTTGCCCATTTTCTCCAGGACACAGCCGAGGTGATAAATCAGGTCCTTCTTTTCGTCGTCCAAGGAAGGCTTTTCCTTGATGGCGTTTTGCAGGGTGCGCACGGCGGAGTCATTCATGCCGCGCCGGGCAAAACACTGCGCCAGCAGACACATGGCCGGGATGCGCCGATTGGGGTTTTGCTGCGCCTTCTGGAGTTCGGCCACGGCCTCGGTCACTTTGCCGGCCTCGAAATAAAGCTGGCCCAGCTCAAACCGGATGGCGAGATCGGTGGGGTATTTATCCGCCCGCTGCCGGCATTCGGCCAGTTTGAACTCCGCCTTGCTGGCCTGCAATTGCGCCACCTGATCGGCGTGATCGGCCGCGAACGGGTTCACCTGCGAGGCCAGGTAATCCATCTTCTTGACCGTGGTGTCGGCGATGGCGCGGTCCAGCGCGGAATCGGCGCTGCCGTGCGTGGAGTTCTTGATGCGCGCATACATCTCCAGCGCGAGGTCAAACTCCTTCTTTTCGGTGTACAACTCCGCCAGCGAGCGGATCATCTTGACGTTGTCCGGTTCATTCGCCAGGCGGCCTTCGTATTCCTTGATGAGCCGGGCCGCCGTGTCCTCCGTCTGCTGCACGCGATGGCTTTGCTCCAGGGTGACGGCCTCCTCCTTGTTGGCCAGGATGTCGCGGAAGGAGCCTTTGCCATCTTCCAGGGCGCTGTAGCCGCCCTCGTCCATGGTTTTGCGGGCGGACAGGTTTTTCTGGGCCTGGGCCAGATCGGGGTCAAACGGCAGGTTGCGCATCATTTCATCCAGGGCCGTTTCGGCGGTCTGCGCCGACTCGCCCCCCACGCGCGCCGCCAGTTCGACATATTCAATCATCAGCGACTTGTCCTTGGGCGAATGCCGCACCATGTTCGCCAGCGACATCGCGGCGGTCTGGGGCAATTCCAGCGCCAGCGCCGCATCCACAATAATGCGGTGGGCATAAGAGTTGTGCGGGTCGGCATTGAGCACCTGCTCGGCAATGGCCATGGCCTCGGCGGGATTGCGGTTCAAGGCCATTTTGGCCTTGGCAATCTGCGGCGAGGCGCCGGCTCCGCTCATCATTTTCTTGAAGAATCCCGTGGACGCCCCGGCGGCCTTTTTGGCCTGCTCCAACCGCAACGTCTGGCGGGCGTGAAAGAATGCCGGTTCCTTTTCCAGTATCTGGCAGATCAGCGTCATGGCGTAATCCGGGTTTTCCCGTTGCGCCGCTTCCTGCGCCTTGATGTACAGCCGCCGCAAATCCGGCGGCAGTTCGTTCACTAATTTTTCTGGCATAAAATGATCCTAGGCTCGTTTGGGCAAATCGGCAAATCCGTTTTTTAGCGGACGGAACGGGTGAGGCGCTCTTTTGGTGAGCGGAGCCCATTTCCCGCAGTCCGCCCCTCGCTCAGCCGGGCTGGCAGCCCGGCAGGACGGGCCAGTGGCCCGTTCCACCCCCGCATTGGGCCCGCTGCCGCAACGCGTGGTCCACCAACACCAGCGCGGTCATGGCTTCCACCATCGGCACGGCGCGCGGCAACACGCAGGCATCATGGCGTCCGCGGCCTTTCAGCGTGGTGTTGTGGCCGTGGATGTCCACGGTATCCTGCTCGTGCATGACGGTGGCGACGGGCTTGAACGCGGTGCGGAAGAAAATGGTTTCGCCGTTGGAGATGCCGCCTTGAATGCCGCCGGAACGGTTGGAGGTCGTGTGGATTTTCCCCGCCTGCGCGCGGATGGGGTCGTTGTGCTCCAAACCCGTCAGCAAAATGCCGGCAAAGCCGTCGCCGCTCTCAAACCCCTTGCACGCGGGCAGGCTCAACATGGCCTTGGCCAGATCCGCCTCCAGCTTGTCGAACACGGGTTCGCCCCACCCGGCGGGCACGCCGCGCGCCAGACCTTCCACGATGCCGCCCACGGTGTTGCCGGCGTTGCGGGTGGCCTCGATCAAGGCGATCATTTTCTCCGCCGCCAAGGCATCGGGGCAGCGCACGATGCTGGCTTCCACGTCGGCGAACTGAACCTTTTCGGGGTCCACCTGGCCGACAATGGCCTGGACCTGTTTGACGTAGGCCAGCACTTCCACGCCGAATTGCTCGCGCAAGACTTTTTTGGCAATGGCCCCGGCGGCCACGCGGCCAATCGTTTCCCGCGCGCTGGAGCGTCCCCCGCCCTGCCAGGCCCGGATGCCATACTTGGCTTGGTAGGTGTAATCCGCGTGCGACGGGCGGAATTTATCCTGCATCTCGTTGTAGGCCTCGGAACGCTGGTCCTCGTTTTTGACCCACAGACAAATCGGCGTGCCCAGGGTCAGGCCATCGCTGGAAATACCGGACATGATGTGGATCGTGTCGGATTCTTTGCGCGGGGTGACGATTTTGGACTGCCCGGGCCGGCGGCGGTCAAGATCAGGCTGGATGTCCGCCTCGGAAAGCCGCAGGCGGGGCGGACAACCGTCCACCACCACGCCCACGCCGCCGCCGTGAGACTCGCCCCACGTCGCCAGGCGGAATAAATGTCCGAAGCTGCTTGCCATGGCTGAATAATGCGGGAAATTGGGCGGCGGGTCAAATGTGGCGTGATGCGGGATGCGTGATGCGTGATGCGTGATGCGTGATGCGTGATGCGTGATGCGTGATGCGTGATGCGTGATGCGTGATGCGTGATGCGGGATGCGGGATGCGGGCGACGTGTGGTTCCCAGACCCCTGCCGACAAAATCCTTCTCAACCAGCGGGCCGGTCTGTTAGCGTTTGGCGATGCGAATCCTCATTGCAACCGTGACCGCCGGCGGCGGACATCTGGCGGCGGCGGCGGCGTTGGAAGAAGCCTGGCACGCCGCCCGACCCGATGACACCCTCAAGAAAATTGACCTGCTCACGCTGTTTTCCCCGCTGCACCGGAAAATCTACTCGGATGGCTACGTCCAGTTGATTGAGCGCGCCCCGGAACTTTGGGGCATGGTCTTCGCCAAGTCGGATGATCCCAAGTTGCTGGCCAAATTGCAGGGGCTCCAGCGCAAGTTTCCCAGCGGCTCCCAACAGCGGTTCGCCAAGGCCATTGTGCAATTCCAGCCGGACATTGTGCTGTGCACCCATTATCTGCCGCTGCAAACGCTCGCCCTGCTCCGGGAAAAGAAAAACGGCCCGCGCCCCTTCGTGGCCTCGATCGTGACGGATTTTGAGGCCCACGCGCTGTGGATGGAAGCCGGCGTCGATCTCTATTGCGTGGCCGCCGGGGAAACCAAGGCGCGGCTGGTGGCGCGCGGTGCGGCCGACCGGAACATTCTCGCCACGGGCATTCCCATTGCGTCCAAATTTTCCGCCAAGCCCGACACCAAGGGGGTGCGCAAGGCTTATGGCTTGCGCGATGACCAGCCGGTGCTGCTGGTGTTAAGCGGTGGTTTTGGCATGGGGCCGGTCGCGAAAATCCTGACCGAACTCGACAAGGTGCCCGGGGAATTCCAAACCGTGGTCGTCACCGGGCGCAACGATGAGTTGCGCCGGGAACTGGCGGTGCAGAACCGGCGGCATCCCACACATGTGCTGGGCTTTTCCACGAACATGCACGAGCTGATGGCGGTGGCCAGCCTCATCATCACCAAACCCGGCGGGCTGACGTCCTCCGAGGCGCTGGCCATGGGCAAGCCGCTGTTCATTTTGAATCCGATCCCGGGCCAGGAGGCGGCCAACAGCGATTTCCTGCTGGAACACGGTGCGGCGACCAAGGTGAACCGCGTGGAAGACCTGCCCTATCGCATCGAGCAGTTGCTTGGCTCGCCCAAACTGGCCGAAATGGCGCGGGCGGCGAAGAAACTTGGCCATCCGAAAGCGGCGGAAACCATCTGCCGGGAGGTGCTGGCCCGGGTCAAGGTGCTTTCTCGTTAAGCCACCTTCCATGATTATGCACTCGCATCGCTTCAATCTGAACGTACGGATTCCGGGCTTTCGTCAGAGGCGTCCGCGAGTAAAGCAAGCGCCGTGGGTTTTGCGCCATTGCCCGGATCGGCTTCGTCCCATGGCTGAGTACGTCTTTTTTATTGTCGGCTTTATGGCGGGTTTTGCTTTAATACAAGCCGCTTTGTGGGCGATGATTTTTGTACCGCTTTTGACAAGCCGATTGATGCATCCCGCCCGGCCGATCATGACCGCACCGATCCGTTGGCTGCGAGAGCATTTCTCCCACGACGTGGCCTTCAACCTATACTTGTCACTTTGCGTGTTCCTTTGGGCGGGGTTGTTTTATGCCTGGCGGGTTTTTGAATACCTGTCCACTGAAGCATCAAAACGGAAAGATGCAAACGCGGCTGCTGGGAAAGAAGGGCGGTAACTTTGTGGTGGGCGATCCGTTGAGTGGCCGGGAAGAACTTCCGTCTCAGCTCATGAATGAAAGGTATGATTTTACGGGGTTTTATCTGGTCTGCCCATGAACCGGAAGTTGGACCCGGGGAAGCCCGCCCTCACCCCGGCCCTCTCCCCCGGGGAGCCCCGTTGAGGGGGAGGGAAGCCAGTGGCGACGCGGCCGGGAATCTTGGGCGCTTTGGTTGCGAGCGTAACAGACTTACAGGCAGCCACTTGAATGACTCCCTGGCAGTAAGGTCGGGGGCTGGCACTCCTGCCGGAGTGCCGGAGGCTGCGGGGTTGGATTCCGGTGGTATCGCTGCGCTCAACCACCGGCTACAGGCTGGGATCCCTCCGGGATGAAACCGCGGCGAAACCATGGGGTGGTGGTGATTGGCACAGGTTCATGGGCGCAAGGCGCGATTAATAAACGGGGAAATCTCCCCCTGAACGCGGAAGATGGGCAAGCGGGATGGCAAGCCCGCCCTCCCCGCCGTATCCACGCATCACGCATCACGCATCACGTCCGGCTGCTGCGGCAAATCCAAAACGAACCGCGCCCCGGTGCCGGGACCATCGCTGAAGACCGTCAGGCTGCCGCCCAGTTCCTTGGCGGCCAGGGCGCCGCTGTGCAGGCCAAAACCATGCCCCTGCTGGCGGGTGGTAAAGCCGTGGCTGAAAATCCGCGTCAGGTTTTCGGCCGGAATACCCACCCCGTTGTCCTGCACGATGATTTGAATCCGGCCCGCGCTGGCGCGCACGCCCATGCGCAGGCGCTTGTCCGACCGCCCGGACTCGTCGCAGGCATATTTGGCATTGCGGATGAGATTCACCAGGATTTGCAGCACCTTGTGGCGTTCCGTGTGGCATTCCACGGCTTCGCCCGGATAATCGCGCACGGTTTCCACCCCATGGCGGGCCAGGGCGCCGCCGTTCATCCGCAGCGCATCCTCCACCAAATCCACCACTTTCACCTGCTCCACCACGCCCGAAACCTTGGCATAACTTTGCTGCATCGTGACAATGTCGCGGATGTGCTCGATGTTGCTCCGGGTCAGTTCAATCTCGGTCGTGAGCTGGGCCTGTTCCGCCGCCAGATGTTCCACCAGTTGCGACAAATAGGCCGGCAGTTGCCGCCCGCGCGGGTCGGTCGTGAAAAAAGCCGCCAGCTGGTCGCGCTGCTCGTGAATTAACGCGGCCAGCCGGCCGAGATTATTCAGGCGCGACTTTTTGACCAAGTCCAGCACCAGGGTGGTCGAGACATTGACGTTGTTGAGCACGTTGCCAACGTTGTGCAACACGCTGGTGGCCACTTCCGCCATGCCGGCCAGCCGCGAGGTTTCCAGCAATTGCTGGTGGGCCAGCTCGGCCTTCGCCTCGGCCCGCTTCAAATCCGTGATGTTGCGGGCCGTGCCCAGGGTGCCAATGATTTCCCCCTCCGAATTGTGCCAGGGGGTTTTGGTGATCAGCAGCCAGGCCGGCTGGCCATCCGCCCCGACCACCTGCTCCACCTTCCCCAAGATCGCCTGGCCAGACTGAATGACGGCCTGCTCTTCGTGGCGGTATTGGGCCGCCTGCTCCGGGCCATAAATGTCCGCGTCCGATTTGCCAACCACATACTGCTGAAAGGCTTCCAAGCTGGTTAAATGCGGCGGCAAATCCCGCCCCGCTGGCTGCCGGTTCAATGCGACCCGGAACAGATGCATCAACTCCGAGCGGCTCTGCCGCACATAACCCGACTGCCGGTCCTTGAAGAAAATGGCATCCGGCGCCTGCTCCAGCAGCGCCATCAGCAGATCCCGCTCATGCGCCAGTTCGGCCTCCGCCAGCTTGCGCTGGGTGATATCCAGCAGGATCCCCTGCGACCCCACCACCTTGCCATCCGGGCCGTAAACCGGCGATTTCACCGCGTGATGATACGCCACCCGCCCATCGGGTAGAGTGCATTTCTCTTCCGTCTCGATCTGCCGCCCGGTCGCCATGATTTGTTCGTGGTGGCGGCTCCCGGAGGCAAACAGCTCCGCCGCGCCGGTGCCGCACTCGCCCGCCGGCACTTCCGCCGGCAGCCGGCCCAGAAAAGTCTCGGCCTTGACGCCTTTGTTCCGGCAGAACCAGGAGTTGACAA
>Ga0302319_10007699_pt1 | contig 21152 bp, 16 predicted proteins | sample Bog_T0_2_FD_203319 | JGI IMG/M metagenome (GOLD analysis project Ga0302319, IMG submission 203319) | Peat permafrost microbial communities from Stordalen Mire near Abisko, Sweden - Bog_T0_2 | ecosystem: Environmental > Terrestrial > Soil > Wetlands > Peat | place: Sweden: Abisko, Stordalen Mire... | reverse complement strand
CAAATCGGCATAGGGGGGAGAGTCGCCTCTCCTCCCCTGCCACACCACCGGACAAGCGGGTCCGCATCCGGCGGTTCGGTTGGATTGAGCTATTCCCCAACGTGCAGCCTTGGAAGTCCAAGTAAGTCGAAGTATGCGTTTGGAAACGCATATTTCATCGCAGGACTGTTGGCGATGCGCCACGGGCCGTGAGAGCTTCCGGCTGTTTGTGCAGCCAAATCCCTACTCACTCCCCGTTGGTGCAGCTTCGCAAACCGTACCCTGCCGCGTTTCCATTGTTTCCAGATCACGGATCGTAGCCGTTGCCGTATCCATTGATCCAGCCGCTCCAGCACTGAGGGCGTCTCACAGAAGCCGAAGTAGCCCTTCCAGCCACGTACATAGCTCGACAGCTCCTTCGTCATCTGCTCGATGCTAATGCCCCGTTTCCGTCCCGTAAGTTCCCGCACTTTTCGCTTGAAGCGCACCAGAGCCTTGACGGCGATGCGCCGCTTCGGTTCGTGTGCCCTTGTAAGGCTGAAGCCGAGGAACTTGCGGTCTGCCGGTCGAGCCACCGCGCTCTTCTGTTCATTGACCTTGAGCTTGAGCCTTCGCGTGATGAAGCCGGTAATGCTCCGCTTCACACGCTCCCCTGCCCGTCGGCTGCGCACGTAGATGTTGCAATCATCCGCATACCGCACGAAGCAGTGCTTGCGCCGCTCCAGTTCCCGGTCCAGTTCGTCGAGCACAAGATTCGACAGCAGTGGCGATAAGGGACCGCCCTGCGGCGTGCCCTCCTCTACCGGACCCACCAGCCCGTTTTCCATCACACCCGCCGTAAGAAATGCCCGAACTAGCTTGAGCACCCTCTTGTCCGCGACCCGCCGCGCCACGGCTGCCATCAGCTTGTCGTGGTTGACCCGATCAAAGAACTTCTCCAGATCAAGATCAACCACCCAGCGGCGCCCCGAGGCCACATACTTTTGGGCCTTGGCTACCGCCTGATGCGCCGAGCGTCCGGGCCGGAACCCGTGACTGTGTTCGGAAAACTCAGCGTCCCACCTGCTCTGCAAGACCTGCATCACAGCTTGCTGAACCATGCGATCCAGCACCGTCGGGATGCCCAATTGACGCACCCCTCCGTCCGGCTTGGGTATCTCTACCCGCTTCACCGGCTGTGGCTTGTAAGTCCCACTTAACAGTTGTTCGCGGATGGCTGGCCAGTGCTCCTTCAAGTGTCCCGGCAACTGCTCGACCTTCATACCGTCGATGCCCGGACTGCCCTTGTTGGACTTCACTCGCTTGAAAGCCTGCAAACAGTTCTCCCGTTCGCAAACCTCTTCCATCAGTTGTTCGTGGTTCTTAGCCGGGCTTTCGATCATGCGCTTCGCCGTGAGCGTTTCGGACCCTTCGCCAGGAGCCTTCGGAGCTTCACTCCTCCCCTCCTCGCCAAAGGCCAGCCGAAGCTGGATGTTCTGCCGCTTACCGCTCATCGAGTTGCGCCGCCTACTCGCCGCTTCCTTCCGTTTGGGCCTTCGCCACTTGCGCAGCTACTATGCCCGCTGCTGACTCCTGCCGCACGGTCAGGGTGGATCGCTCCACCCTCAGTCCCGATTCCGGGACATGCGGCAGACCTCCCGCGATAAGACTGACCGCCTTCAACGCGCAACCGCCGAATTTACCACCAGCACCCTTGATGGATGTGGACTTCGCTGCCATGAGCCAGCTCGTCCGGCGCTGTAGGCCTCATATCCGGTTCTTGTTCATCGGCTCGCGTCTTTGCTCCACGCTTCCTTCAGACCCCGCCTCGCGACGACGCCCTTGCGCTTCGCTATCACTTCTCCTCCATCAGGATGTGAAGGGGACTTACACCCCCAAGCTGTCAATCATGCGCGGCGTACGCATCAGAAAGGCCGGCCTAGCGCCGGCCTTTCTGCTTTCCGGCGGATGCGCCACAATCATGGGGTGCCCCACCCTCGCCGCGTCGTTGTTTTTGCGGCTAGGGTGGGAAACCACGAACTTCAGCGCACACTCTCGTCCCGCTGAATCGCCGGCTTGCCGATTCCCTGACTGCCCACCCGCGCACGATAGAATCAAAGAATGATCAAGGGGATTTCCTTTCTTCGTCCCGCAGGCACTCGCGCGGCTTATGACCGGCTGGCGAGCTTCTTTTCCGCGCTGGGATTTGCGCCCGGCAAGGGATGGAACGAAGACAACAGTCATGGCGCGTCGTTCCTGGCTCCGCTGGGCAACCTGGAGTTCGTGGACGGCGAGTTTCCTTCTACCGCCAATGTGCTGGTGGAGGTGACCGCTTTGGACGCCGTGCATCAGGCTGCCGCTGCCTGGCTGCGCGCGCAAGATGGCGAACCTGCTGTTGCGCGTCTCTCCGCCATCACGGAAACCCAGTGGAAATCGCGCCTCTTCACCGTTGAGCCGGAGCCGGGTTTTGCTTTCAGCTTCTGGGCATGGATCGATCCGGTCAAAGGCAAGCCAGTGGCCGTCGAGGGCGATCTCTCTGCCGCAGGCATGAAGTTTGCCGTCATCGTGGCCCGCTGGAATGCGGTGGTCACCGAACGGCTGCTTGAGGGCGCGCTCGACGCACTATTGCGCAGCGGCGCAAAGCGAGCCGACATTGAAGTGATTCGCGTTCCCGGCGCATGGGAGATTCCAGCCGCCGCCCGCACAGTGGCAAACGCGGGCCGGGTGGACGCCATTATCCCTCTCGGCTGCCTGCTGCGCGGCGAAACCGCCCATTACGAAGCCATCTACAACGAAGTGGCGCGCGGCCTTGGCCAATCGCAACAGGAGACCGGCATTCCCCACAGCTTTGGCGTACTCACTTGCGAGACTCTGGAACAGGCGCTCAACCGCGCCGGCATCAAGGCCGGCAACAAGGGCTTCGAAGCCGCCACGGCGGCCATCGAGATGGTCAGCCTCAACCGCAAGCTCCGAACGGACGGCCCGCGTTGACCGCCACTATCCATCACACCTCGGGCCGCCGCAAATCGCGCGAGCTGGCCATGCAGATGCTCTTTCAGGCGGACATCGGCAAGCAGACGCCGGACCAGGTGCGCGCCAATTTCTGGAAGGCCGCCGACGAGGTCGAGCCTGAGGTGCGCGGCTTTGCCGAGGATCTCTTTCGCGTGGCCGTCGCTCACCAGGAAAAGATCGATGAGCTGATCGTGGCCAACTCCAAGCACTGGCGCCTGGAGCGCATGCCCGCCGTGGACCGCAATCTGCTGCGCATGGCCGTGGGCGAGATGCTGGGCTTCAAGGGCACGCCATTCCCCATCGTCATCAATGAAGCGCTGGAGATCGGCCGCCGCTACTCCGCCGCCGAATCCATCAATTTCCTCAACGGAATGTTGGACGCTATTGCCAAAGGCCTGATCGGCAAGTGACCGATCAGCCTTACCGGCAAGCCTCATTGGGCCGGTCGAGCACGTCATTGGTTCTTGCGCGATGGTCCTCCGGCACCACGGCGCCCGACTTCAGAACCAGCCTCCCCGCCTGACTGAGAAGCCGATCAATCTCAAAATCCGCCGGAACCGGCGCGCCATCCTGCGTTTTGGGGCAGTACCAATCCTTGCCGATGAAATCGCCGTTCTCATACCATTTGCGGCAGGCGATCACGGACGCATGGGGATCAAGATCGCATTGGAACCAGAGATACGAATCGCCCTTGCCCGTGCCGGCGAGCGCAAAGGCATAGGCAGGAACCTTCCCCGGCCGTTTATGAGCGTAGGCGGCCTTGAGAATCGGCCCGCGCACCTCCCGGATGCAACCGGAGTCTCGGAAATTCTCGAAGCGTGAGCCGCGCTCGATTTTCACGGTGTCCCCGCCGGGCGGCCTCATCCAGATATGACTCCCATTGAACCGGACCTGAAGCTGCTTCCCCGCAAGCTCTTCCAGGCTGGAGAATTTGCCTTCATGCAGGTAGCTCTTCCCTTCCCCGACAAGAACTTGATCGCCCTGCCGGAAGCAAAAGGCGCTGGCCGGCTCGGAGAGCGCGGAGCATCCATCGCCGCAGGGAAGATAAGTCGCCGCCTCCACCAGCGTCGCCGGCGCAAGGTTCTTCGCTCCTCTGGCCGAAGCGGAAAGGCTCAAGCTCAGCACTACGCAGACGGCAACGCCGAGAAGCGGCCAAGACCCGAAAATATTGCCGGCGCCGGACAGGCGGGCGCGCCTAAAAACGGACAAGTGCATCATGTGGTTTAAGGTACTATTGCATGTTCCGGTTCCGCAAACACCCTGCGGAGCATCGCGCCAGCGAGCCACGGAAAATTCAAGCGTTTACATGCCTCTAGACAGCCTTACGCTGCCATCTGCTAACCTTTCTCACGCATGGAATTCAAGAACCTTCACCTCGACAAGCGCCCTCCGTTGGCCCAAGTCACCCTCGACCGGCCCAAGGTTCTCAACGCCCTGAACGCCGAGACCATCGCCGAGCTTTCAGAAGTTTTCGATGATCTGGCCGCCGACTCGGCGATTCGCGTCATTCTTCTCGCCGGCGCCGGTGGCCGGGCCTTTGTTGCCGGCGCCGACATCCGCGAACTGGCCGCGCTCTCGGCTGAAGAGGGTCGCGTCTTTGCCCTGCGCGGACAGGATGTTTTCCGCCGCATCGAGACTCTGGGCAAGCCGGTAATCGCCTGCATCCAGGGCTTCGCTCTGGGCGGAGGCTGCGAACTGGCCATGGCCTGCACCCTGCGCCTGGCGGCTGACGATGCGCGCCTGGGCCAGCCGGAGGTCAAGCTGGGCATCATGGCCGGCTACGGCGGCTCGCAGCGCCTGCCGCGCCTCGTAGGCCGCGGCGCTGGACTCAAGCTGCTGCTCACCGGCGCCATCATCGACGCGCGCGAGGCTCTGCGCATCGGGCTGGTCGATGAAGTGCTTCCCGCCGCCGAGCTGATGCCACGCGCCGAGGCCCTGGCGCAGGAGATCGCCGCCAACGCGCCGCTAGCCCTGGCCGAGACCCTGCGCGCCGTCGATGAGGGCATCGATCTGCCGCTCGACCTCGCCCTGCTGCGTGAGGCCGTCCGTTTCAGCCACCTCTGCGGCACCGCCGACAAGAACGAAGGCACGCAAGCCTTCCTGGAAAAACGCCCACCCGTTTGGAAGGGCGAATAACAAACTGCGGAAAATCTCCATCCGGAGGGAGGCGTGGGTTTCAATCCCCGCATAAAGCCTGATGGACCAACCCGGGCTTTAGCCCCGGAGAATCAGCCGTAACGCCGAAATAGACGGAGCGTTAGTCCTGTTATTCTTGAAGAGTGAACGAGCACTCAAGACTTAAAGGATTTGCGGCCATGGCGCTGTTGTTGGGCGTGGCGCTGACCGCCTGCCACAAGGAAGAGCAGGAGGTTGCCGGCGTCGCTCAGAACGCCGTCAACGCCGAGCATAAGGCCCAGGCCGCGGCCACCGAACTCGACAGCCAGCGAACCGCACTGGCAGGCATTCCGCTGCCCACCAAGAGCATGTATGTGGATGTGCACGAGCCGGGAGCGTGGGCCAATCCCTTTCTTTCGGTCGGCGCGGACATGCTCAACCTGCGCATCACTCTGGCCGACGCCAACCCCAGCACAGTGGGCCAGGGAAGCATGTTGCGCCCCACAGCCGCCCGCCGCCAGGAGGTTCAGTTGCGCCCCGGCGAACTGGCGCAGGCGCTGATTGCTCTGCCCGCCGGCGCATGGCGCTATGGCCGCGTGATCGCCGTGGCCGAGTCGCCTCTGGCTGGCAACAAGGACCGCGTCAAAGTCCGCCGCAACGTCGAAGCCGCCATTCAAAAACTCAACGACCTCGGCATCGTCGTAGAAGAGTGGCCCACGCGGTAACGCAGCTCACAACGGAAACAACAGGCAACGCGTTACCATTTAACAATGAGTACGCCGCCATTTTCCGTCCTTTCTAATCAGCCTCCGTTGGACCATGAGAGTTTTTCCGCGCATCGTGAATTGGAAGCGCTGCTTAAGAAGAGCTTGCGCGGCGATGTTCGCTTCGACCTTGGCTCACGCGCGCTTTACGCTGCCGATTCCTCGAATTACCGCCAGCTTCCGGTGGGCGTGATTCTGCCTCGCGACGCCGCCGACGTGGAAGCCGCATTGGCCGCCTGCCGCGCCACGGGAGCGGCCGTGCTGCCGCGCGGCGCAGGCACCAGCCTGGCCGGCCAATGCGCCAACGTCGCAGTGGTCTTTGATTTTTCGCGCTACATGAACAAGCTGGGCTCGATCGACCCTGTCGCCAAATTGGCGCGCGTGGAGCCGGGGATTGTTCTCGACCGGCTGCGCGATGCCGCCGAGCGTCACCATCTGACCTACGGCCCCGACCCGGCGACGCACTCGCGCTGCACATTGGGCGGCATGATCGGCAACAACAGTTGCGGCGTTCATGGGCTGATGGCCGGCAAGGTCGTGGACAACATCGAATCGCTGGACATTGTGCTGTATGACGGCACGCGCATGACGGTGGGCCGCACCTCGCCCGCCCAGTTGGAAGCGCTGATTCTCGCCGGCGGTCGCGTGGGGCAGATTTACGCGGACCTAGCCAAACTGCGCGACCGTTACAGCAAGCTCATTCTCGAAAAATTTCCGCGCATTCCACGCCGCGTCTCCGGCTACAACCTGGATGAGCTGCTGGACGAGAACGGATTCAATGTGGCCCGCGCGCTGGTGGGTTCTGAAGGCACTTGCGCCACAGCCGTAGCCGCCACGCTCAATCTGACTAACAGCCCGCCCTTCCGCGTGTTGACAGTGCTGAGCTTCAAGGACACATTCCTCGCCGCCGACGTGGTGCCGCGCGTGCTGGAATTCGGCCCCATCGGCCTCGAGGGATTCGACGGGCTGCTGGTTGATTTCATGCAGCGCAAGAACCTCGCGATGAGCGACGTCGCGCTGCTTCCGCCCGGCGGTGGGTTTCTGCTGGTGGAGATGGGCGCATGGGACGCGGCGGAGGCGCTGGCCAAGGCGGAAGCCCTCGTTCAAGCCGCGCAAGGCTGGGCAGAGGCGCCAACTGCGCGCATCTATAACGCCGTTGACGCAGCAGCAGTGTGGCGTGTGCGTGAATCGGCTTTGGGCGCGACGGCTTTTGTTCCGGGCGAACCAGAGCGGTTTGAGGGTTGGGACGACGCCGGCATTCCTCCCGCGCGGCTGGGCACTTACCTGCGCCAGCTTACGGCTCTCATGGCCGAGTACGGCTATCGCAGCCCGCTTTACGGCCACTACGGCCAGGGCTGCGTCCACCTGAGGATCAACTTCGACTTCCACACCGTGGAGGGCGTGCGGCGCTTCCGCGAGTTCATCGACCGCGCCGCCGATCTGGTTCTCAGTCTGGGCGGGTCGCTCAGCGGCGAGCACGGAGATGGCCAGGCTCGCGCGGCGCTGCTGCCCAAAATGTTCGGCCCTGAGCTTATCCGCGCTTTTCAGGAGTTCAAGGCCATCTGGGATCCGGCGAACCGCATGAATCCCGGCAAGCTGTCGGATGCGGTGCGCGTTTACGATCCGGTGGAAAATCTGCGTCACGCGCCGCCCGTTGCCGGCGAGGAGCAGGCGAAACTGGAGACACACTTTGTCTTCGCCGCCGATCATGGCTCGCTGGAACGCGCCACGGCGCGCTGCGTAGGCGTGGGCGCCTGCCTGAAGACCGAGGGCGGCGTCATGTGCCCCAGCTACCGCGCCACAGGCGAGGAGAAGCACTCGACTCGCGGCCGCGCCCGGCTGCTGTGGGAGATGCTCGCCGGCGCTCTGCGCAAGGAAGGCTTCCAGAGCAAGGCAGTTCACGAGGCTCTCGATCTCTGCCTCAGTTGCAAGGCGTGCAAAACCGAGTGCCCGGTGTCGGTGGACATGACCGCCTACAAATCCGAGTATCTGGCGCAGCGCTACAAGCACCGCCCGCACCCGCTGCATCACTATGTCTTCGGTTTTTCCGACGTGCTGGCCCTCCTGGGTTCGATTACTCCCGCGCTGACCAACGCCGTGCTCACCGGCCGCCTGACCAGCCCGCTCATCAAGCGCATTGTGGGCGTGGCGCAAGAGCGCCAGCTTCCGCGACTTGCCGGGAAGAGTTACAAGAAGGCAAGAGCGGCGGGCGACGAGACCAGCAACGTGCCGCGGCCTTCGAGCAGGAAGAATGCAACCAAAGCGGAGCCGGCCGGAGAGCAGGTGGTGCTCTGGGCGGACACATGGAACAACTACTATCACCCGCAAACTTTGGCCGCCGCTGAAGCCGTTCTTACCCAGGCAGGCTTTCGAGTGAAGGTTCCCAAAGGCCACATCTGCTGTGGCCGTGCGCTTTACGACTTCGGCCTGCTGGGCGCCGCGCGCGCTTATCTGGCGAGAGTTCTTGACCGCATGGCGCCGGAGATTGAAGCCGGACTGCCATTTATCTTCCTCGAACCAAGCTGCGCCAGCGTTTTCAAAGATGAGGCGCTGGAGTTTTTTCCTGACGACCCTCGCGCGCAACGCATGAGCAAACAAGTGTGGCTGCTGGCCGATTGGCTGGCCGCCAAAGCTCCCGAGTGGGTAACGGGCAGGCTTGAGGGCGCGCAGGTAATCCTGCACGGCCACTGCCACCACAAAGCAGTCTTCGGCGGGCCGGTGAACGAGATCGCGCTGCTGAAAAAAGCCGGCGCGGCGGTGGAGCTGATCAACTCCAGTTGCTGCGGCATGGCGGGACCATTTGGTTTTGAGGCTGATAAGTTCGAGGTTTCCAAGGCCATCGCTAATCTCGGCCTGTTGCCGGCAGTCAACGCCGCCGCGCCCGCGACGATTATTGTTGCTGACGGCTTCAGTTGCAGGGAGCAGATTGAGCAGTTATCGGCGCGCGAAGGGATACATTTTGCGGAGGTTCTGGCAGGCTCACGCCGCGACGGAGAATGAGACGGCAAGCGCAAATTGCCGAGGCGCGGGAACCCTGCGCCTCGGCGATTTATTAGTACAAATAGTAACTTTTCTTTCCCCATAGAACTTCGACGGCAGTTGAACATTCCTGTGTGGCCAGCGTCACTCTGAGCGAACCACTATCGAGGTTGGATGCATTGGGAAGATCTGTCGTCACGGCGTGGCCCTGAGCGTCGGTGTGGAAGCTTCCCGTCTCCGTCGCACCGCCGGAGACCAATTGGATTGGGACATCAGCGTTGGCGGGAAGCCCATCGGCGGAGATCAGGACAGCATCGGCATTAGGCGTGGCAAGCCGCACTTCAAGCCGGCAGCCCTGGCCCTGGTCTGCAAGCGGAAATGGAACTACCGTGCCATCAATAGTGATTTGCTTGTCGGACGATGCGAGAGCATAGCGGATGGGCTCGCCCCGCGCAGCTCGCACGGTCAGATGCAGCTCATCGCCTTCTATAAAATCACTGTCTTCCTGGCCCGGCTTGGGCTTGTGCACCATCAGAAGCCCTTTGGCGTTGAGATAGATATCGCCCGGAATCTGGCGAGGCTCTGATCCGATCCGCCAGACCGTGAGCGAGTATTTCTTCCCTTCGGGAGCTCCAGAGACGTAAGCGCGGTAGGTAACAAGTCTCTTCCCGGAAGAGCCTGTTTCATCCATTTTGAAAAATTGAAAGCGCAGGCCGTCCGAATTTTTTCCCTTCGCTGGATTTTCGTCCCAATTCTTTTGGCGCTCGAGCAAATCCTTCATTTCGGAGGATGTTTGTCCAGCGGCGCGGACAGAAAAAAACGGCAAAATGAAAACCAGGCAAAAAATGGACAGAGATTTCACGAGCGTATTGCGGGGGGGAGGAAACATGGCAACATTCTCTGCCATTTGCCGCCTCCCCGCAACCGAAATCTCGTTAAAATCTCAATTTAGTTCTTGCCGTCAATGCGCGCGGGGTTACATGGTGCGTGCCGCTTACTGATCCGGCCAAAAGGAAATTGAACAGCGTGCCCCACCCTTTCCGCGTTCTTTCCGGAAAGGATGGGAGGCCACGATGCATATCTTGAGGGCCGGATCAATAAGGTGACAGAAAGTTATAAAGCGCGGAGGTGTTGGCAGGCTCGCGCCGCCGCGAGAAATGAGACAGCATGAGCAAATAGGCGAGGCGCAGGGTTCCCGCGGTACGTTGATTTATTAGCGCAGATGGTAACTTTTCTTTCCCCAAGGAACTTCGACGGCGGTTGAACACCCCTGTGTGACCAGCGCCACCCTGAGCGAACCTCGATCCAGGTTGGCCACAAAAGGAAGATCCGTCGTCACCGCGTGGCCTTGAGCGTCGGCGTGAAAACTTCCGGTTTCCGTCTCGCCAGCGGAGACCAACTGGATCGGGACATCAGCGTTTGCGGAAAGCCCATCGGCGGAAATCAGGACAGCATCAGCCTCGGGCGCGGCAAGCCGCACTTCAAGCCGGCAGCCCTGGCCCTGGTCTTCAAGCGGAAATGGAACTACAGTGCCATCAATAATAATTTGCTTGTCGGACGATGCGAGAGCATAGCGGATAGGCTCGCCCTGCGCCGCCTGCACTGCCAGGTGCAGTTCATCATCCCCTACAAAGTCACTGTCTTCCTGGCCCGGCTTGGGTTTGTGCACCATCAGAAGCCCTTTGGCGTTGAGATAGATATCGCCGGGAATCTGGCGGGGCTCCGATCCGATCCGCCAAACTGTGAGCGTGTATTTCTTGTCTTCGGGAGCTCTGCGAACGTAAACGCGGTAGGTAAGAGTTCTCTTCCCCGAAGAACCTGTTTCATCTATTTTGAAAAACTGAAAGTGCAGGCCGCCGGGATTCTTGGCATTCGTCGAATTCTCGTCCCAGGCCATCTGCCGCTGAAGCAAATCCTGCATCTGTTCAGACTTTGTTCGTTTTTCAGCCTGGGCAGGAAAATCTGGCAAAAAGAGAACCAGACAAAAAAAAGATAAGGCACTCGCGAGTATCATGCGGGAAAAGGACAACATGACTCTATTTTCTGCCATTTGCCGCCTCCCCGCAAGGGCGTTCCCGCTAAAAATTCAACGTGATCTTCGCCGTGAGCGCACGCGGAGTTACATAGTGCGTGCCGCTGAAAGTAGAAAGAAAGTTATAGAGCGCATGCTTGTCGGTGACGTTGATGGCCGTCAAGTCGAGGTTGAGCTTGTAGCGTTCCGCATGGAAGATGTTGTCCTTACCGATGGATGCGTCAAAGAGGTCGCGGTGCTGAATGCGCGGCGGGTCGCGGTCGTTGTCGCCTTTTCCGGGCGCGGGAATATCGATCAGGTTCGAGGTGAGCTCAGAGGCTGGGCAAGCGGCAAAGTAGGTCGCGGGATTGTTCACGTCTGCCTTGACTCCATTGCAGGCAAATCCCCCTTGAAACTCCTGATCCAGAGTCAAAGGAAGATACACATTTGCTCCCGTCACAGGGTTAGTGGTTGGGGCTATGTTGTTGTCCACCATTGCAACTTCCGGAACGCCGCCCGGCAAGGTGATTGAAGTGTTCGGGCAGGCAGTGTTGGGATCGGCCGGGCTGTAGCAAGGTGTTGCTCCGGCCACCTGGCCGCTGTCATAGCGCCAGTTCAAGCCGCCCCAAAGGCCGTTGAGCGCCTTGCCGCGCGAGATCGTGTACTGCAGATGAGTGGTCTGGTTGAACTTCTCGTCGTGGTCGATGCGGAAGGGCAAACCAGCCTTGCCGACAGTGGCTCCTGCTCCGGCCACCTGCGGCGGAAAGAATCGCGCGGCCACCGAGGAGGCGACAAGATAAGCGCTGAAGCCATGAATCTGGGGAACATCCGCGCGCAAGGCGTAGCCGGGAATCTTCGAGTTATGCCAGTCGATGGGGAAGGTAATCGGCGTATTGCCCAGCACGCTGAAGTCGAAAGCATTGTGGGTGTATTTCCAAATGTACTCGCCGCTGAAGACCAGTCTCTTGCCGAAGGCCTGTTGCAGGCCGGCATGGAATTCATTGCGAAAGCCGGGCTGTAGGATTCCTGATACGCCCGAAGTGCAGTTCAGCAGCGGCGACAGCACGGCATTCGAGCATCCGGTGCTGGACAGCACCAGGTTCTCGTTGAAGGGCGTTTCCAGCGTGCGCGCGTAGGAGACGCGCAGCACGGTCGTGGTCGGCTTGATGTTATACGCGATACCCACGCGCGGCTCCGTCTGGGTAGCCGATGTAAGGCCGTTGTACACGTCGCCACGCAGCCCCAGATTAAATAGCCAGTTACCGGCTTTGATCTGATCTTCGATATACATGGCGAGTTCTTTTACATCGGTGTGGCCCAGGAAGTTATACTCGCTGCCGCCGCGAGTCAGGTCGTAAGCGGCGAGGACGGGCAAGTAGTTGGTGTTTGCGATCGCAGCGCCGCCGGGGCACGCGGAAGGGCTGGCGTATCCGGGCAACGGGCTGCCGGTCACCGCATCCATGCAGGGTGAGTTATAGGTTGACTCCACCACACCCAGGCTGTCGTTCTCGCGCAGGAAGGTCTGTCCGTACTGCCCACCTATCTTGATGTTATGGATTCCTTTGGCGTAAGTAAGATCAGAGTGAACCGCGGCATTGGTGAGCGTGCGGTACTGCGAAATAGACGAGGTTTGCAGGTTCGCAGGCCCTAAGTCTGCCAAGCGATTCTTGCTGGGATAGTAGTTATAGTTATCCCTGCGGACAAACGCGCCCAGGTTGAAAACCGTGTTATTGCCTATGATGCGCGTATAAGTGGGCGAGACATTGATGGTCTCTATCTTGGAGCGCTGATCGGTGTTGCCCACACTGACGAAGTCGGGACTCGAACTCGATCCGCTATTCGGGCCGGTCGTCTCCACGTTTTGCACATTGAGGTTGTCATAGGAATTCGGCGTCTGGAACCATGAGCGGGAGTAGTTTAGATCCAGATGGATCGAGTCAACCGGAGTTAGAGAATAGTCCGCGCGATCGAAGATATTCAGCTCATTACCCCTGTCGTGAAAAACAGTAAACTCCGGCGGATCGAGAAAGCGGCCGGTGTTGAGGCCATCGGCCTCGATGAAATTGCCCCACTTCGTCTTGCCATAGGCCAGGTCAAAGCCGCCGGTCGCGGAACCGAAGCTGCCGTAAGAGCTGCTGACGCTGCCGGTAGGCCTGGCGATGCCTTGCCCGGAGCGGGTGGTGGCCACAATCACCAGGCTGGTCTTGCCGCCATACTCTGCCGGCGGCGCGCCGCTGATGACCTCGATGGATTGAATCGAGTCGGCGGGAATCTGGTTGGAAAATACCTTGCTCTGCTGGTCGGTAATCGACTGGCCGTCCACGGAGAAAGAGTTGGATGCGTGGTCGCCGAGACCGTGAAAGAGGCCGTTGGAGTCGGCCGACACGCCCGGCGTGGAAAGCGTGACCAGCGAACTGAGGGCCGAAGACTCGCTCTCCAGAGGCACCTTGGTGAACAGCTCACGGTCCACGTCTGTGTGGAAGGTGGGATCGGTTTCAACCAGGTCGCCCGTGGACTCCACCGTTACTGTCTGGGAACTACCCTCCACCTGAAGAACCAGGCTGAGGCTGGCGCCCACCACAGAGCGAATCTCAAAACTTTTGCTCACTGGCGTAAAGCCGTTGGCCAGAACGGTCATCCGGTAAGGATTGAAGGGGATGTTCGCGAAGACGAACTGGCCGGTTGCGTCGGTAGTTGCGGTCCGGTCCAGGCCGCTGACCTGGTTGATCAGATGAACAGTCGCGTTGGGAATCACGGCGCCGGAGGGGTCAGTAACGGTACCGCGGACAGCGCCAGAGTTACTGCCTTCCGCGGTCGCGCAGAGCGCCGCGAAAATCAAGACGAGAACGGGGAAGACGCTTAAAATTGTGCCGTGTTTGAGCGGCATAGATAATCTCCTGAATGATGGCTGAATCATGCGAAAGACGGGCCGTGGCTCTTGCCGCCGCGGCGTTTTCAGTGCATTGAGGGCAGCTTTCCAAATCGGGAGTCAGCCTGTGAAGCAACGCCGGAACTGCGCTCGCAAAACTCACACGGTGCAATCGGAGCCAGACTGAACGGAAGATTGGGAAAGTGCCTTAACAGCCGGCAGGAGGGGGCCGAGTAAAGAGCTTGGGGTGCCAGTACCGGACAACCGCGTGCGCCTCGACAACCGGAGCGGGGCTTCCGATTCTGACCAGAACTACTGGAGCCGCGGCAATCCCAACCGGAGCAGCAGAGTGCATCGCAATGCAGAGCGAACAATGGTCAGCGTCGCTGTCCAGAGCATGGATGTGCGCCACCTGGACCACGGCCACCATCGCCAGCAATGCCAGACATAGCAAAGCGATTGCCCCGAAAGCGCGTGGCTTCCGCCGGCGTTCCTGGCGGGAATCTGGCTGCAACCCTGTGAGCAAAAATATCTCCAATTACTAGGATACATTCGATTGGACGCGGCAGGAATGGCGAGGATTCCATTATCTGCCGGGGTTTACGCCGAGATTAGGCACCAACCAGTGTGTCCGAGGGGGCCGTGTGGGCCCGTAAACGGGTGATAATGTTGAGCCGATGAGGGCGATAATGAAGTTGAGGAGTTCGCGCCATGCAGATGCACAATCCCGCACATCCCGGAAGGATTCTCGTCCATTACCTTGATGGCCGCTCCGTGACTGAGGTCGCGCGGCATTTGGGCGTTACGCGTCATGCGTTGTCGCGGGTGCTGAATGGCAAGGCTGGAATCTCGGCGGATATGGCCCTGCGCATCTCGGAGGCATTCAACACCAAACCGGATTTCTGGCTTCGCCTTCAGGCCCAGCGCGATCTCTGGCTCGCTTCCCAAAAGAAGCGCGCCAAGGTCAAGCCGTTGGCCGTGAGCGTGGCCGCGTAGCGCGTTTCCTAATCAGCCTCCGGCGCTTTTGCGTGCGCAAAGCTTTGCCGCCGCTGCTCCCACTCCTCTGAACCGAAGAAACGCGGACCGACCTCGATGAGGCGCGGAATCATGTTGAAGACGGCCACGCGGCTCCAGGGGCGCCCATCCCTCATGCGAAATCCCTTCTCGTTCAGGTCGCTGACGATGCTCGAATAAGAAAACTCCTGCACCAGCAACTCCATCATCTTCATCAGGACGCTGTGCTCGGCGGGATCTGCCTCCAGCCGCTTGCAGTCGTCGGAGATGCGCAGTCCATAGGGGATATCCTCGTTGAACGCGCCCTCAGTGGGCGCTTCCGCATCGGGCAACTCGCGCCGCCATTCGATGGAAACCATCTGCCAGCCCGCCGCCGCACGCTGCCGGATGACCTCAGGGCTGAATGGCCCGGAGATTACATCGCGCATCCGCTCAAAATATGCCATCGCTTCCCTCCGTATCTGGTTCTTGCATTCAGAAATACACGCAATTTCCCTGCCAAAGTCGCAGCCTTGAGCACACGAGCCAAAGGTCCCGCCGTCAAGGAGATAGGCAAAAGCTATGGAACACGCGCAGGTCCGCGCTTGTCCGCTTTCGCAAAATCGTGTGCGCTTCCGGACAGGCAAATGAAACAACTGGCGATTGTTGCGGAAAGACTGCGATTCGCAAAAGGGAGGGGTCCCCGGCAGGCCTCCTGAAAAGACTTTTCAGGGCCGCCAAAAAAGAATTTCAAGCCCCACAAAAAGGCTTCGTATCTTCCAAAAAAACTCGTGCATTTTTTCGGATTTCTGGGTTATATTCATCCACAGATTGCGCGGATGCCTCCACTCGACCGCGCGTTGCAGGAGGCTTTCGGCACAGCACACCGGCCCGATTGCCCGGTGTGCGGCCTGTTCGGAACTGCTTACAATTGTTGCTTCGACATTATTCCCCTCGTTCGGGACGAAGGCTTACAAGTGGCGCTCTGAGATTCTTCCCTTGCAAGAATCTTCTCCATAAAAACTACCGGCGAATTGTTTCGCCTGCGCACGGCCCTTGCATACGAGGGGCGCAAGCGCGGGGCGTGAACCATGCCCTCCCCTGGCATGGAGCGTTGCCAGCGACGGTCAGGACCTTCCCCTGATAGTCCCTCTGCCGCTGACTGAATGATCGCGCGGCACATTGTCCACCGGGAAACCCAATCGGAGAAGGAGCAAACCATGGCGAATCCCAAGAAAGTTGCCCTGAAGGGCAGTGAGCGCGTTCCGCTTCCCGGAGCGCATGCGATTGGACCGACCGATCCACACCAACTCATCGAGATCTCGGTGATACTCCGCCATCGCCAACCGCTGGCGACGGCTAAACTCTCTGGCAAATTCATGAGCCACAGCGAATTTGCCGCGCAGTGTGGCGCCGACCCCACACATGTTGACATCGTCAAGAAGTTTGCCGAGGAGTACAAATTGCAGATGCTGGAGCGGGGCGACGAGGTCATGCGCCGCACCGTTGCGCTGGCCGGAACCGCCTCGAAGATGGAGAAGGCCTTTGGCATCGAGCTGATCGATTACGACCATCCTGACGGAAACTACCGCGGAAGGACAGGGGCGATTCAGCTTCCCGAGGAACTCGCGCCGATTGTTCAGGGAGTCTTTGGCCTGGACGACCGGCCTGTCGCCAAACCGCAATTTCGCTATCGCGGCGACAATCGCAGTTTTGGTTCCCGCGCCTCGAACACTGCATACACGCCGTTGCAAGTGGCGCAGCTTTACGAATTTCCGCAGGATGTGAACGGCGCGGGACAGGTGATTGGCCTGATTGAGTTGGGCGGCGGCTATCGTCCGGCTGATATTCAGGAGTACTTCCAGTCCCTTGGCTTGCAAACGCCGCAGGTTGTAACGTCGTCGGTCGATCAAGCGAAGAACCGCCCGAGCTCGGCGAACAGCGCGGACGGCGAAGTGATGCTGGATATTGAAGTGGCTGGAGCTGTAGCGCCGGGAGCTTCACTCGTGGTCTACTTTGCGCCCAACACAGCGCGTGGATTCCAGGATGCGCTGAGCATGGCGGTTCACGATCTGCTCCGCAAACCCACCGTGATTTCGATCAGCTGGGGCGGCCCGGAGTCGACATGGACGCAGCAGTCGATGCAGAACCTCGATGAAGTGGCCCAGGAAGCCGGTCTCTTGGGCATCAGCGTTACCGTTGCAGCCGGAGACAACGGTTCGAGCGACGGAGTGAACGATGGCCAGAACCATGTGGACTTTCCCGCATCGAGCCCGCATGTGCTGGCGTGCGGCGGCACGAGTTTGATGTCGGCAAACGGCAACATCACCAGCGAAACGGTGTGGAATGACGGCACGCAAGGCGGAGCGACTGGAGGCGGCTATAGCGCGGTCTTTGCGCGGCCGAACTGGCAGTCCAACGATGTGCCGCAGGCCAACCGCGGAGTGCCTGATGTGGCCGGCGACGCTGATCCTGAAACCGGCTACAAGATCCAGGTCGATGGGCAGCAGATGGTGGTTGGTGGAACCAGCGCAGTGGCGCCTCTGTGGGCCGGGCTGATTGCCCTGCTCAACCAGAAGCTCCAAACTCGCGCCGGGTTCATCAATCCGGAACTTTATGATGCGGACGAATCGACCTGCTTCCGGGACATTACTTCGGGCAATAACGGCGCCTATTCGGCAGAGTCCGGCTGGGATGCGACGACCGGCTTGGGATCGCCGGTAGGAATCTCGCTGATCCAGGCAATGCAGGCGGTCGCGTCACAAACTCAAACCAGTCAAGAAATGCGGTCCACGTCCCGCTCCTCGCGGTAGAGGATTTTCATTGTTCCGGTCAGGCCGGCTTCGCGGTTTCCCGTCCTTGCGCCAGACAAAAGGCGCAAGGACGGGAAGCGGAGCGACTTCGCACTCTTCTTGAAAAAGCTCCAGGGAAAGGCGCGTCAAATTTCCGCTATCAGGGTTCATACTCATAACGAAAGGTTTGCTCCATATGATGGCCGTTGCCTTGGCCTATCCGAGCAGGTGAAGGATCATGTCTTCAATCCGTATGAGTTCTATTTTGATGTGTGTTTTGACCTTGTGCTGCGCACTGCCTGGAACCGCGCAAAGAAGTTCCTCCGCAAAGGGTGTCAACACGACCGCTGCGCCTGTCCCGACTCCGCTGCTGAATGGCAAACGCGCGTTTATCTCTTATGAGATTGGAGATGTCACGGCTTTTCCCTCTAGTTACAGCGGCGGCCCGGAGCGAGCGTATAACGAGTTCTTTGCCGACATGAAAGACTGGGGCCGCTTTGAGCTGGTCATGGACCCGAAGGACGCGGACGTTGTCTTTTCGGTTCGCTTCGTCGATTCGCCCGGCCTTCCTTACCCGCAGATCAGAGTGGGTGTTTCAGACGCGAAAACCCATGTTTCCCTTTGGGGCTTTGTCGAAGAAGTCAATCCGGCGTGGCTCAAGAAGCATCGCGACAATGCCTTCTCCGACACGGTCGAACTGCTCGTCTCTGACATTCATGATCTGATTACTCCGGGCGCAGTGCAAACAGGTACTCAGCCGGCGGGAAAAACCAGGTTTTCTGACGAGGCACGGTAAGCTTTGAAGCGGTTCTGAATGGTCGGCTCAGTCAACCAGATACGCCTCGTGCCAAATTGATCGAGTTGCGGGTCGGAACTGAGAAGGGCCTGCGCGCAGCGCGTAGGCACCGTCGACGGGAGGCATCGCGCACCGCTGTGCAGAAAATTACCCTCTACCGGCGCACAATCATCAAATGAACAGTCACCAGCGGTGCGGTGCTTTTCTAGTCCCTGGTCCCTAGTCCCTGAAGGGTACCCCCTCCCCCTGTTTCCTGTGAAACTGTGGACGCTTCTCCTGTTTGGCGCCGCTGCAGGCCCGGATGTGGGAATCGGAGAAATGCGATTACGTTTCATATTGCCTTCCCGTGCTACTTCCCGCGCTCGCGCTGTTTGACTGAAAACATCCTGCTCTGATAAGGTTCGCACAATTCCAAATTCATACGCACCTGGTTTTGAGAGGAGAAAGACCTTGACACCTCAATGTCCGTTTTGTGGCCGTGAGGCCGCGCCGTTTTTTCAAAAGAAGGGACTATCCACAGGCGGATGGGTATTCTTTGCGGTATTGCTGCTTTGTTGTTTTCCGCTTTGCTGGCTTCCATTTGTAATCGACGGATGTAAACAAGACGTGTGGACATGTCCTTCATGTGGTGTCAGGAGAGCTTGATAAACCGAATCACTCGCTCAGTCGCCTTGGGCGCATTTATCTTCTATCTGGTCTGGAATGCCGCGTGGATCGCCGCAAAGAGAATTCCTCCCTCGATTCTGCGGGAATTTGCCGGTATTCCATCTCCTACGACGGGCGGGTACAGGAGTTTTGTTGCGCTCAGCCGGGGAGAGTTTGTTCAATCATTTTTGTATAACCCTCTCATGCTGGTCCATATATTGCTTTTCTGTTATTCAATGGCGGCTCTGCTTCGCCAGTGGATCAGACGGAAGCGGCTTGTGCTGAGTCCGATCGTTGCGTGGACCTGGTGCGCTTCGCTGCTGATAGGTTGGGCGGCAAAGTTTGCTCTAGGAAGGCAATACTGGTGACTTAGACGGCCAGCCAGCAGCATCTCGACTATCGCGCAAAATGCTCTATCGATTCGTTCTGGCGCGCAGTGCGCCCAGGCGAGCTTGCGTGAGAATGCAGCTTGCTGCACGGTCGCACCGGTAATGAATGCTTACGGGATAGTCTTGCCATTTGGGATCGGCGCCTTGTCCGCCTGTCTTATCGAAGTAGAAAGTCTTTCCTCCGCGAGTTTCGATAACTCCTCGGGTGGCGTCGAATTCCACGATCGAATCGTCCCCCTCCATGGAAAAAGGCACGAGTCTTATCGCGGACTTAGGAGCTTTCGCTTTGCGGGCGGCAAGTTCCGCCGCGGCCAGCCGGGATTCGTTCGCCTGAGCCTCGTCCTTGAGTTTCTGCAATTCATCCTGCATTTCAATGGCTGGAAAATTAGACGTAAAACTCCAGGCAAAAGTGTCTCCATAGGCTCTCTTTGAGCAAGGCATCTCGCCTTCGGCGCGCATGGACACAATCTGTCCATCCTTCCCGATTTGATTCTGGAAGCTATCCTTGTCCAGTTCCCGCTCAGGTTCCTCAGCTTCATATCGCGCGCGATCGATCGCTTGCGCCGCCTGATCATTGGAGGTATTGCCCGCGTCCGTATTGCCGGCGTCAGAATCCGCAGTGGATGCGGCGGGAGTTGCCGCATTCGCGGCATTGTATTTCAGAATGATCTCCTTGCTGCATAAAACAGCGCCATGCGAATCCTGCAAGTGGATTTCGATCGAGAGCGGAATCTGCGAACTGGCGACAGCCAATGCGAATCCCTCTTGCCGGCTCTTGTCGCTGGGCTCTATCGTCAAACGGTACATCGCCTTCTTTTCCCATTTGGTAGACAAGTGCCCCTTCAATCCGGCCGCGCTCGAAGTGTACGCTCCCAAATCGTATTGCCCGCCGTTGCCCATGAACCAGTACGCTATTACCAATCCAAGCAGAACCCCAACGCCCGCTACCGCCGCAACGTAAATCGTTAATTGCTTCCTGGCGAGTTTCGGAGCCGGTTTCGTGTGCGGCTCGGGACTCGTTGGTTCGGTAATAGGCGGCTCGGAATTCGGTGGCTCGGAAATGGGAAGCTCGCGAATCGGAGGCTCGGGAATAGAAGGCCTGGGGACAGGAGGCTCGACAACAGGAGGCTGGGGAGCAGGAGGCTCGATAACAGGAGGCTTGGGAGCAGGAGGCAGGGGAGCGGGAGGCTTGACGGCGGCCTTCTTCTTTTTCATATCCTTCTTCGCGCGGGCAGAAAGCTGCGGCTCCGCGTCCGTCAATATGCCGGTGAGACTCTGCTGCTCCGGTTCCGGCTCCGGCTCAATGACTTTGTAGCCGCTGTAATGAAACTCGACTTCGTCTGTTTCTTCGCCGCCGGGTTCCTGGCTCTCCGGGGCCTCAGGCTTTTCGCCGGAACTCTCCGCACTCGAATCATCAAGCTTGTAGTTAGGCCGCGGCGGCTCCGCGGTTGGCTTTGCGCGATTCGGATATCTCGTATAGGCGTCCATTACCAGGAGCCTCCTTTCCCCGCTGTCAGCAATCTTTGTATTTGCAGAATTTAATTGGACCACATCTCGCTTCTTCGTGAAAGTTATAAATTGCGCCACGCATATTCTCGATTACTATGCGGCAAACTAAACGGAGAGCGGAGCCGTCTCACGCTCCTCCCGCCCCGTGATCGAATAGGCAATGGCGAAATCCCCTCAGCAGCAAAGCTGTCATCCTGAGCCGATAACTCCAGGCAGCTTCGACGGCGATACGCCGCAGATGTGCGTTGCCTGCCTTGGTGATGCTGCCGCGTTGCACCCGCTTGCCGCTGGAGTTCTCGCTGGGAACGGCTCCGCTGTAA
>Ga0302319_10007697_pt1 | contig 21155 bp, 28 predicted proteins | sample Bog_T0_2_FD_203319 | JGI IMG/M metagenome (GOLD analysis project Ga0302319, IMG submission 203319) | Peat permafrost microbial communities from Stordalen Mire near Abisko, Sweden - Bog_T0_2 | ecosystem: Environmental > Terrestrial > Soil > Wetlands > Peat | place: Sweden: Abisko, Stordalen Mire... | reverse complement strand
GCAAAGAATACAAATTTATATCCACATCATCGGCCGTATTTTTACGAGAATCTTCCGCAGTGCTCCAGACTTGAACATCTGGATTAAACCATTTCTTTCTTCCATCCGCTTCAATAAAATACTGTGGAATGCCTAAAACATGCTCCACAGGTTGGATATAAACTCCCATAATATCAAGGTCTGTAGGTTTATCTCCCTTAGCACTATGCAAACCCGACCCGCCGATAAACAAATGTATCGTATTGTCATACCAAGCAAAATCAGTCTTTCTTATTTGTTCTTCCAAGTCCATGAAGCCCTCTCAATTTCTTTTTTTCCTGGTATTTATCCCAGTTTTCAGCTTTAGCTCGCAGCATATCGTAGGCGAGCTTGGTCAAGATAAACCTTCCATCTTTTAATACCGCTACAGAACCAGTGGGGGCATTTCCGCTCTCGTAATATATGATTTGTACCGTTTCCGTATCCATACCTTCTAGTATACACTGAAAATCGTAAATGGCTAGATCAAAAGGAGAAGGGGCGACCTGACCAGGATCACCCCTTTAACTATGGACGAATCACCAACCAGCTACCTACCGGTTGCTGTTTTACCCTGCACATTGTTGAGGATGCCTTCCAGTGCGGTACCTTTGAAGACCTTCTCAATAGTTGTGCCGAGACCTGTTTGCTCATGCAAAGCGAGAGGAGCGATAGCAGCCGATAGCTTGGTTGCGAACTCAGACCGACCCAAGGTGTCCATGGCTGAGATAAGATCCGGAGTAATTGCCGCCATACGATCCTTGAAGAAATCGGTGCGCTTTCCCTCCAGGACGATAGTGTAATCTTCCGACGCTCTACGCCGCCCCAATTCTGCTGTGCTGATTTCATTAAGTGCTTCTTGCTTTTTTAGCTCAGCTTGCATGGTACGAACTTGTTCAGCGATCTCCGCTTCAAGTTGAAGCAAGGCGATTTCAGCTTCTTGTTTCGCCACATCTGCCCCAAGGTTGAGCTTCTTAATACTTAACTGATGCTCAAGATCAGCGACCTCACCTTGAATTTTTGTACGAACCCTAGTTGCGGCTAAATTGCCCTCATCCAGGGAAAGTCCAATTGCGCTTTGCACAGCGGTTACCTGTGCATTCTTCAATGAAGCAGCAATCTTTTCATCACTGATGGTTGCACCCAGTACTTCTACATCATAGACTTCCAGGCCGTTTTCTGGGAAAATTTTGGAGCGAACTTTATCCGCTTCCTTCTTTCCCAAGATAGCATCTCTAACAACCGCCGTGGAATTTTCAATGAATTCCTTTACACCGATTGCCTTGACTGTACCTTTGAGGATGCTGCGCATATGGTCACATAGATACTTGACATAATTCTCAACAGAGAACCACTTATCCTTGTGTTCACGCAGGAAATTCACCCTATAAGATAGCTTAATATCCACGTTGACCAGATCCTTGGTTTCAACTCTGACGATATCTGAGACCAGGTTATTATCCACGCGCAAATAAACCTGGCGCAGAAGATTATCCGTGGTTTTGGGCTTGGATGTGGAAAGCTCTAAGACAGCTAAAGACTCATCATATTCAAGCAGGATGGTAGATGGACCTACCACTACTCTACGGTTCCCGCTCTTATCTACGACCTGAACTGCATAGCCCACGTAGGGGCTGATCGTAGGTACACCATCGTACTTGGTGTTTAAAGTCAGCATTGGAGGTGGAGTATATTGAGTACCTCGCTCTAATTTTGCTCCCTCAAAAGAAGAAGATGGTGCGCCTGCCCCAAGCGTCCCGCTGCCTTTCGTCAAACGGTTAATACTACGATCAGTCCCGATGGATGCGCTACGCACCACAGCATCGGTGACATAGTTATTTCCACTGCTGCCAAGCAGTTTACGGAGATTTTCATTGAATTCTATGGCTTCCGTATTGCCTGGATACCACAGAGCTACGGTTTTATCATCCAAGACTCTTCGGACGATTACTTGATTGCGAGGGTCGGGTAGGAAAATCTGCGGGCCCTTTTCAGTCTTAACATCACCTACGTTTTTTACAAGGCAATAACGCCCCTCACCTTTCGGAATAGCGATGCCGTAATAACGCTGACGGGCAAAGCCTTCCTTAGGATCCTTGTATTCGATCAGAGCGTGTTCCGGGCGCGGATAGTAGATACGTTGTTCCTTACCGGTGATAAATAACTCGTCACCAGTAGTTCGTTTCACGCCATCATCTTCTACATAATCAGCGATTACCTTGATATACAGTCCCATTTGATCGTTCAATTCAATAGCTTTGAACTTACGATCAGCTGAACCATTGGGATTATCTTTTTTGGTCATGTACGTTTCTGTAGCTTCTGGGAATACGACCTTGGGACCGCGCTCGTATCTCTTTTCACCGGACTCAGCCAGCAAAATACAATACTCCAAGCGCTCTAAAGTCAAAGCTTCACGTACATACTTACCGTTTTCTGCGAGAACTTCAAATCCCGTAGGGGGAATGAAGAACGGAACTTCTGTACCCTTGATAACCAGCATCTGCCCATTAGCTAATGGCTTACCTTCAGTCGTTTTCAAATAAGACGGAGCGTTGGCGTTAGCTTGTTCAGCGTTATACACTCTAACAATAAGATATTGATTAGAACGAAGATGATGTCCTGGAATTACTTGCGCATACTGACCAGGCCACAGCGGGAAAGTAGCCGGACCTGGGATGTTAATTTTACGACCGATTTGCAAATCAACCGGGGAATTTGACCCTTTACCAGGAGCGTGAAGCTTATCACCAGTTGAAAAAGCGGGATTCTCTAATACCAGATAATGTCCTTCTGGAACTAAAGGATTTTGGCGAATAGCTTGTTGAAGAGGAACTTGGATAAATTCATATTTATCGTTATCGTAAATTACTGGACGATCGGTGTTACTTAAAGGGAGGGCGTGGGGTCCGGCATAAACTTGGACAGTTCCTTTAGTTGCGTCTTGCACGAAAGCGTGTTGTGTTTGCGAAAGCACTAATTGTCCGGTCTGGCTATCAGTCATAATAATTTCCTTTTTTTCTAATGTCAATTAATACTCTACCATATCCAAATTTTTTTGCAACACTTTTTTTAATTCTGGGCTACGATATTCTTCTTTTTCCAAAGTGACATTGAAAACTGTGACCAAGTAGAATTCTCGCTCCATATCCAGTTGTTGGTGGAAGGCTTCCCGGCTACCTATCACTACAATAGGATCTGTTTCAATCAATATTCCGGTTGGGTTATAGAGAGTTACGCGATACTCATGTGTTGAATAAGTTGTATTCTTTTTACGTTTGGCTTTGGCTGACATAGGTATACTCCAATTTCATTCTACACTTTTTCATAATTTCTGCAAGGATATTATGGAGATATGATTACATCCTCAGGCTCGTATCTTAATTTTACCTCATCGGCCTTCGCTCCGCACAAAGGACAAAATTTAGGCTGATCTCCCATGCACCAATCTTCCCTACAATTGGAACAATGCCACATCCGTGAGCGGCAATCATGCTTTACATCAGACTGACAAATAATGTTCATAGGATTACAAATGTCGAACTGTCTAAGTATACGCCTCCGTCTTAGGCTTCCCGCTTTGGGTCACTTCGGCATGTTTTGCAAAGCGCGAAAGAAGAGTGCATCGAGATGGAAGCGCCGCACCTTACGCATCGGTTTTCACGTTGCTGTTTCTGCTGCTTGCTCATCTCAACCTTCTTGAACCTTCTGGCCCGTCCCTGCGCTCACCCACTCAGAACTTTCCATCAGCAACTTGAAATACTCGCAGCCCTTTGGCGCGGTACATATCCACGACCTGCTGACGATCTTCAAAAACTCCGAGAATCGGCAAATCCTCTCGCCAGTCGCTTTCCACGTCGATTAACAGTTCTGCCTTAACTATGTTGTCCTCCCCTACTGGAGAGACTACCGTTGGCTGATTGCTGAATGCATTCACGCGCTTGGCGAAAACTTCGGTACCCTTCATTCGGAATGTAATCCAGGCTGGCATTGATAAAAGGATAATAACCAAGCCTTTTTTCTCTCTTCAACAAGTTGTTTCACTAGTTTCTTAAGTTCTCTAAACGAGCAGGATTCTTGAATCTGAATCTGTGTATAGAATAACAACAAGCCCTGTTCCAAACCAAATTGACCGATAAACATGCGTTTCCCATGTACTTCTGTCCAGAAATAGAAAATTTGGTATGGTACGCTGTAATTTCGCATGAAATGTATAGCAGCTTCACTAGCTGAAAGTGATTTGAATGTATTTACATTCTCCACTACGCCTCGATTGCCGCCCACACGCACCGTAACCGTGTCATCTGCGTGATGTGTTTCGATGATCTCTACGCCTGGGATAACTCGTCCAACTTCACCGGATGATAGCATTTGACACAAACGCTCTACAAATTTTTCGCTTTTACTAATACTTCCTGTAAAATCATTGAGTATCAATACCGTAGTGTTATACCCCATTTTTTCTCCTTATCTTTTTCCGCTACCACAAATTCCGTTTGGATGTGGACCACTTCGCCTTTGATTTCACGAGCACAGTTAGTGCATATCATCGCAAACTTTCTTGTGAGTCGATCCACGCAGATCGAACTCACCTGATGCTTCCAAGTCTTGTTCTATGAAACACATGATCTGGTTGATGGTGTCGTTATTTACGACCATCGTACCGAACCGTCCCGACTGAAAGTACACATCGTATGTGTGCGACAGTGAGCCGTCTTTCATCTTGAAGTCGTGGTTGAACACAACTTTGACACACAGGAACCCAGCGTGCTTCCAGACAACATCGGTCAGCTTGGTTGTTGTGTAAGTGCCGCGATCCAACAATATCATGCAGATAGACCTCATCAACGGCTTCGGCTGCTTGTGCAGTTCAATCTCGGTTGGTTCACCGGGGCGCAAAGCGCCTTTGCTATTTCCTTTGCTGATATAAATCATTCCTCCGCGTTGGATCGCGTCGGTAGTCACACCATGCCAAGTATCCCTACATTCATCACATGCCGGTGGTATATCACGAAAAAACCCAGGTGGCAGCATAGGTCCAGTAGCATGGCCTGGACATACACACCAACGCTCTTTTTTATCCTCACTACAGCATGTAGGACACTTGTGCATCGTGGTCACTTCCTCCAGCGTGTTGCTGGTAATAACAGCCACCGCAATCTGGCCGCAACCGACGTTAACGGGTTGTGGAATGTGTTGTAGTATGTTGCCTTTCGTGTATAGCCACGTCACGTTTGGCCTGTTCGATAAATTTTTCCACCGGTCCCTCGTCCACACGGCCAACCCAAGGTGTTAGTGGTTCTTGCTTCATCACCTTGTCCCTTTCCTTTTCCAGCTTGGCCATTTGTTTACGGTGCTTGGCTTCCAGCTTTTCCCTTTTGTCGTACCAAGCGTCCCACAGTTTGTTCCACGCAGCCCACACACGGTTGCGGGCACGCACACCGCACACCTTACCGTTTACCAACCACAATCCAGTATCTTCACTCATTGAATCGTCCCCCTTCTGCTTTGCGTAAAAGTCCAAAAAATGCAAGTAGGTCCAGAAAGCTCTCTGCTGCTCTGAGTATCACATATTCTCTTTCTGATCGGTACCCATTTTTTCCAGTAAATCCAAAATAATATCTGTATCTTTTCCTTCTTCTTGTTTGAATTTATCGCTAGTGCCTAGTACCATTTTTAGCACACTTATTGACAATAACTCAATGCCAAACTCAGCCAAGTGTGTATCAAGGAGGTGTTTTTCTTCTTCCCCTAGAAGCGCAATCGATGCTCTGAAAAGAATTTGAAAAGCTGTCATCGCCACAGCTGGATGTACTTTTTCGTTCAGGCAAATATCCCCTATTTGATGTACTAGCGTCACTACCGCATCTGAGTTCAAGGCTTCCTCGCCCAGTTGCATGGAAGATGAAGGAGAAAGTGATCTGGTTATTTTTTCTAATTCATCTGCTAACGCTTCAATTGGTTTGGGTTTTTCGTATTTTTCAAACATATTGTCTCCCAGTGTTAGACCCTAATTTTTTTACCAGGATTTCTTCTTGTTCTGTTAGGGTTCGTCCCATAATATCACGAACCGCTTTTCCTAAATTAATGAAATCCGCTTTCCGCTCATCTTCCACATATTGGACAATGTTTTGGATTCCGCTTTCACTGGGATTCATCCTAAGTACAGCCAGAAGTTCCATGAGCGGGTCCTTCACTCTGGCTTCATGCGTAGGAATCACCGGAGTCTGAACAATCAGACGCTTACGAAGTACACATTTTTTTGCTGCATTCTTCGCCTTAAACTTCGCTTTTGTCATTTTTTCACCTGGAAGAAAAATTTATCAGCAGAAGGCTGATTCATGATGAGTTCTTGGCATTTACTGGGGACTGCTATCAGTACGAGTATGAAAAGAATAAACCCCAATAAGTAATTGAATTCAGTGCGATCCATAGAGTTTTACCTCTCAACTCTTTAGATGCTAACAGATTAAAAATGAAATGGAAAATTTTATTTTGGTAGTGGGCCGGGGAGTTGAACCCACGCCGTCGCTCTAATCTGGAGCTTTCCCGAGTTTATAAGGCTCAGCCGCACACCAGTGCTGCCCACCACATCCAAATTTTGGTACCCAGAGGGGGACTCGAACCCCCACCCTTTCGGACTCGATCTTAAGCCGAGCGCGTCTTCCAATTTCGCCATCCGGGCCTATCTTGTAACTCCATAATTTTGTATATACTGCGGGTCTGCATGCATACATTCATCGCAAATAATGGTCTCGTAATTCCTGGCGTATTTTCTCCAACAACCCAAGCTTACATCGTAAAATCCGCAGGTAAACCTTTCGTGAAAATCGCCTTCAACTTTTCGCTTACATCGATCACAATGAATCAGCATTATTCTCTGGGGTCATCCTCATAGAAAGCCAAAACAGTTTCACTGCCCGCTGGAATTTCCGTGTAGCCCGCATCGGTCACTACATATCCCTCTGGATGCGCTTCTTTTGCTTCCTCGAATTTTTTATCGCTAGCATCCAGCACCACGCATGACCAATGATCCTGCGGATTTTTTTTGTAAAGCCCTAGAGCTGCATGTACACATTGAGCGGATTGCTTATTTTCACTCATGTGCAAATTTTTTCTAACGATGAGCTTAATTCTCATTTTGCTCACCCGTACATGTATAACATGTACCGTTTAATTCCAGCGCATCTCCACAAGAAGGGCAGCGGTCAGATTCATCGAGATCTGATGGTTCGGTGGTATCTTCTAGAACTCTATCCAGATAGCAATAATCCATCATATCCTGGTGGGCCTTAATGTACGCTTTTCGCAAACTATTGAATTTTTTATCTTTGAATTCTTTAAAATCCCAGTTCTGCAAAACATAATCCAAACTTCCTTCCCACTCTATTTTGGCGTTAAATTCTCGTGCGTTCTCAATGGACAACAGTGGTTTATTTTTTCTCTTCATCGTAACTCCTTACGATAATACCATAAAGTTGGCCGAGAGAAAGGGATTCGAACCCTTGATACCTTACGGTATACCAGTTTTCAAGACTGGCGGCATAATCCATCTCGCCCATCTCTCGGTAAAGGCAGAGAGTACCGGACTCGAACCGGTGTGCCCTATTTCTAGAAGCAGTCGCTTTCGAGGCGACCTACCATGCCCACTGGTTACTCTCTAAACTTGGCGATGACAGACCGATTCGAACGATCGATACCTTGCGGTATGGTAGCTTTCCAAGCTACTGGGTTAATCCATCTCCCCCATGTCATCAAATCGCAGGGAACATAAAACATACAGTTGGTACAACTCCACTGCCGGGTTTCCCCCAGTGGGTATCGAAGTAACTGTACGCAACACCGCTGCGAATTTTTACTCTTCTGGACCTTCACCGACTTCGATGAAGTCCATTAAATCTTCCCCACCAGCATATTTACTAGTGTTACCGCCTAGCCATCCGTTAAAAGCTCCCTGCTCTGTGGCTTTACGAATACCTTCAACTAAAAACAACCAGGCATCGTATGGCATGTCCCTGCGTAGATAGTTGCATCGCATACATGCTGGATTGACATTCGTCTTTAAATGACCTAAGCTATTATCTATTCTATCCAAGGTCATCCTTATTTTTGTCTCTCCGCAGTAAAAACATCCATTGCTAATTTTATCCTTAATAAAGTCTTTGTCAAGATCATTTTCCCGAAGCAATTTTTTATCTGAGCTACGAGAATCTCGCCAAATAATGCTAGGTAAAAATTTAGGATCTTGCCTACGCCTTTTAGCCCAACGATGCCGTTTTTCCCTACAAACTATTTTAGTGTCCATGCTAAGAACACAGAAAGTTTGTTTTGATGTTATGGCGGAAGTGCCGAGGCTCGAACTCGGATAGCCCTTTCAGGCTTCGGCGGCTTAGCAAACCGCTGGTTTAACCATTCACCCACACTTCCTTAAAATAAAAAAGCCGCCTTAATCGGCGGCTATCAGTGTTTCTTTAATTGCTTTACGCAAACACACCCCGTTGGAGCTACTAGTTGAACTTCTTTTTTAAATGCGGGTTCTCCCCCACATAAAGATTCTCAGGCTACGCTTGAATTTAATACTTCTACGTTAACGCCTGATGGCTCGTTCCGAACCAACTACTCTTTATATAATACTGATAGTTGGAAAATTTGTCAAGACTTATTTTAACTGGACACAATTCCATACAACAAAAATCCAATTATGGTTTTGTCTTCCAAGCTGGCGCAAAGGGGAATGGCGAAAGCAGAACCCCATTTATCGTTATTTTCGATGTCTTCTTCCGCGAAAACCTCAGCGTCACCCATCAACATAGGCTCCTTCTTCCGAAGTTCAACACTGGGTTTTTCAGCGATAGTCCCGCTGTACCCGCCGTGTCCATGTTCCCAAGCGGCTTGATCTACTGCTTCACTGAACGCTTTGTTTAAATCGTTCCCGTTCACTTTAAACATAAAATCGCAACCACCCATAATTCCTCCTTAATTCCTGGTCAATTGGGTTTCTAATGCTATGATACGGTCTAAAATCTCCTGTTTTTCAGCTAGTCGTATCTGCTCCTTCATCCGCTCAATTGCAGCCCTGTGGTCAGGCGTTTGAGTCTGTGGTGCTGGTTTGGGTGCATTAGCGGGGATGTGCTCTCCAATCGAATCTCTGTGTCGATAGATAAAAATGAACTTTTCTGACCATCTGCCGTGATTGAAATTTTTGCAGCATTCATAGCATGCGGTGGGGCTACTTTTAGTGGAACGACGATGATAATGAACCACCTTACCACAATTCGGGCAAGTAGCTGTCCAGTTGCCTTTGGGTGCTACAACAACAGCGCCATCGTAGCAGCGCTCCGGTTTAGCACCGGTAATAAGGCACTTTGCTTTCCAATCCGCCCCGTGGATGTCTCTACGCGATATGCTTCTGCGCCCGAAATCACTGGAAAAAGGGTTTTTTGCGTGGAAAGTTAATTTATCTTCTGTTACCAGAGCATGGGCGATTTCGTGACGGATGGTATCTTCAACATCTATTTGGGAGTTGAGTTGAACAATATGACGGCTGAGAGTAATCAATTTTTTTCTAGTATGACAGCATCCGAAGCGACTTTTAGAATTATCAAACTCGAATCTCCAGCAGCGCGGGAAGAGATTGAATTCGTGCATCAGTTTCTTGGCAAGCACTTCTGCTACGCTGAGTTCCATTAGCGGTGTCCCCTCCACCTATAGTATACATTGAGAACACCTATTTTGTGTATTTTTAAACCTTTTAAAATCAACATATTGCAACTATTTTCGCTTGGTTTTGGGCTTCGCTTTCATTTTTATCGGATATAGTCTGATCTTTTGCGAGACATAATTTTTAAGATCGCAAGAGTCTGACACACTACCATCAGTTCCAATAGTTGTGATATCCATTATCTCCACGGGAATAATTTTACATGTACCATATGCATCATCCGAATTCTTGTTCCAAGAATTCAAAGCTTCTTGAGCTGCTTCCTTAGTGAAGTAAGTATGGAATCCTGTTTTATAAGTTTTCCAACCACCTACGGTCAAGCCTTTTTCATCCCACTCCCAAGAAGCGATTCTATCACCTGGCGTATCTGTTTGCCAGGTGATCGTTATAGAATTGTTCTTAAAACAGGAGAGTGCTTTCTTACCCCGTAAGACAATCTTCCAAGCTTTTATAGGACCTGGGATTGGCTGATCTTCATGATTTTCAAGTATGCGAGCGAGACACATAACTTATCCTCTCTTCAGTTTATTTTTCTTTTTCTTTGCTGGTTGGGGCATCAATCGAATTTTTTGAGCAACATAGTTTTTTAGCATCGCTTGCTTAATTTCGTAAGTTGTGCCATCAATGCCGGTAGTTGTAATTTCATCGATTTGAACTGGGATCACTTTTTTTGTTTTCATATACATATACAATACACGCGCCTTTGCAGCATCTTGTTGTGTAGTATAACAGTGAAACCCACTTTTGTAGCGAGTGCAGCAACTATCATTTGCGGCCAGGTAGCCTTTCCAAGCAGACTTCCATTTTTTAGTTATGCGGAACTGTTGAAACGGGGTAAAAACTTTACCCGATATTACTTCAACTATCTTCCAAGCGATAATAGGTCCCTTGATTGGGTTACGATGATTTTTTGTAACGCTTAGTAAACACATAAATTTTCCTTATTCGTGACTTGAGTCTCCGTTGTCAGATTGCATCTGGTTAATTGCTTTTTCATACTCTTCAGTAGCTACTTTTTCTACCCAACAGCGTAGGCAGTCTAAATCGAACACTTTACTTCCAAATATCGTTGTTTTGTGGTTTTCATCATGAATCGGCCAGGTAGCTAAAGGCTCATGCCAACGATTCCTGGCGATGATTTCCAAACTCATGTTATTCTCTCCCAAAATACTTTGCGTTGATAGCGGTAAAATGCTTCCATTGTTCGGGTAAATCATCTACTGGAAAGATAGCGGATACAGGACACACAGGAACACACGCTCCGCAGTCAATACACTCCACAGGATCAATGTAAAGTTGGGGATTCTGATCAAACTCAGGAGTCCCCTTCTTGGGGTGTATGCAGTCTACAGGGCAAGAGTCCACGCATGCGGTATCCTTTACCCCTATGCATGGCTCAGCAATTACATATGCCATGACTTACTTCTCCTCTTGGGTTTTACTGACTTTTTAGATGCCATTTTATTTACTCCTGTTTTAGTATACCACAAAAATTTCACAGTGTGTAGAAATCGTTTTTTACCTCTTTAATAAAATCTGTCAAAGCGGGGCGCAATGCCGCCATATTTTGCCATTGTTCCCAGCACAATCCCCGTTCAATCAAATCATATGTCTTTACTATGCTAGAAGATTTATCCCCACCTGGGGTCCACCCCAAAGCCCAAATATGGTCACACACTGATGCCGCTGCTGTTACATCGTGGGTTACAACTATCACACAGTTTAAATCATCCATATTGGCTATCTTCATGATCAGTTGTAACATCTTATCTTCCATGATAATATCGAGACCTGAAAAAGGTTCGTCCATAAGTAAGAAATATGATGATGATAAAATTTGCTGGATTATTGCTACTCTTTGTTTTTGCCCCCCTGATAATTGAGCAGGGTACAAATTTATTTTATCTGCAATGCCGAATTCATTAAGAAAGGTCATGATTTTTTCATGAGCGGTTTTTGCATCTTTTTCTTTTTTCTCTGCCGCCAACGTTAAATTACCCATAACTGTGCGATGCGCAAACAACGGATAATCTTGTGCTACTACTCCTACCTCTCCGGCGACCACGGGAACCGCTTTCCCGTTTATCAAAACTTGTCCGGATGTGGGTTTATTAAGACCTGAAATAATACGAAATAGCTGTGTTTTTCCCCGTCCGGAAGGCCCCAATAACCCTACCATCTGCCCTTGAATTTGATTAGGGCGTTTGATCTTCTTGATTTCTGCACAGACATCCGTCAAAATAGCGCGGCTTCCAGGCATAGGCTTCGTTAGCAGGGAATTCCCATCCGCGGACGCGCTTAGGTACACATGATCAATCTTTAGGAGAGTATCACCGTAACTGTATGGATAAAGTGCGCTCATTTATTTTTTCCTTTTACATCCGGCTTAACAGGAACCGGAGGATCTATTTCCTTTCCATTTCTTGCTTTCCATTTCTTAAGCCATGCGTCGTCAACAGTCCAGCTTGTTCTTTGTCCGCGAACTGTTTTGTATTGAATCAAAATCTCCTTTACTAGTTCAGTCCTTATCTCTATTGTTGGGTTATCACCAAGAGAGATGCCCCGATAAACATAGTAGCCATATCTGTTAAGATCATCCCATAGATGAACCTGCGGATGATCTTTGGGACTTATCCAAATTTTGATTCCATCTTCTTTGAGAACAACCTTACCGTTCTTGTATGTCTTTATTGTCATCTGTTCTCCTTCTAATTTGCTCTTTCTCTCCTTTCTTAGATTTAAGCCATGCGTCGTCATATGGTGATTTTGATTCTACGAGTTGATCCATGGCCCAGTCGCCCTTTAACTCGACAATCTTCACAGCGCCACAAATCTTACACCGATGAAGAACTTCGGTATCAACTTGATCTTTACCCACGCAAAACGCGCCCACAATCTCCCACTCATGTGGGTGCCATTTCGATGCGATTTTGATAAAATACATCAAACAGAAACCCCCAGCAATAATTACGAATAATTCACAAAATAACCTGAGTGTATTCATCGTGATTTTAGGCGCGGAAACCCAGCAGTTATGCTGGGAGGAGCGCCGTCCTCCATGTGTTGAAACTCAGAAATGTGCAATCGTCTGGCTTGAAACTTTGTCCCCATCTCTTGCCTCTTCGACGGTTGCCTGCACAGAGGCTTGAGACTAGAGAAGCATCCCAAACATGCTCTGAGGAACCACCCTCAGCAGGCTAACTTTGCGGCTATACAAGCCCTACTTGTCTAGTACATAGGTTTAACTTGCTTCCACCTGTTGGTCAGGCTTCCCCAAGCCCAGACTTTAGTCTGGGTCTATGACTTTCTCTCCGATCCAATTTTAGCATACGGGCAGAACATATTTTTAGCCACACCGATGAGGTAATCCTGCCCCAACCCCGTCAGCAAAATTGTTATTTGAATTGCAAGAACAGCGTCCAAATAGAAATGCTTATTCGCAGTGGCTAACATGGCTCCGATGCCTCCCTCTGACCTCACCATGGATTCTATCATACTGAGCATCATCCAGCCAATAGCGGCGTTCTGACGCAGTACATCAAAGGCTTTATCTATCTGCCCCAGTACGACAACTTCCCACATCGTACGCCAAGAGCCCATACGCAGCGTACGAGCTAGATCATACTGCTCTTTAGGGATAGATGCTACAACATCTGCCATACCTGTGACATAAAAAACACTAACGCTAAAAACTAGCAGGGAGATTTTCAATTGATGCTGATTGTGGGCGGCAACTGTAAAAAAGAAACTCAACCCTACCATAGACATATAGCGGAATTTGCTCAACACCCCTACTATAGGACGCAGCCCTTCCAAGACTGTGAGGTACGCCAACCCCAGGGAAATGAGCGTGGCGATTGTCAACGCTTCTAAGTTGGCGAAGAGGCTTATACACAATTCGCCCATCAACCCCTGCCCCCATTGCTCTTTAAATGCCTCCCAAGTAGCGCCAATGGTAGGCAATAGGACAAACGGAGAGAACGCCCAAAGTAAGAAGAACATAATAACATAACCCGTCACCAGATAGGTAACCGTGGTTTTGCTAATTGCCCGATTGGGGATAAACGCTGATAGAATCTCGTTCATATATTTAAGATGCGAATAAAAAGAATTAGGGTCAGAATTTCTTCTGACCCTAAGTAGGTCTACTCCCACTCCCACCACCCACATATTTTCAGTTGTGGGACTGTTTTACTTGCCTAGCAGGGTAATCGTAACCCTACGATTTTGAGCCTTCCCTTCGGCTGTAGCGTTAGAAGCTACGGGGTCTTGAGAACCGTGACCCGTGGCTTTGAAACGCTTTGCCGGGAAGTTTGTCGGCCAGTTTGTGTGCAGGTATGTAACCACAGCGGCCGCACGTCCCTTTGATAGTTCAAGGTTGTGATCTTCATTGCCTGTGCTGTCTGTATAGCCATCGACCTGAATAAACGCTCCGGTGATTGCCCAGCCATCCTTCAATTGCTTCAACTGTGCCTCACCAGCCTCGGTAAGTTTCGCTTCATTCGTCTTGAAGTTGATATCATAGGCACGCTGACCAATGACACTTCCCGTAGCTTGCTGTTCATACGCTGGTTCCGCTGCTTCGGAGCCGGTGTTGTTATCCCCGCTGAGTATATCCTTCGCTCCCTGGATGAAAGACTTATCTTCCACAAGCTTCACATCAGGAATTGGAGTCTCTTTGAACAAAGTTGGGTATTGCTGTACATCAATGTTCGCAAAGAGCGTATAAGTTGAGCGGAAGTTGTCATTCCCCTTATCCTTCATACCAAACAAGATAAGGTTATCATCCAAGTTGTTCACAGACGAACCGCCTAGTTCGACTATCTGCCCCGTGGTGGGATCCTTGTACGGAACACCCTTGTAATAACGGTACCAGTAGTCTCCGTTTTCGTTTGGAGCATCACCCTTATCGTCATAAACATCGGATGAAATAGCTGCCGCCTTGTGCAGAGCCAAGTCAAACGCCTTCACTTGGTCGCCACCTTCGAAAGTAGCAGCGAGCATGTTAGTGATTTCTTCCCGATTGTCTTGGAAAAACTTTGCCGGACCAATAATCACAGCGGGCATCTGACTGCGATTTTGTTTGGAAGAAACAACCTTCACTACGCCGCCCTTCTTCGTCACGGCTACAACATCTCCGGGTGTCCAAGTCACAAGGGAGTTTACACAGACATGCACCATATCCCCTGTAGGACGCCCCGCATGCACGAGTTTACGATCTTCGCACTTACCGGCGACATAATCTGTAGCGGCGGTGTTGTAATCCGGAGCATTGATCCAGTTAACTGCATCTGGATCGAAAGTCTTTTCGTCCGGGTTATTGGGGATGGCGTTATCACCAGCCCACTTTAAGGCGATGTTCCAATCACCATCACGAAGAACGCCTTCAACCAATAGGCCAGTAATTTCCTGACCCTTGGAATCTTGCGACCCAGGCATAGGGGATTGATTGAAAGACTTGGAATCTTTCTTTACATTCGGAGGGGCCAAAAAGGCATCTTCTCCGCGGCTATATCCAGTTGCGGCGATAACCTTGAGCGTATACTTCGAAACGCAGCCCTTTGGCTTTCCCTTGCAGTCCAAGTCATAAAGCTTTGGATTGGTAGCAGCTGCAAATTGCCCCGCACCGTCGCCCATGATAATAACATAGTTCGCTCCGGTGGAACAATCCGTAGACCCCCCCGCTAGCTGGCTGGCACAAGCGATCAAATCCAATTGCATTTGATCGGTGAGATCTTGCCTCTTAAGTGTCAGATTAACATTACGCTTTGCCATCAGGGAACCAGCGGTTGTATGTTTACCGCCGTTTGCCAATAGATGACCTAACATAGCATTCCATTCCCAAACTTCTCCGATGATAGGCGTATTAGAAACGGTTGCCGGTGTGCTTTGTGGTAGGGGTGCCGGTACAACATTCGCAACCTGTGCATCTTTCACTTCTGGAAGTGAAATGTGGGATGGGACAATCGCCTTCATGATGTTGGGAGTTGGCATCCAGCCCCGTTCCATCGCTGTCTTACCTAAGAAACAGAGTCCTACAACTCCAACAATAACCAAAAGAACCTTCGCTTGTGGGGTAACATGTCCAGCCATAAATTTTTCTCCTCGTAAATTAAGATGCAAACATTTAACAAATTAAATTTTATTTGTTAAACAAATCGTTGTAATCAGAGCCCGTTGTTCCGTTAGCTCCTACCCCAACACCGCGACCAAGGATCGGAGAATTTGGGAGTGTGGGTGATGGTGCTGCATTAATAGCCGCCTGTAAAGCATCCGCCGCCGTGGGGCGACTCGCGTCTGCATCCAACTTTGCGCCAAATTCTGTAAATTTCTCCTTAGCCCTAGTAGCATTGGCATCATTTTCAACATCGAAATCTGTAAGCATTTTTTCAGAGAAACGGTTAAAATCTTCAATTTCGCCTACAGTTCGTGCAGCATCATCGGCCATAAATTCAATTGCACTGTTTACCAGCTTCAACTGTTCTGGGTCTCCCTTAAGAATTCGGTCGGCAAATTTGAGCGCTTTCTGAGCATCCAGAATAGTTTCTCGTTGATCAGACCAGTAACTTACTTGGAAATCTGTTCGCTCAATCTTAGCATCAGTTGCCACTTCCCAGCGTCGAAATTTATCCAAGAGACTTTTAGTTTGCACTTCCAATTGGGACAACTGGTCAACTCCAGACATTAGGAATCCGGCTTTCTGCTGATTAGTAGTCGTCTTCATTTTGAAGCGATCAGCATCTAGTTGAGTTTTAGCTGCTGCTGCCATACGCTCAGCAGATTGGGCTTCTGCCATCAACTGCTTAATTGCCTCTTTGCGGTCGGATATCTTTCTAAGTAGTTTGCTATCACTGCCAGCCATCCGGCGAATTGTGGCACTTAATTTTTCTTTGCCCTTTTTCATATCATCGAGATTATTTTTTAAAATTCCGATGGGGTCAATTGTTACCAGGATACCGGCTACCCCACGACAAAAAGATTGGAACATGTTCTTGACAACACACTGAACTGTAGGGTTCAGAGCGAGCATTATCATCCCGATCAAAACTGCACCGAGTACACCCAGATATATCATGTTTGTAAAGGCGATTAGCAGGAAAGGGAGAGCTTGAAAAAACCCGTAAATACCAACCGCGGCTAGAGCGAGTAAAACGGGTATTCCAAACCATTTACCCTCTGGCCGACTGAAGAAAGACTTCGGGGAGAAATTGCTTAGATTCAAAGGTGTTGTGCTCATATATGTTTCGCTCCGTGGTTGGATTTTATTCCTGATCTAGTGCGATAGCAGGGCCGCAAATTCCGCCTTCTGTTGATCAATTTCTGTCGCTCGGCGTTGTTGTGCCAAGGCGTATTGCGTTGTACCAGCAACGTGTTTATTCTGTTCATCCGCTAACTCAGCGGCGAGCTGGGTATGTTGAGTTTCCAGGGCGGTAATTTGATCAGTGATTTGCTGTATTTTTGTCTGCCGGGATGTAATTTGAGTTTTTTCTCGTTCCTCGGCAAACTTAGCGAAATTATTCGCATCTGCTGCCAGAGCGGTTTTCAAGCCATCAAATGTGGCGAGGATTTTATCTGCCGTCAGACCGTCAAGCTTGGCGGCTTGCGCTATTGCCATCTTGAACTTAGTTTTAATGTCCATCGGCATACCTTCCATAGCGTCATAATACTTATGAATGGAGATACAAGCCGGTGTGGTTTCAAAGTTTGTTTTAGCGAGTACTTTCTGGTATACGCCCTCGTCTAGAGCCACGGAACCAGGTACCAAAAATGGAGATGGTGCTGCTGTAGGTGCAGTACCTGAATTACCTAAACCCGGAAAAGTAAAACTTGGAGTTGCACCTTTAGCTGGGGCAGCAGTTGAAAGTTTTTCATCTCCGGGTACCCATACCGCATGTGCCGCACTTTCCAACATTTCTTTAATTGACATAAATCATCTCCATTGTGTATGATGTGGGTTTTTGCCGTATTGAACAAAATATTTTTTGAGTGTTGTTCCAGCGATTCTTTCGCTAATTTCGCCGCCAAGATTTTCTGTTGAGGCGTCATTGTGGATTCAGCGCTCATCTCCCTGACCCTCCAATTTTCGTCCGCTCCTTTACGGAGTCCACCCAGAATTTCCACAGCAGGTCGAGCAGCGGCTCTCCATTAACCGTATCTTCGGCATGGTGGCCGTGCCTCAGCAACCAATCCTGAATCGACTCAATCTTCTGCGTCATGCTCTCCCCTCCGCTAAAACTCTTGTGCGGGCCGGATTGGAACCGATTAGCGTAAGGATTCGTAACCTAAACCTTACCCCTTCATCCGGAGCGACCTAAATCGTTCCGCGTTAACGCCGCACCTAAAAGTTTATTGTTCTTGTGTAGCCAAGGCTGTAGGTGGCGTAGGCGGAATCTGTGACGGGGGAGGAATATTCGACATTCCTGATTCAGCTGCACCAACCAGAGCTGTAACTCCGTAGCAATAATCCCCCAAAGAGGCTACCGTTGTATCCGTATAAGTCTTTGCTGTACCGGTGAGTGATGTGGTTGTCAGGAGTGCGAAAGTTCCACAAGCTCCAGACGAATAAGTTGTTCTGTAGACATTAATACCTGTAGCCCCAGATGGGGGAGTCCAAGTCAAAACTACAGAATACGGATAAGAAACACCCTGTGCTTGGGAATTAACTCCCAAAACGAAGAAAAGTGCGATAAACATAGTAACGATTTTCATTTTCATATTTTCACTCCTTACGCCTGCTCTGGAACAAAGTTATTTTGCGACATTTTAATGCCGCTATCGGACAAAGTTTTAACGAGCCAATCTTTCCCTACTTGTTTTATACCTAATTCTGCGGCTTTAGTCAACTTAGTTTTTCCCGCGTCATCACCAACGATCAAAAGATTTATTTTTTTGGTTACACCAGTTTTAGATTCGGCCCCTAAGCTAACAAGTTTCTTGATAAGAGAGTTTCTATCTTCGTCAAACTCCCCTGTAATGCAGAAAATAATACCACTTAGAGGTGCCCCAGCTACTATTTTAGGCGTTTCCGGAGGAGTAGGACGCACACCTAAATTGAATAATGACAAACACAAAACTTTGTTGTCAGGGTTCGCCCCCCATTCAGATAAAGCTTTTATTTTCTGCGGCCCTATACCCTCAATTTTGTTCTCTTCCAAGTTTTGGGTAATTTGCCATAAATCTTTGAAGCTCTCTGGGGTGAGCTTAAAAAATGTCACCAAAGCTTTACCATGAGTTTCCCCAATCATAGGAATCCCCAAAGCTTTGATCCAACGCTCCCAAGGAGCGGTTTTAGCCTTCTCTAAGGAATCCAACATTTTGGGAAGAGTGGCATCAAATCCTATCATTCGAGCATAGGCGATAAATTCTTTATTTGTATCCATGGAGAGTCTTTTATCTTGGCATCTATTATAAAAATTAAAAAGCCCAGCCAGATCATGGATCCCTTCCTCTTTCACTAGTGTTCTTGCTGCTTCTGGACCCAACCCATCGATTTCTAGTACATCCCTACTACCAATAAAAGCCAAATACCCCCGTAGAATACCGGGGCATGCTTGATTGGTACAAAAATGTTGAATGATGCCTACTCCGCCCTCATCCATCTCCACAACTTTTCCAGCGCATTCCGGACATTTTGTTGGTGGAATGATTTCATCATCCCCTTCGTCAATCACACGAACGATTTGAGGGATCACATCCCCGGATCGCAGCATTTCTACCTTTGCCCCCAGTTTCAAACCTTTTTCTTTAATCCAGGAGATGTTGTTAAGACTGGCGTGTTCGACCTTCGCGGAAGCCAGTATCACGGGGTCACATTCCGCAACAGGAGACAATTTTCCTGTTCGTCCTACCTGCCATTCGATGCTGCGTAGATACGTAGTACCAGAGGCAGATTGGGGTTTGAAGCAGGTTTGCCAGTTGGTATATTTAGAAGCAACTCCTAACTGTGTGCGTAAAGCATTCGAATCTACTTTAATGACTACGCCATCAGTTTCCAAGGAAAGAATATCACGAAGTTTAGTTGTGCGCTCCTTAAGTTTCTTCGCTAAAACAGCTCGTAGTGAAGCTTCATCTTCTACCAGTTCTCCCAAGGGAGCGACAAACCCCGCATCAACAAGCATATCCAAGCGGGCAAACCCACTATCATTTAAATCTGAACCTGTCACTTCCCAAGGTCTATATTCAAGGTCACGACTAGCTACAATTTTAGCGTCTTGCTTTTTCATGGTACCCGCTGTTAGATTACGGGTGGACTGATAAATTTTACCCCCATATTTTTGGGCCTCAGCGTTGAGACGTTCAAGGGTGTCATTCCGCATGACCATTTCTCCCCGAATGTCAAACACATTTGGAAAACTATTAGGTACTGTTTTTGGAATGGATTTGATCGCCATTACCTGTAAAGTGCAATCTTCTCCTTCACTGCCCGTACCGCGGGAAACGGCTTGATGCAATTTTCCATGCCTATACCTTAATTCTACGCTCACACCATCAAATTTTGGCTCTAAGCAGAATTTGGCGTCGGGATATCCTGCCCATATTTTCTTAGCCCATTCCACAAAGTCATCAACAGTGTATTTGTTCTCAATGCTGAGCATGGGACGGCTGTGCTTCACTCTTCCAGAGGCCGTTACATCGGAACCCACTGTATGGAGTACAGGGGCGAACACCTTCAATTGAGGATTAGCCGATATTATATCCGCCAACTCTTTTTCCTGAGCGTCATATTCAGCATCGGACATCACGGGTTCGCCCTTCTTGTAATAAGCGTCCCGTGCTTTTTCTAGTTTCGCGTTTAGCGCTGTGGTGTATTCTTGAAGACCCATAATTATTAGTCCATAGACTTGTATATTGAGTATACCAGCTTAACGGTGACAGACGCAAGTGCAGCCATCACTAAAATTGATACAAAATAGTCAATTGGAGCCCAACAAGAGATCACGATTGGGTGATAAATACACACCAAAATAGCCGCAATCCACTGACTTGTACACCATGGGCAGGAAAGCAATTCGTCCAGCCAAGGGCTACGTAAACGTAACGCAGCATGTAGAGGGTTAAATATCGCCCCTTGGGTGATCAATGCACTCAGAGCACCACACGGGATGCTAAGGTATACCAGTTGGAATAAAGCGGATAAATTCATGGCTCTATGTGTCCGATACAATTATTGTAAAGACAGGCGTGGCAAGAACAACCCACTCTACAAGCTTGAATACGAGGTTTTTCAGCGCTAAATGATAAATCGGTGTACTGCCCAGTGTTGGGGCAAACACCCCTTGTGGAACGTATATCAATTTCAGTGTACTGAATTTCGAATCGCTGACGGGGATTTGAGATCTCATACAATTCACCCACAATGTCGCCTACAGGGTCAAGATGGATATTGATCGGAGAAATACCTTTTCCTTTCTTTACA
>Ga0302319_10007696_pt1 | contig 21156 bp, 17 predicted proteins | sample Bog_T0_2_FD_203319 | JGI IMG/M metagenome (GOLD analysis project Ga0302319, IMG submission 203319) | Peat permafrost microbial communities from Stordalen Mire near Abisko, Sweden - Bog_T0_2 | ecosystem: Environmental > Terrestrial > Soil > Wetlands > Peat | place: Sweden: Abisko, Stordalen Mire... | reverse complement strand
TTCAGCAAAGTTGCGAAAGGCGGACACTTCGCAGCGTTTGAACAGCCAAAGCTGTTTTCAGAGGAGCTTCGCGCGGGCTTTCGATCATTGCGGTCCACCTTAGCGAAGCCCGATGCGGCCTTCGCCAAAGCCAGCTAACTGTTCGCGAGACAGCAGGAGAGCTTCGAAGGCAGAAGCTCTCCTGCGAAACTCGAAGCCCGATACAAATCACATCACGGCGGTAAACGCAGAGCGAGACATTCTGTCTGGGTGATCGTCAGGCCGGGCTGAAACCCCATTGGCCAAGCGGACAACCCGCAGCCCGTGAAGGGCGCTCAGACACAGACTTTATCTAAGTCCATGATCTGTGAAAGGTTGTTTGGTTGCGATAGCTGGATTTGAACCAGGCTTGCAGTATAGCCAGCATGGGTGTGCGTCCACTAGAGGCGCAGTACAGGGATGGAAGGCTCGCCGAGCTATACTCAGGGCCTATGCCGCTTGCTTCGGGTACGAAACTTGGGCCTTTTGAAATCCAGACTCTTCTCGGCGTCGGCGGCATGGGCGAAGTCTATAAAGCGACCGACACGCGACTAGGGCGTTCGGTTGCCATCAAGATTCTGAAGGGCGGCCACCTGGACCGCTTTAAAGTGGAGGCCCGCGCCATTGCGGCACTGAACCATCCGCATATTTGCGCCCTCCATGATGTGGGTTCCGACTTCCTGGTCATGGAGTACATCGAAGGGCAGCCGCTTCGCGGTCCGCTACCTGCGGCCCAAGCCTTGCGGATCGCCCTGGAAATCAGCGGGGCCGTCGAAGCCGCTCACAACCAGGGCATCATTCACCGCGACCTGAAGCCGGCAAATATCCTGGTCACTCGCCAGGGGATAAAGCTCCTGGACTTTGGCCTGGCAAAAACAGTCCAGGCTCTTGAGCTGCGAGGAGAGACCATGCCACAGACATTGGCAGGAACTCTCATAGGGACGACTGCCTACATGTCGCCGGAGCAAGCGCAAGCCGAACCCGTGGATGTCCGCTCAGACATCTTTTCGTTTGGCATCGTGCTCTACGAACTGCTGAGCGGCCGTTGCCCTTTTACTGGTGACACCCATTCATCCACACTCGCCGCGATTTTGGTCAAGGAGCCGCCTCCTCTTGAGGCGCCCCGGGAATTCGCAGACATTGTGATGCGCTGTCTGCGGAAGTCCCCGGCGGACAGGTATCAAACCATGGCTGAAGTCCGAAGCGCACTCGAGCAAGTGTCCATGAAGCCGCATGCACCGCAAGAACCGCAACCGTCCATCGCGGTGCTGCCGTTCACGAACATGAGCGCGGATCGAGATAACGAATATTTCAGCGACGGCCTGTCGGAGGAGATCATCAATCTGCTCGCCCATATTCCTGGGCTCAAAGTGATCGCGCGCTCGTCGGCGTTTGCCTTCAAGGGCAAGAACGAAGACGTACGGCGGATCGCCGAGACGCTCGGGGTCGCTCATATCCTGGAGGGCGGTGTACGTAAAGCCGGCAACCGCATTCGCGTCACAGCTCAGCTTATTGCAGCGGCCGACGGCTGCCATCTCTGGTCCGAGCGATATGATCGGGAAATGGCGGATGTATTCGCGATCCAGGACGAAATCGCCAGTGCCATCGCGGGTGCGCTCCGGGTGAAGATCAGCGGGAAGCCTTCTTACACTCCTCAGCTCCCGGCATACGAGGCAGTTCTCCGCGGACGTTATTACCGCCAAAAGCTCACGCACGATGCTCACCGCAAGACCCACGATTGCTTTGAGGAGGCCGCCGCGCTCGATGCGGGATACGCTGCGCCCCACGCCGAACTGGGTCTGAACTATCTGCTGTCCTCCACCAACGGCGCTTCCAGCTTGCGGGAAGTAACCCCGCTGATTCGTGCCGAGGCGCTCAAGGCGCTGCAACTCAACCCCTCGGAAACCAACCCGCACGCCCTGCTCGGCGCTATCGCCGCCACCCATGATTACGACTGGGCGGACGCAGCCCGGCATTTCGAAATTGCCATGTCCAGCCCTTCTGTTTCGGCCGAGACTCGCTGGGCCTATGCCAGCTTCTACCTCGAGCCGTTGGGCCGCTTTCGCGAGTCGGTGGAGCAAATGCGACGCGCCGTCGAAGAAGATCCCCTGAATGTCTCGTGGCGCTCCATCCTGGCAAGTCACTTAAATCTTTCCCGGATGAATGATGAGGCGGAGGAGGAGGTGCTGAAGGCGTTGGAGATCGATGAAAATTATTGGCTGGCTAACTGTGTCCTCGGCCAAATCTGCATGGCCACAGGTCAGTATGCGGAAGCGGCGGCGGCGGCCGAGAAGTCTCATCGCTTCAATCCCCTGCACTCTATGCCTTCTGCGGTATTGGCGGCGGCGCTCGCCCAGCTCGGAAAAATGGACCAGGCCGCACAGGCCCTGCGCGGTATGGGCGATTCCCCCAAACCTATATGGGGCAAAGTGGAATATCTCCTGTATTGCTCGAAAATCGACGCTGCCGCCGATTGGTACGAGAAGATGATCGATCAACGAGAGCCCTTCGCCGTCATATACGCTGGCTCTTCTCTATGCAAAGACTTGCGGCAAAGCGAACGCTGGCCCGCGCTGGCCCGCAAGATCAATCTACCGGTGCTGGCGCCTTAGAGGCCGCAAGGTTCGACGCCCGTCGCGCCGCCCGTTTTAGTTCATCGCATGGTTTGCACGAGCGAAAAAGCAGGGTTCCCGAGTTACGGGCGACCAAAACGATGCAGCACCATCGCAACCAACTTTCTCTCATATCCGCCCCTCAGCGATCGGATCATGAGCCGCTGAAGCACATACAGTAAATGTGCACCGGGTCAGAGTCAGCACGAGTTTGCCATCGAGAGCGACAAGTGGTTGTGCTCAATCGAACGAGGCCGCAAAAACGCTGTTTATTTGGTTGCGGGGGCTGGATTTGAACCAGCGACCTTTGGGTTATGAGCCCAACGAGCTACCAGGCTGCTCCACCCCGCACCCTTATGGTAACAACCGCGAGGGGGTGGGTCAAACGCGCCGAAACCCAGCATTCATGCGCTTTTTGCGCACCAGGCCCGGTATCCACAGGCCCTGCGCGCACTGCATCCATCGCCTCCGGCGCGCGCCGCCCCCGATCTCCTTACCCTCTGCATTGCACTGTGATGCCTATCACACCTGCTTGTGCGCTGGAACACAGCCCCATCCCCACTCCCCATCGACACTAAGGTCAGCCAGCGCTCGCAACGCTGCGAGGTAAAGTCATGACCCTTCCGCAGGAAACCACCGGAAGCCCGTTCGCTGCGCCCGGCAAAATCGTCGTCGCCACCGATCTCACGGACACCGAGTATTTGTTGCCCCACGCCGTCGCCCAGGCGAAAGCCGCCTCCGCCTCGCTGATCATTGTCCATGCCGTCCTGCCGCACGAATCGATGCCGGTGGAGACCGGCGCGATTCCGTACTACGATCCGCTGCGCATGGATCGCGACGCGCGCCTTCTGCTCGACAGCGTCGCCCGCGATATCCGCGCCCAGGGAGTCGAATGCACCGCCGCGGTGCGCCACGGATTCGTCCCCGATGTGATTGCCGACGTGGTGAAAAATTCCGGCGCGGGCCGGCTGATCCTCGGCACCCATGGCCGCCGCGGCCTCAAGAAATTCGTCCTCGGCTCCGTGGCCCGCCAGCTGCTCGAAAGCGTCGAAGTTCCGGTCTGCACCGTGGGACCGCGCGCGCACAAGAGAACACCGGATGCGCTGCTCGGCACCGTCCTCCATCCGGTCTCTCTGGCCGGTCTGCACGAGACCAGCGCCGCTCTCTCCATCGCCCTTGGCCGCCAGTTCGGATCCACAGTGCTGCTGCTGCACGTGCTCACCGCGACGCCCGCCATTACCCGCGATCCTGCTAAATCAATCGCTGCGGCCACCCGCGAGCTGGAGCGGCTCATTCCCGACAATGAGCGCGAACGCACGAAAGTCCAGGCCCGCATTGCAGAGGGCAATGTTGTCCAGGAAATTCTCTCGGTCGCCCATGAAATCCAGGCCGGTTTGATCGTCCTGGGCGTTCACGCCCCGGCCCACAGCTGGCTGCCGGGAACAGAACCGGCGGCATACAAGATTCTGGTTTCGGCGCCGTGTCCGGTAATTTCCCTCCGGGTGAATCCGTCTCAGGTCGACGAAGCCGCGCAACACAAGGAGCACAGCAGTCCCCTGGTTTTTGGTTGAGTTCAGGTTGCAGTTAACAGGTCCACTGATGGGAGACGAGCATGAAGTGTGCCAACTCGGAGTGCTGTAACGAGACGCTCTATCTGCGCAGTGGCGGAATTTTCGAAGTCGATTTCCTCGGCGGGACCGATCACGCAGGTGAAGGCCAGAACATGCAGCGAAGGGTCATCTGGCTGTGCGACACCTGCTCCGGCCGTTTCGCCGTCGAGACCTGGAGGCCGCCTGGGGAACAAATGCGGCCCTCCAGGAGACTTTTCAATGGTACGTCCCGCGCGCGCCGCCCCGCCCCGGCGGAGATCTGGAGCTAAATGCCGAGTCCAGCAAGAAACGGATCGTCGAACGGCCTTCGCCAGGTGCCCGACCGCTGTGCCCAGTGCACCGACCGCGCCGAACGAATCTTCTGCAATCTCCCTGAAGACGCCATCGAGCGCTTCGACGAGATCGCCATGCAGATCTCCTACCCCAGCCGCTCCATCGTCTTCGAGGAAGGCCAGCGCGCCGCGGGTATCTTCGTCATCTGTGCGGGTCAGATCAAACTGGCCGCCACCTCCCGCGACGGCCGCACCATGATCCTCAAAATCGCCGTTCCCGGCGATGTGCTGGGCCTCACCGCCACCCTCAACGACCTGCCTTATGAAGTCACCGCCGAGACCCTCGAGCCCTGCCAGGTGCGCAGCGTGCGCCGCCGCGACTTCCTCGAGTTCCTCAGCCACTACGGCGACGTCAGCCGCCAGGCCGCCCAGGTCATCGCACGCGAATACCACGAGGTCTTTCTCGATGCGCGGCGTCTCGCGCTCTCCGGCTCCGCGGCCGGACGCCTGGCCCAACTGCTCCTCGACTGGGCCCGCACCAGCTCCTGCGGCAAGCCCGAGATGCGCTTTACCATGGCCCTCACCCATGAGGAGCTGGCCAATATGGCCGGAACCTCCCGCGAAACCGTGACCCGCCTCCTGAACCAGTTCGAGCGCGACGACATGATCTCGCGCCACGGCGCTTCCATCGTCATCCTCAAACCCACCGATATGGAACGCATGGTCGGCTAAACCCGGCCGCCAGCCTGCGCTCGGCCCGATCGGCATCGAATCAACCAAACATCCTGTAAATACCCGATCGATAAGGAAGCTGTCATCCTGAGCAAAGCACGTGCGCACACCGGGCCTACGGCCGTCCCGCCTCCCCTGAAAGTTGCACCGATGCTAAGTTCCGTAAGATGGTGTCCCCATCTCAGCTATCCATGGTAATTTATTCACCCGCCCTCACTTATCTTCCTAATCATTAGTAGCCGTTTCCGCCGGACTCGCACCGGGCGTGACGGGGATCACATCCCCCGGCGCCGGGTGGCGGCATCCTGATATCTCATACTGTAATGTCATCTTTGTTCGCTGACCCCGGTATGGGGCAGGCGCCCGCTTCGAGGTTTCCTGTGCAGATCGAGAATCTCAATCAAATGGCCGTTACCGCCCTCCTGGCCGATGCCGACCGCGCTCTCGCACTTACGGAGCTTGAGGATGTTCGCGGCAGCGCCGCCATCGTCAGGGAGACCATCGCCCATGCCCGCGCCAACTATATTGACCTGATGCGGCGCAGCCGCCCGCTGGTTCTCTCCGGCACGCAGCAGGCGCAGCTACAGCAGAAACTCGATCGCTTGCGCGCCTGCCTGCGCTTCTTTGGCGAAGTTGTCTGAACACCGCCTCCTGAGTTACAAATATGAATCTCCCCCTTAAGTGGCAGTATTTATTCCTGCTATGTGACCGGTATCACATATGATCAAAGGGTAACCTGCGACTCTCATGGAAGCCGCAGTTGCGGTTCCTGTCCGTAAAATCCTCTTTGCCCGCCAATCCCCCGGAGAGGCGGGCTTTTCTTTCCCCGAGCGATCGATCCACGTGTCAACGCCACATGATCAGCGTTTCTTTCTCTCTTTTGCCTTCCCAAAGTCATGTGATCAAAGTCACATCCTTCCGCGCGCAAGTAACCCACAATAGTACTTCTGTTGAATACCAGCGGTTAGGAGCCCGATACCTTATGAATGCCGCCGATGTTATGAACCAATTAGTAGATTTAGAAAGAGCCGTAGGCAAGAGCGATCCCGCCGCAGTCCGCGCGATGTTGCTGCGGGTGGAGGAAGGTGTTCTCCATCTGGAGCAGCTCACCATTGAAGCCCTCCGCGAAAACGCCATGCTGCGGCAGCGTCTGCAGGAGCATCAGGTTTGCCCGTCCCTCTTGTGGCCGAAAGCCGCCGGGGAGCGCGCCCATGGCTGACCTGATTCGGAAGCTCGATGAAACCGCCGTGGATGCCTCTGTGTCACGCGGCGCCCTGCTCTTCCATAGCGGCACACCCGCGACCGCTGTCTTTGTGGTGCGCAGCGGAAGAGTCGCATTGGTTTGGGCGGGACCGAACCGCGTCTATCCGATGTGCGTCGCCGGCCCGGGCAGCATCCTCGGCCTGGCCGCTATGCTCAACGGGGAATATGGCGTGACGGCGCGAGCGGTGGACGATTGTGACCTCGGCTACGTTCCTGCCGACCGCGTCACAGCGATGCTGTCGTCCAATCCACGTCTCACGGTCGAGGCCATCCGGATCACCGCGCTCGAATCGGCCCGGATGCAGTCGATGGGCGGTCAGCAACCGGCCCCGGCGCATCGCAAATCCTTCTTCGAGCGGGAACCTTCCTGAAAGCCCACTCTTTGGCGCCGTCCTCGCACCTCACGACGCTCGCCGAATAAGCTTCGCCGAAGCCCGCTGGCTCGGGCGTGCTCTGCGCAATCTATAATTTGTTTTTGATCTTCCTACCGCTTGCGCAAGGCGACTCGACCCGAGAGAGGTGATTCATGGCTGCTTCCAATCCCACACTTGAAATTCTGAAGCCGCGCGCCGACTGGATCGTCCGGCGCAGGGCGGAATCCGCGCGCACCGGCGACACCAACCTGTCGCAGATGCATTTTGCGCGCAAAGGCCTGCTGACCGAAGAAATGGCCTACGTGGCCAAGCGCGAGAATCTCGCCGTCGAGGTGGTGCGCGACGAAATCGCCGCCGGCCGGCTGATCATCCCCGCCAACGTGAACCACCCCGAACTGGAGCCGATGGGGATCGGCATCGCGACCCGCTGCAAGGTCAACGCCAACATCGGCAACTCGGCCATCACCTCCAACATCGACGAAGAGCTGCGCAAGCTGCATATGGCCATCCAGCACGGCGCCGACACCGTCATGGATCTTTCGACCGGCGGCGCCATTCCCGAAATTCGCGACGCCATCCTCCGCCATTCGCCGGTGCCCATCGGCACCGTCCCGATCTATGAGGCGCTGGCCCGCGTCAAGCGGCTTGAGGACCTCAACATCGATGTCTACCTCGAGGTGATCGAGGAACAGGCCGAGCAGGGCGTCGACTACTTTACGGTGCATGCGGGCGTGCTCATCCAGTACGTGCCGATGGTGGCCACGCGCATCACCGGAATCGTCAGCCGTGGGGGCGCCATCCTCGCGCAATGGATGACCCACCATCACAAACAGAACTTCCTCTATGAGAATTTCGACCGCATCGTAAAGGTGATGGCGAAGCACGACGTCAGCTTCTCGCTCGGCGATGGTCTGCGCCCGGGCTCGATCGCCGATGCGTCGGACGATGCGCAATTCTCCGAACTGAAGACGCTGGGCGAGCTGACCGCTGTGGCATGGAAGGACGATGTTCAGGTGATGATCGAGGGCCCTGGGCACGTGCCGCTGGACAAGATCAAGGAGCAGGTGGACAAGGAAGTGGAGTACTGCTTCGGGGCTCCGTTCTACACCCTCGGCCCGCTCGTGACCGACATCGCTCCTGGCTACGACCACATCACGAGCGCCATTGGCGCGGCGCTGATCGGCTGGCACGGGGCTTCGATGCTGTGCTATGTGACGCCCAAGGAACATTTGGGGCTGCCCAACGAGAAGGACGTGAAGGACGGGATGATCGCGTACAAGATTGCGGCGCACGCGGCCGACATCGCCCGCCACCGGCCCGGCGCTCGCGACCGCGACGACGCCATCAGCTATGCCCGCTACACCTTCGACTGGGAGAAGCAGTTTGCCCTCTCGCTCGATCCGGAGACAGCGCGCTCCATGCACGACGAGACCCTGCCGGACGACTACTATAAGGAAGCGGCGTTCTGCTCGATGTGCGGGCCGAAGTTCTGCTCCATGAACTGGTCGACGAAGGTGGATGAGTTCAACAAGACCGTTCACGGCCTCGAAAAGCAGGACCTGAGCGATCTGGTCACCCTGCAGGCGCGTCAGTTGGGCGAGAAGCGCTAGGGCCTGTTATCAGGCCTTGGTTCTCTCCCGGAATTTCGGGGGCGGTTGAACGCAACCAACAGCCACTTCTCCGTATCTGACGGGGAGAGTGCAAGCTCCGAGAGGAGAACGACAATGAATGCATGGAAATTTTGGGCAGCCTTTGGTGTTGGAGTCGCGGCAGGAGCCGCTTTGGCTCTGATCTACGCGCCGCAGTCCGGGGCGCGCACGCGCAAGCAGCTGCGCCGCACCTTCGCCGACGCTGGCGACTACGTTCGCGATACCGCGGACACCGTCAGCGATGCGGCCAATAAGTACCTGAAGCGCGGTAAGGACGCCATGGGCGACGTTGTCGATTCCGCCCAGAACGTTGTCACTGCGGCCAAGCGCGTCACGACCTTCGGCTGAGGCCGCGCGGAAGCCTTGCTGGCCCGGGTCTCGATTTTGAGGCTTGGGATGTCTACCGTGTGGAGAAGCGGGTACCGCTGTCGAGAAAATCTCCGGCGGCAGCGGCCAAAATCTGAAAAAATAGCAGCATGACCACGACCGCTGCTGCTGTGTTCTCCGAGCGTATCGGGCGGATTCAAATCTCCGCCACCATGGCTGTGACCGCGGAAGCCGCGAAGCTGCGCGCGCAGGGCGCGAAGCTGGTGGACTTCGGCGCCGGCGAGCCGCACTTTGCCACGCCGCAGCATATTAAGGATGCGGCCATCGAGGCTATCCAGAAGAACTTCTCGAAGTACACAATGGTTTCCGGAATTCCGGAGCTGCGCCAGGCGATTGTGGAGCGCCACGCCGAAGACTTTGGGTCTGGCTACACGCCCGACGAGGCGATCTTCTCGACCGGCGGCAAGCTCGCCCTCTTCAACGCCACCCAGGTACTCGTCGATCACGGCGACGAGGTCATTCTCCCCGTGCCGTACTGGGTCTCGTTCAAGGACATCGTGCAGTACGCGGGCGGCAAGGTCGTCTATCTCGAGACCAGCGAGGCGGAGAACTTCCGCGTGACCGCCGATGCGATCGAGGCGGCGATCACGCCGAAGACGAAAGCCATCATCCTGAACTCCCCGTCGAATCCTTCGGGCGCGGTGGTGTCGCCGAAGGATCTGGAGCGCATTGTGCGGCTGGCGCACGAGCGAGGCATCTGGCTGCTGCTCGACGAGTGCTACGTCTATCTGCAGTACACCGGCGCCCTGGTGAGCGGCGGATCGTTCACAGAGGCGAAGGAGCACGTGGTGGTGCTCGGGTCCCTGTCCAAGACGTACGCGATGACCGGATGGCGCGCGGGCTATGCGCTCGGACCGAAGCCGGTGATTGCGGCGATGGCGAAGCTGCAGAGCCAGTCCACGTCAAGCACGGCGTCGCTGGTGCAGAAGGCGGCGATTGCGGCGCTGCGCGGCGACCAGGGCTGCGTGGCAGAGATGCGCGCGGATTACCTGAAGCTGCGCGACAAGATCCTGGGTCGGCTGGCTGGGATTCCCGGCATCACCTGCACGAAGCCCGAGGGCGCTTTCTACGTTTATCCCAACGTGAAGAAGTATCTCGGTAAGCCCGGCGTGCCGACGGCGATGGAGCTGTCGAAGCGCCTGCTGCACGAGGCGCACGTAGTGACCGTGCCGGGCGAAGCCTTCGGGACCCAGGAGCACATCCGGTTGTCGTATGCCACGAGCCACGCGGATGTGGACGAGGGACTGGAGAGGATGAAGGGGTTCTTCGCGAAACTGTGAAGGGGCAGCGGGGAGCCGGGGGCTGGGAGCGGGTGGCCGATACAGCTCGAAACCCCGGGCGTTTATTTTCAGCGGGGCCACGGCATTTGATTGCATACAATCGCGATGTCACCTGCTGTCTTTTTGCAGGTCTGAGCATCTGCGGGCCGGGTATGGTAGGAAACCCTCAGAGGCCGATTGTCGATCCGACCGAACCCGCACGCGTGGGGCCCAGAGCAGTAAAGCGATCAGCGCAGCATAAGCCAGGAGTGCTCCAGGCAGCGCAAGATCAGGGGAGAGTTCTGAGGTAGTCCCAGATGTCGGGCCAGCAAGGCATTTTCTTTTCGCCTCGACTCTAGTTCAGCTTGAGGATCAGCATGGTCATGTCATCGTGCTGGGGGGCGCCAGCGGTGAAGGCGTCGCAGTCGGCGAACATGGCGTGCAGGACCTCCTCAGCCGAACTGGTGCGGACTTTGCGCGCGGATTCGATCATCCGCTCCTCACCCCACTCTTCGTCGTCGTGGGTCATGGCTTCGCTGATGCCGTCGGTGTAGAGCAGCAGCAGGTCGCCTGGTTCGAGGGTCAGCACCTGCTCAACATAGGGCGCGAAGGGGAGGAGGCCGACGACGGGGCCTCCCGCCTCGAGGCGAATCACCTCGTCTTTACGCAGAATGACCGGCGCATTGTGACCGGCGTTCACGCACTCTAATTGACGCTTGCGCGGATCGTAGGCGGCGAAGAAGAAGGTCGCGTAGCGGTTTGAAGCGGAAGCTTCGTAGACCAGCACGTTGACCTTGTGCATGAGCTGGGCGAAGTCGCGCGGGTTGTCGATGGTGACGCCGCGCAGCGAGGCGCGCAGGCTGGCCATGAGCAAAGCAGCGGAGATGCCTTTGCCGGAGACGTCGCCGATGGCGAGGCCGAGACGGCCGTCTTCGAGGTTGATGAGGTCGTAGTAGTCGCCGCCGACGCCAAGGGCGGGACGGCAGTGGCCGGCGACCGAGGCACCGGCAATGGCGGGCATCTCCTGCGGAAAGAGTCGCTCCTGAACCTCGCGAGCGATTTCGATTTCGCGATTCACGCGTTCGCGCTGGGCGGCTTCCGCGGCGAGAGAGTGGGCGAGCTCACTCACTTCGAGAGCGAGTCCGGTTTGACGAGCGACGGTTTGCAGCACCTGGAGGTCGGTGCGCGACCACGCGGCTTCCGAGCGTTTGGGTCCGAGGGCCATCACGCCCATCAGGCGATTGCGGCCGGGCAGCGGCACCAGCAATTCGGCGTTGAGCAGGTCGAGGGCGCGGCGCTCGGCTGTGCCGGCCATCAGATACCACGCGTCGGGATCGTCGCGGTAAAGGCGCGCCGGCTCGTTGGAGTTCTGCAGGAAGCGGATGGACGAGGATTGCGCGGGCAGCGCGAGCGAGCCGTCGGCCTGGACGCCGAGCGACTGCTCGACGAAAAACGAATCACCGCGGCGGAGGAGCAGCGCGACCTGGCGGATGTGCAGCGTGTCGCAAACGCGGCGGGCGACGGTTTCGAGCAGGGGCTGCGTTTCGGTAAAGCGGCGGACTTCGTCGGAGAGCTCGTTGAGCATGAGCTCCGAGTTATAAGCCTCGCGGAAGAACTGGCGGTCAACCCATTGTTGGAGTTGCTTGCTGACCCCCAGGCGCAGGGCGAGAAGCAAGCCCACGAAAATGAAAGCGCCGACGATGTCGGAGGTGGTGGGCTGCTTTTTGTAGATCGCGGGCAGCAGCACGCGGAGGCCGATAGCGCTGAGCAGAGCGGCCTGCACCACCCAGAGCGTTGCCTTGGCGAGGGCGTAACGTGTGCCCATGCGCAGCAGCACGCGGAGATCGAGCGCGCGCTGCACCACGACCACATAGGCCAGCGTGAGCGGCGCGATCATGAAAACCAGGGCGCCGGTAGTGCGAAGCCAGTAATAACGGGGATTGCTGCCGGAGATGCCGTAGTGCGGCAGCAGCACGAAGACGATCAGAAGCGAGCCCATCCCCGCAGCCATGCCGGCGGTTAGGACGCGCAGACGGCGGCGTGCGTCTTCGGTCGAAGCGGAGCGCAGCTTGTCCAGCGTGAGAACCAGATACAAAACGACACAGAGCAGGTTGAACGCGTTGATGACATTGGCGGCGAGATCGCTGGCGCGGGTCAGAAACGGCCCATCGCCTCCGCCGTAATATTCCATGAACAGGGATGGGTAGAGGACCGCGACGCCCGCGCCAAACAGGCCGAAGAGAATCCATTTGACCCAGCGAGCGCGCGCATCGAGGCGGGAGCGTTCGGGAAAGTAGATACCGAAGAGGAGCAGGGCCGGGGCCGCGGCCAGCTGCAGCGTCTGATACCAGAACCCACGCAGGAAAAGAGCGAGGCCCGTGGCGAGGCCGCTGTTCATAAAGATGACGCTGGGTGCCGTGAGCAGGACGAGCACCAGCCACGCGTTGCGATCGGTGGAACGGGTGAGGACCACCCAGTAACCGATCAGCAGACACGTCAGCGTCAGTAGCCCGGCGATAAAGAATCCCTGCCAGAACGCGACGATGGGCGACATGCGGCCGAAGAGGTAATCGGGGCGCGCGAGGGTCAGAGTGAGGGTGGCGTCGGAGCCGTTGGGCCGCGTAACTTCGACGTCAAGAATGTCGCCTGGATGGCTGTCGGAGAGAATCGTCGCCCATTGAGCGATGCCGGTATAGGGTGCGCCGTTGAGTTGCTCGATGCGATCGCCGGGGGCAACGCCGGCCGCGCGGGCTGCGTCTTTCAAATCGCGGCTTTCCACCTTGCGCGAGTCGGAGTCAAAGCGGAAGGGGTTGTCGACGCGCTGGTCCCAGTGGACCCGCGTGTCCCAAAGGTCGACGACGCCCGCGACCCAGTAGGCCATACTGGCGACAATCCAGAGCGCGAGCAAAAAACGCAGCAGGTTGGGCGATGCGGACTTCTTCCGATTCCGGCGTTTCATCCGTGGGGACATAGTATCTCGCCATGCGGGATTTGGCAGAGGGATTTTGGCCGCGCGCCTTCCATCCGCAGGGGTATGCTTGATACGCAATTGGGGAGGGTTGAAGTTCATGCGGCTTTCTGCTGTGGCTTTTGTTCTGGTTGCGATTGCAGGCGCGGCGCAGACGCGGCCGCCGATTCTCGGCATCTCGCATATGGCCGTGTACACGAGCGATCCGGCAAAGGCGGAGCACTTCTATGTGCAGCAGATCGGGCTGAAGAAGTCCGACGATCCGGAGCGCGCCGATGGCGTGCGGTATTGGGTGAACGAGGAGCAGTTCATTGAGGTGCTGCCCATCCCCGCGGATGCGGGAGCGAATCGCCTCGATCACCTGGCGTATATCACCGCGAGGGCAGAGAAGCTGCGCACGTACCTGGGTGCGCACGGCGTGACGGTTCCCGCTGCCGTGCAGCAGGCCAGCGACGGCAGCGCGTGGTTCCAGGTGCAGGATCCTGAAGGCAACAAGGTGCAGTTTGTGCAGCCGCCGGCGAAGACGTTGGCCACGAAGGATATGGCGAAGCTCTACACGTTGACGGACGCCGATCCGATCGGGCGGCGGATCATTCACGTCGGCATGCTGGTCCACAGTAAGGACAAAGAAGATGCGTTTTATCGCGACCTGCTGGGCTTTCGTCCCTACTGGCACGGCGGGATGCAGCCGGACAAAACCGACTGGGTGTCGCAGGAAATGCCGGAGGGCGGCGACTGGCTGGAGTACATGATGACCAGCGGACCGTCCGGCAGCGGGATTCCGGCAGAGATTTCGCAGAAGCAGCTCGGAGTGCTCGACCACTTTTCTCTGGGCGTGGTGAATATGGAAGTGACGGTGACGAAGCTGGCGTCCGAAGACCGCCTCGGCGGAGAGGCGCCACGCCCGCAATTGGGCAAGGACGGGAAGTGGCAGTTCAATATGTACGACCCGGATCTGGTGCGGGTGGAGATGATGGAGTTCGGGTCGGTGGAGAAACCGTGCTGCTCGGAGTTCACAGCGGCCAACCCAACGCCGAACGGGCAGCCCTGACGAAGCTGGTAGCTGGTAGTAGCGGGGAGCCGGAAGCGGGTGCCCGCAGTGGCGACGGCGGGAGGCTTGTGCCTTCGGCGCATAAGCTTACGGACTACAGGTTGCGGGCTGATTTCCTGTTAACACTTGTCGTGACGGTCCCGTGATAGCATGGCGGGCGCTGCTGCGAGGGGTCTTGTGCTATGCCCGTAGTGACACTCGACGGGACAATCCGGGAGTTCGCGCTGGGCGAACGGTTGATCGATGTCATCAACCGTGCCGGCGTTGCGGTGCCGCAGGTTTGCTACCACCCACAGATGGGCCCGATCCAGACCTGCGACACCTGCATGGTCGAGGTGGACGGCAAGCTGGTCCGTAGTTGTGCGACGCCCGCGTCCGATGGAACGAGGATCTCCACAAAATCGGCGCGCGCGGACGCAGCGCAGCGCGAGGCATTCGACCGCATCCTATCCAATCATCTGCTGTATTGCACAGTCTGCGACAACAACAACGGCAACTGCACTGTCCACAACACGACGAAGATGCTGGCGGTCGAGCACCAGGAGATTCCGTGGAGGCACAAGCCCTACGCCGTCGATGCGACGAATCCCTTCTATCGTTACGATCCGGACCAATGCATCCTGTGCGGACGCTGCGTGGAAGCCTGCCAGAATGTGCAGGTGAACGAAACGCTGACCATCGACTGGGAGGATCCGCATCCGCGTGTGCTGTGGGATGGAGGCGCCGCGATCAACGAGTCGAGCTGTGTCTCCTGCGGACATTGCGTGACCGTATGCCCGTGCAATGCGCTCATGGAGAAATCGATGCTGGGCGAGGCCGGCTACATGACCTCGCTGCCCAAGAAGGCGCTGGACGGGATGATCGAAGTGGTCAAGGGCATCGAGCCGGACCTGGGCTACGGATCGATCATGCAGCTCTCCGAAGTGGAAGCGGCGATGCGGGAGTCGCGGACGAAGATCACGAAAACCGTCTGCACCTATTGCGGTGTGGGATGCAGCTTCGATGTGTGGACGCGCGACCAGCACATCCTGAAGATCGAGCCGGCGCATGGCGACGCGAACGGCATCTCGACGTGCGTGAAGGGGAAGTTTGGCTGGGGTCATATCAACAGCAAAGAGCGGCTCACGAAGCCGCTGATCCGCGAGAACGGAAAATTTCGCGAGGCCACCTGGGATGAAGCGCTGAGTCTGGTGGCGCGGAAATTTACCGAGATCAAAGCGCAGCACGGGCCCGACGCGCTGGCATTCGTGTCTTCGTCGAAGTGTACGAATGAAGAAAGCTATCTGATGCAGAAGCTTTCGCGCGCAGTGATCGGCACCAACAACATGGATAATTGCTCACGGTACTGTCAGGCGCCGGCGACGGTGGGACTGTTTCGGACGGTTGGGTACGGCGGCGATTCGGGATCGATCACGGACATCGAATTGGCCGATCTCGTGCTGATCGTCGGCAGCAACACGGCGGAGAGTCATCCGGTGCTCGCGACGCGCGTGAAACAGTCGCACAAGCTCCGTGGGCAGAAGCTGATCGTGGCCGATCTGCGCAAGCACGAGATGGCGCAGCGGGCCGATCTGTTCATTCATCCGAAACCCGGGACCGACCTGATCTGGATGAGCGCGGTGACGAAGTGGATCTTCGATCAGGGCCTGGAGAAGAAGGAATTTCTGGCGAAGTGGGTGAACAAGGTCGACGAGTACCGCAAGAGCCTTGAGCCATTCACGATGGAATATGCTAGCCGGAAGACGGGCCTTTCCCTCGAAACGCTGGAGCGCCTGGCGCGGATGATCGTGGAGGCGCGGAGCATGTGCGTGCTGTGGGCGATGGGGGTGACACAGCACTCGATGGGATCGGATACCTCGACGGCGATTTCCAACCTGCTGCTCACGACGGGTAATTACATGCGGCCGGGAACGGGCGCTTATCCGCTGCGCGGACACAACAACGTGCAGGGGGCAAGCGATCACGGCGCGATGCCGAATAATTTCACGGGCTATCAAAGCGTCGCCGATCCGGAGATTCGCGCGAAGTTCGAGAAGGCGTGGGGCGTGACGCTACCGCCGAAGCCCGGCCTGGACAATCACCAGATGATCGACGCGATTCACGAGGGCAAGCTGAAGGCGATGTACATCTTCGGCGAAGAGATGAGTCTGGTGGATTCGAACGCGAACTATGTAGACGCGGCGCTGGCAAAGATCGATTTTCTGGTGATTCAGGAGATTTTCTTCTCCGAGACGTGCCGGTTTGCGGATGTGGTGTTGCCGGCGTGCCCGAGCCTCGAAAAGGAAGGGACGTTCACGAGCACCGAGCGTCGAATTCAGCGGCTGTATCAGGCACTGGAACCGCTGGGGGAGAGCCGTCCGGACTGGCAGATCATTATGGATGTGGCGAACCGGCTGGGCGCGAACTGGAAGTACACGCATCCGTCGGAGATTTACCAGGAGATCGCGGCGCTGACTCCGATGTTTGCCGGCGTGACCTATGAGCGGCTGGAGGGATACAAAACACTGCAGTGGCCGGTGGCCGCGGATGGCAGCGATCAGCCGCTGCTGTACACGAAGCGATTCGCGCTTCCCGATGGGAAGGCGGCGTTCTGGCCGCTGGAGTGGTCTGAGCCCACCGATCAGCCGGATGCGAACTACGACTTACATCTGAATAACGGACGCCTGCTGGAGCATTTCCACGAAGGCAACTTGACGTACCGCACGGAGGGAATCAAAGAGAAGACGCCCTGCACGTTTGTGGAGGTATCCCCGGAGCTGGCCGCTGCGCGCGGCATCGAGAGCGGGCGTTGGGTCGAGTTGACCTCGCGCTATGGCGAGGTAAAGGTGCAGGCGGTGGTGACGGAGCGGGTGACTGGGAGCGAGCTTTACATGCCGATGAACTCGGTCGAGGAGCCGGTGAATCGGCTGACCAGCAGTTACACCGACAAGGTCACCCACACGCCGGCGTACAAGGAATCGTCGGTGCGTATGAAGGTACTCGAGGAGCAGGGCGAGAATCCCCTGCCGCGGACGAATTCGCGTTGGGGACACCCGACGCCGCAGCGGGGCGTGGAGGTGGAACGGAAGTGGAAGCGGGCGGATTACCACGAACCTGGCAGCAACGGCAATGGGTTGGTGCAGATCACGACGGCAGGGAATAGGGAATAGGGAACAGGTTACAGGTCGCAGGGGACAGAGTGCAGGGAACAGGTTGCTGGTTGCAGGTTATAGGGACAAGTTACAGGTTACTGGGGACAGTAGATGGCGCAACCGATTGCTCTTGAGATTCCGCCGCGCGATGCGCGGAAAGAACTGCTGACTCGCCTGGAGAAAGCTCCGGCAGAACACGCCGAGGCGCTTCTGGACGCCTTTGAGTTGATCCAGCAGGCGCACGACGCGCAGGTATTTGAGTTGCTGCGCGGCCTGCTGAGCGCTAAGGATCATCTGCTGGAGACGGTGGTGCGCGAAACGGAGACACCGGCCGCCATCCATGCGCTGCGGAATGCCATCATCTTCGGGAAGATGATGAGCCTGATGAATCCGGATCTGATGGAGTGCTTCGCAGCGGCGGTGAGAGAGACACTGGGCAGCGAGCGACGGCCAGTGATCGAGCCGCCGGGTCTTTTTTCCCTGCTGGGGCAGTTCCGGCGACCGGAGCTGCGCCGGAGCGTGGCGCTGATCAATCGATTTCTTGAGACGCTTGGAACTCGTTTGAAAGAGAAGGGCTGTTCCCCCGGTCCATCGCAGCACCGAACAACCCAGGGTTAACAGGCCCTGCGGACTGCCGAGGAGGGGGAAAACCTTATGTCGGATGGGAAGCGTTGGGGCATTGCGCTGGCGGGCATCCTGATGCAGATGGCGCTGGGCGCCGTCTATGCGTGGAGCGTGTTTCGCACTCCGCTGGTGAAGCAGTTTCATTGGTCGATTTCGCAGGTGACGCTGACCTTCACCATTTGCATTTTTGTCCTGGGCGTGGCGGCCTTCTTTGGCGGCCTGTGGCTCAATCGCTCCGGACCGCGGCCGGTAGCGTTAACGGCTGGGTTTTTGTATGGGCTGGGGGTTTTCCTGGCTAGCTTCTCCGCGTATAAGCTCTGGTGGCTGTATCTCTCTTTTGGAATTATCGGCGGCGCCGGCCTGGGGTTCGGCTACATCGTCCCCATCGCAGTGCTGGTGAAGTGGTTCCCCGACCGGCGCGGCTTGATCACCGGCGTTGCAGTCGGCGGATTCGGCGCAGGTGCATTGGTGACCGCGCCCGTGGCGACCCGGCTGATCCAGAGCGTCGGCGTTTTGCATACCTTCCACTACCTCGGTATCGCCTATCTGATTGTCGTCGTGGCGACGGGCTGGTTCATGCAGAATCCTCCGGCCGGGTATGCGCCCCCTGGATGGAAACCGAGCGAATCCCTCGTGAAGCAGCGGGCTCTGGAGGATTACACCCTCGGTCGCGCACTGAAGACCTGGCAGTGGTGGGCGCTGTGGCTCGCGCTGTTTTTGAATACGTCGGCGGGGATTTCGGTGATCTCGCAGGAGTCGCCGATGTTTCAGGAGATCGCGAAAGTCACGGCGATTGTCGCGGCGGGGATGGTCGGGATTGCGAGCATCGGGAACGCCGTCGGCCGCGTCTTCTGGGCGTGGGTTTCCGACGCGATCACGCGGCGCTGGACCTTTGTGGTGATTTATTTGTTCCAGGCGGTGCTGTTCTGGGTGATGCCCAGCCTGACGACGGCGAGCCTGCTGACCGTGCTGACGTTTGTGGTCCTGATGTGCTACGGCGGCGGGTTTGGGACGATGCCGGCCTTTGCCGCGGACTACTTTGGCGCGAAAAATATCGGGCCTATTTATGGTCTGATGCTCACGGCCTGGGGCTTTGCCAGCGCCTTTGGACCGCTGTTGATCGCGCACCTGCGCCAGACCGGCACGTCGTTCGCGCATGGGCTGCACGTGATTGCGATCATCCTGCTGGTCTCGGTCGTGGTGCCGTTGGCGGTGCGGCCGCCGAGCACTCTGGTGAAAGTGAAGTAGGCGGGAACTGGATTCACCACAGTGGTCACAGAGGTCACAGGGAAAATATTTGTTTTCCGGATCCCTGTGTTCTCCGCGGTCTCTGTGGTGGGAGTGCAGTAGCCCTGTAGCCAGTAGCCTGTGGCCAGTATGCAATCGCTACTCAAAGAGAATCGGCTGAGCCGAGGCCGCCTCTTCCGGATCGCGAAAGTTGCCGAGGCCGACGCCGATGAGGCGGAAGCGCTGACCGGCTCCCAGGTCCACACGCTGCCGCAGCCCAAGCGCGATCCCGATCAGCTCTTCGCAGGAGGCGACCGGCTGAGTCGGCGTCAGGCTGCGGGTCAGAATCCTGAACTCCGCGGTCTTCAGCTTCAGGACCACAGTGCGCGGGATACGCGTTTCTTTGCGCGCTGCGTTCCAGACTTTTTCAGCGAGAAGGCGGATCGCGCCTTCGGTTTCTGCGAGGGCGATGTCGCGCTCGAAGGTGTCCTCGGCGGAGATGGACTTCGTGGGGCGGTCGGGAACGACATCGCTGTCGTCGATGCCGTAGGCGAGCTCGTGCAGTCGATGGCCGTGACGGCCGAAGTGGCCTTCGAGGGTGCTCATCTCCATCGTACGCAGATCGCCGACGGTGTGGATCCCGAGGCTGGCTAACCGCTCCGCTGTGACTTTGCCAACGCCGGGCAGGCGTTCGACGGAGAGCGGCGGGAGAAAGACGTTCACGTCCTCCGGCTGGATGACGAAGAGGCCGTCGGGCTTGCGCCAGTCGGAGGCGATCTTGGCGAGAAATTTGTTGGGCGCGACACCGGCCGACGCGGTCAGATGGAGCTCGTCGCGAATGGCGTGGCGGATGGCGCTGGCTACTTTGGTCGCGGTGGGCAGGTCGCCTTTGTTCTCGGTCACGTCGAGGTAGGCTTCGTCGAGCGAGAGCGGCTCGATCAGGTCGGTGTGGCGTGCGAAGATTTCGCGCGTCTGGCGGGAGACGGCGCGGTAGCGGACGAAGTCCGGCGGTACGAAGATGGCTTCGGGACAGAGGCGTTCGGCGCGCACGGCCGGCATGGCGGAACGCACGCCGAAGCGGCGCGCTTCATACGATGCGGCACAGACGACCGACCGGTTGCCGCGCCACGCGACCACCACCGGTTTGCCGCGCAGGGTGGGATCGTCGCGCTGCTCGACCGAGGCGTAGAAGGCGTCCATGTCGACGTGGACGATCTTGCGAACGGCCATGGCGGAAGGTTAGCAGGAGTGCACAGGTGCCTCTACGACCCCCGCTGCCCCGACAGGAAAGCCCAATCGCGTTTGCAATATACTTTTTGAACCATGCAGCGTGTCCTCGAATACCTGGAACTGATCCTCACGGCCGCCGGGATTCTCGTTGTCGCTGCGGTTTTCGCCGTCTTTCGCCACGTTTCGGCGTGGAAGGCGGCCACCATCGCCGCGCTCGCCGTTGGCGTCCTGCACGGCACCATCTTCTTTGCCGTCCGCTCGGTCCAGCGCCGAGTGCGCCGGCAGGAGGTGCAGCGAATCCGCGAGATGTTCAACAACCTCATCCGCAACAAGCTGCAGATCGTGCTTTTTGCCACCGAAGTTCCCAACGGGGACTGGCGTCCGGCTGCCCAGAAGGCAGTTGAGGAGATACAGGAGAGCCTCAACCGCATCGATGAAGAGTCGCTGCGCCCCCTTCGCAGGTAAAGGCGTTTTCCTTACGCCCTCACGCTGGCGAGGGCGGATTTTCCGCCCCCGTGATATCGATTGTCACCACAGAGTCACCAAAGAACATGACTCATTGGATCAATCCCCGGCTTGGTGTTTAGTTTTGTTGGCGTCCCCGACGGGATTTGAACCCGTGTTATCGCCGTGAAAGTCTGCCCAACTGAGGTAACTCTCTGAATCTCAAGGGAACGGGTGGCTCCCTCAGTCCCCTAAAATCCCCCTCGGCTCACGTTATTGGACGGCTATTGGACGGGCGAGCCTAT
>Ga0302319_10007694_pt1 | contig 21160 bp, 21 predicted proteins | sample Bog_T0_2_FD_203319 | JGI IMG/M metagenome (GOLD analysis project Ga0302319, IMG submission 203319) | Peat permafrost microbial communities from Stordalen Mire near Abisko, Sweden - Bog_T0_2 | ecosystem: Environmental > Terrestrial > Soil > Wetlands > Peat | place: Sweden: Abisko, Stordalen Mire... | reverse complement strand
CGGGGCCGTTGGGCCAGTTGGGAGTGCGCCAGGTGCGATAGCCTCCGTCCGGCGCAAACCAGAAAGCGTCCATGGTGTAGTAATCGAAACGCACGCCGGCTCGTTTCAGGCGCAGCAACTCGTCCAGCTCGCGCATGGCCAACGCTTCGGTAAGCGGGACATTGTCTGACAGTTCGTCGTAAGCCGACCAGTTGTTATAGACCGAGATCGGCGCCTTGAGCGCAGGGGCAGGCGGCTCAGTTTGCGCGTGCATTGCAAGTGCAAGCGCGGCGCCGGATGCCAGGCCAGAGGCCAGGTAAGATGCAATCCGGAGTCCGCGCGAGGGAATCAACTTCACGACCATTGCTTTCTTCCCAGCGATTAAGCCCACTGGCGTTACCCCGCGGCGTTTCCTGCACCCGCGCTTTCTAATAGATTATGTTGTTGGGCATTATAGATGTCGGATTCAATAGAGCGAGATTGGGCTGAATTCGACATGACCTGTCCGGACGTGGACCGGCAGCGATTGGAGGGCACAATATTTCGCCATTCCGCAATCGCCGGCAAAAAAGCAAAAGCGGCGCTGGGGCCGCAACCGATAGATGAATTATGGGTTAGATGGTGCGCCCGGAGAGATTCGAGCTCCCGACCCTTTGGTTCGTAGAACAATAAACAACGTATTATCAACGACTTACGCGGAACGGCTGGCAACCTAAAGTATTGAAAAGAAACGATAGGGAATTTTGAGGAATTGGTAGCGTGGGCAGGTTGTGGGGTTGGAGTTGACCGCTGGCTGGACATGTGGGGATACGGTGGGGACATTGTGGGGTGAGTCGCTGCACAGTGTTTCGCACCCAAGGATCACCAAATGGTCACCAAATGCTCGACCGTCTCCGTATCGACCGCTCACAATCCGCCTGCCTATCCCCCAGCGGATCGCAACATCGCGTCCTACCGGGCTTACAGCCTCGGCATTGTGGCGTGTACGGTTGTCAGGTCACCTGTGCATGATGTCTTCGGCTATTAGCTCAGAGAGCTTTTGCTTTTCAGTGGGGGGAAGATCATCTCTCGACTGCATAAAATGATCGATCTTTTCATCCCGACCCTTGAGGAGTCTTTTGCCGGTTTCGAGAGCCGATGCTACCGACTTTTTCTGGTCCGTGTCCAACTTCAAATAGTTTCCGAACAGACCGTGTGCCAAACGATGGGCGGCTATTTCTTTTTCGTGCTCAGTCATTTTTTACATCCTTGAATGCGAGTTTACGCTTGACCCGTAGAACGGCCCGCACCGATTCCAGTTGGCATCCCACCCTGGAAACATCCAGCAGCCTCACTTGGGGCCTTCCGGCCCTGCGTACACGGCTTGCGCTGCGGAACCCAAGTTGTATGGGGGATGCGGCTTTGGTACCGCGTCCCCTTGTCACGTTGGTGACGTTCGCATAAGGCATAACAGAACCAACGTCGCGGTGAGCGTGGTAGCATTCCTTATTCTTCCTAAACACCTCCGATGGCCAGCGAGGGCAAACCGGATTTGAAAACTCTCCTCGGACTCGCATCGGCAAGCGAAAGACGGAAGAGGTGCATCTGTGAGTGCGAATCCTGGAGGCATGATGAAAAACTACGCCTTGGTATTTCTGTCATTGGTGGCTGTCCTCGCTGCCGTTCCGAGCGCAATGGCCGACCCTTATACGGCAGGCATCATTTTCCATTCCACGCCCAACCCAGATGGGAACCAAATCTCCATCGCTGGCTCCATCTTTGGAAATACGGAGCAAGTCCCTCCTGCGGCAGTTGACGTTAATTTTGCGCTTGTCAACGTGGAGAGCAATCTCGAATTTGGAAGCCTGATAGAAGGAACTCCGACGGCAATCGAAACATGTTTTAACACAGGAACATCGCCTTCTGGCCCGACCATAAGCGCAGATAGTAACGGTCCCGATTGTAACTGGACGCTGGCGGGCATCTCTTTCATATTTGAATTGCCGATCTGGACAGACCTTAGCGACGATGGCTATCCAGAAGGTTCCTGGTTTTGGAGTTACATCTGGGTAGATCTTTATCCGAACGGATTTGGGACTGCTGTAAACGGGCAGAAGAACGGTTTTACGATAGAACTCCAGCCCGGTGGCGACAGTTTCTGGCTTGAAACTACCGGAACATTGACCCTGTTCGGTGACATCGATGGCGTTACTTATTCGCCTGAACCGTCCTCATTCTGGTTGCTTGGTACCGGGCTGCTCGGTGTTGTGTTCATCCTGCTTCGGAAGGCCAAGCGACCTCAGACTGTGCTGAGCAAACCCATCGGATTCTAAATGCGACTGTGATTAATCGGCGACCGGCGAGTTGTAGATCGTTTGCAGTATCAAGTTATGAGCCTTAAAAGCAACCCTCAGTAATTGCTCAAGGTTCTCGCCAGCCTTCGGGCCTCCGTGGCATTTGTGTTTGACCGTTTCCTCCTGCACTCATTTTCACTTTTCTCCCATCCATGGCAAGCAAAAGAGGTAGAAAAAAAGAACGCCAGAAACAACGAAAAGCAACGCTAACAGCGCCCCAATTGCCCTCCCAACCGCCGACGCTGCCTGCTTCGCTTGCGTCATCGCATTCCCCTGAACAACCCCATCGCCCCTCTTTGTGGAGGTGGCTGAAATTCCCGAAATGGGCTTGGGTGGTATCGAGTGTTTTGGCCACAGTTTTGGCGACAGTAATAACATTGTTCGAAGGCTACCCGTGGCTCTCCGTCTCCGAGGGGTCTTCGCTTGACACGGCTGATCCTTTTTCTGAACTATTCAAAGTCACAAATGACGGTTTTGCTCCGGTGATGTCCCTTGATGCCGACTGTTGGATGAATACGAAGTTCAAGAACACAACAACCCACATCGAAATAGGTAACAATACCTTCGGATTTCCAAACTTCGCTGGCAAGCTGTATCACTCCCGGAGTGCAAGCCTGCCCTGTTTCAAGGTTTTTGATGAGAATATTGGCCACCTGCCCTCTCCGTTGGCAGAAGCCGAGATGTCAGTATCTGTTTCATATTCCTTCTGGCCGCTCAAAAGGCGCTCTTGGAGAAGAAAACAAACTTTCAACTTCACGGGAGTAAAAGCAAGAAACGGAGAATGGCATTGGCTTTTTGACAATTGACCTGTGTATCAACCGTCGGTGACAGGCTTTCGATGCAGGGTGGCGTCAAGATCGTTATCGACCACCATGAACGTGTACGGGAATAGCACCCTGAAAGCAAAGCAAGAGGCGAACTCGAAGGTTGTCCAGATGGTGATGAGGCAAGAGGCTGCATGAAAGTTTGCGGCGGTCTCGTTCTTACGATGGGGTTTTGTGGGGTTGGCTTTCTACTGGGTTACCGCTAAGTTATTGATTTTATGGTGCGCCCGGAGAGATTCGAACTCCCGACCCTTTGGTTCGTAGCCAAATACTCTATCCAGCTGAGCTACGGGCGCACACTTGTGGTTTCGAGCGAGACCATTGATAGATTATCAGGGATCGGGAGTGGGCGCAATCGACCCTTGCAGGCTCGAATTCAAAAAGCTCAAACGGCCGGCGCGGGTTCCGCTGCCGGCTGGGGCGGGATCAAAGGCAGTTCGGCGGCAATGTCAAGACCCGACTGCAGCACGAGTTTTGTGACAGCGGCGGCGGTGAGGCGGGTGGCGTCGTATTCAATGCGCAAGGTGCGGGCGGCGCGATCGAAGCTGAGGCTGCGGATACCGTAAACCTCTTTGGCGCCCGCGAGCGCGGTGACCGCGAGTTCCGTGGGCGGGGTTTTGTAGGCGTAGAGAATCTCCACGGTGGTCATGGATTAATGATAACAAGGTGCGGACCAGATGAGGAGGCCGCCGGGCCGTGGGTCAGTCTGAAATAACGCGGGAATGTCCGTAATGCCGCCGCAGAACCTCAACGGATGCGCCGATCAGCGCATAGGTCGCAATGTTCACCACAAGAACGGAATACATGCTGACGGGATGCAGATAGTGGCGGCCGAGGTAAGTAATCGGGCAGGTGAGATACACCAGAATCCATACGCTTCCAAGGTCATTTGCGGGCGTTGCCATGAAGCAGAGGCTCCATGACAGGACGGCGATGGCGCCGGAAACTGCCCAAATGGCAATGCGAAGCTTCATGCTGCCGCCTCCTCACCTCTATGCTACCATCACCCAACGAGCCCAATAATTCGCAACCTTCTACAGGCTGCTGAGATAGGCGCGAATCTCGGGGTTGGACCAGTCGGGGTCGCCGACCAGCTTGCGGCGAATCACTCCTTTGCGATCGATGATGTAGGTCTCGGGCCATCCCTCGGTGTGGTAGAGATTTGCGGCGCTCTTGGTGGGGTCGCGGACCGTGATCAGGTCGATGTGGCGCGTGTCGAGGAAGCGGCGGTACTGGTCTTCGTCCTCGTCAATGCTGACGGCGAGGATGGCCAGGTCGGGGCGGTCGCGGTGCAATTCCTGCAGGCCAGGCATCTCGTGAATGCAGGGAGCACACCATGTGGCCCAGAAGTTGAGCAGGACGATCTGCCCTCGGTAGTTGGCCAGGTGGACGGTGGACGTACCGTCGGATACGGTGAAATCGGGAGCGACCTTGCCGGTCTGGTCAGGGTGCGCGCCACGGTCGCAGGCCGAGAGAAGGGCCAGCGGCAACAGAAGAATTGCGAAAAGGAAACGAGAGTGCCGCACGTCTCTATAATACGGAGCGAAAGGGCGATTCGTCATCGGCCATTTGGGCGGATGAGTCGTGATGGACTATTCGTGATTGGCAAGAACCGGTCGACGGGAGACGGAGAAGCAGTTGCTAGCGGCTACACGCCGGTCCTTGGACTCTCCGACGAAGCGGACCGGCAGGTTGCCGTGCCAAGGAGATGGGGATGGGCCGCCGGGACGGTCTATGACCAGCCGGAGCCGGAGGAGCTGATTGAGCTGACAGTGATTGTTCCGGCGCGCAATGAGAAAGATTGCCTGGGCGCTTGTTTGGAGTCGCTGGTCAGCCAGTCGGAGGAGATTTTCAAACTGGGCCGCGACTGGGAACTGGTGGTGGTGGACGACTACTCGACGGACGGGACAGCGCCGATTGCTGAAGGAATAGCGGCTCGGCTTTCCGGCGTAAGGGTGCTTAAAGCGGGCAAGCTGGAGAAAGGATGGACCGGGAAGGCGAACGCGATCTTTACCGAGGCAAGGAAGGCGCGGGGACGGTGGCTGCTGTTCACGGATGCGGATACGATTCACGAACGGGGGGATTTGCGGCGGGCGATCCACGAAGCCACGCGGCACAAGGCGGGGATGCTGAGTTACTCGCCACGGCAGATTGTGAGCGGGCTGGCACAGCGGACGCTGATGCCGCTTGTATTTTGCGAACTGGCGCTGGCGTATCCGCCGGCCAAAGTCTCGGACCCGAACCAGCGGATTGCCGCGGCCAACGGGCAGTTTCTGCTTGTTGAGAGGGAAGCTTACAGGAGAATTGGCGGACACGCGTCTGTTGCGGACAAGGTGCTGGAGGATGTGCAACTGGCGTTTCTGGCCAAGCGGCGCAAGGTGGGGCTGCGGTTTCGCTACGCGGCGGACGCGGTTTCTACTCGGATGTACCGGTCTACCGGAGCGATGATCGAGGGATGGACCAAGAACCTGGCGTTGCTTTTTCACAACTCGCTTGCACTTGCGGTGTGGCGTGCGGTCGATATTCTACTGCTGGTGGGCCTGCCGGTACTGGCCATCGAGCTTTGGAATGCGAAGTTTGCGGCTCATTCCATTCAGTGGCTGGGCGCGGGCTGGTTGCTCGCGCTTCTGTGGGTAAGGACAGTGGTCCGGTTTTATGCGCGGGTCGCGAAGTCGAATTTCCCGTTTTGGGATTGTGTGCTGGCGCCGCTGGGACTGCCCCTCTTCGTGGTGTTGTTGTACCGAAGCTGGTTTCAGCATCGAATCCTGAAACGGGTAAGCTGGAAGGGGCGAGAGTACGCTGGGTAGCAATGCGCGGGTCGAGGCGGATGGAAAGCCCTCACTTGAGATTCTTTTCACCCCGTAGAAACTCTGATTGGCAAGATGAAACCTTAACGACGCCTGTGCATCTGTTTGTTTGAGGGTAAGAATGGTCTTTTTGACGCGGCGGGCTACGTTCTCGGCTTCGCACTACTACTGGAACGAAGCGTGGACGGCGGAGAAGAACCAGCAGGTCTTTGGGCGCTGCGCGAACCGCAATGGACACGGGCACAACTATACGCTGGAGGTGACCGTCGCAGGTGAGCCGGACGCTATTACCGGCTTTGTGGTGGATCTGAAGTGGCTGAAGGATGCAATGGAACGGGAGGTGCTTGGGGCTTACGACCATCGGCACCTGAACCTGGAGGTTGCAGAGTTTGCCGAGGGGAAGCTGATTCCGACTACGGAAAACATAGCCATTGCGGCGTGGAAGCGGCTGGAGCAGACAGTCAATTCTGCCGGAGGGGCGCAATTGAGCCGGGTGAGGGTGTATGAAACGCCGGAGATTTTTGCCGAGTACCGGGGTGGTCAATGAACCAGAGTTCCGGCCAAGCCTACTTCGGGAGGCGCTATTCACTCAGCGCAAGCCACCGGCTGCACAGCGATGCGCTGTCGCCGGACCAGAACCGGGCAGCCTACGGAAAATGCAACAATCCGCATGGGCATGGGCACAACTACGTGGTGGAAGTGTTGGTGGGCGGGGCCGTCGATCCGGAAACGGGCATGGTTTTGAATCTGACTGCGCTGGACGAGACGGTCGAAAAGCGGGTGATCGACCGGTTTGACCATACCAATCTGAACCTCGATTCGCTCTTTCAGAATCTGGTGCCGACAACGGAGAATCTTTGCAGGGCGGTGTACGAGTTGCTGGATGGAGCGGTTGAGCCTGCCAAGCTGGCGCAGGTACGGGTGGAAGAGACAGAGAATAATTTCTTTGAGTACTCCGGCGAAGCATTTTCGCAGAACTGATGGAAAGTTCTAGAGACGCCCAGTTCCATGGGCGGGAAAACGAGGAACATGGCACAGCCAATCGCAGTGAGCAAGTCCGTTCGCAGAGCGGTCGGGATTGACGAAGGACTGAGCGAGTTCACCACCCAGGAGATGTATCGCGAGATTCTGAGCCGGCTGGGCGAAGACCCGGCCCGCGACGGGCTGGCAGCCACGCCGGAGCGGGTTGAGAAATCGATGGCTTTTTTGACCAAGGGCTATGATCAGGACCCGACGAAGATTCTGCAGGGCGCGATGTTCGACGTGGACTACGACGAGATGGTCATCGTCAAAGACATCGAGATGTTCTCGCTGTGCGAACACCACATCCTGCCGTTTTTTGGCAAGGTGCATGTCGCCTATATCCCAAAGGGCAAAGTAATTGGATTAAGTAAAATACCGCGATTAGTTGAAGTGTTTGCTCGCCGTTTGCAGGTGCAGGAACGACTGACCCGGCAGATTGCCGATGCCATTCAGGAATCGATTGCTCCGCAAGGCGTGGGCGTGGTAATCGAGGCGCGGCACCTGTGCATGATGATGCGCGGAATTGAAAAACAGAACTCGTCAACGGTGACCAGCGCCATGGTGGGCTGCTTCCGGCAGAAAGAGACACGGGCGGAATTCCTCTCGCTGGTGCGCCAGCAAGGCTAGACTCACTGCGGCGAGCGGGCCCTGTCGGCTACAGTTGTTGAAGTGAACGGGCTTCTGGTGGTGGACAAGCCGGGCGGCATGACCAGCCACGATGTGGTTGCGAAACTGCGCAGGATTACCGGCGAGAAATCGATTGGCCACCTGGGCACGCTGGACCCCATGGCGACTGGCGTTCTGCCGCTGCTGCTGGGCAAATATACCCGTTTGGCGCAGTACTTTTCTTCCGCGGAAAAGAGCTATGCCGGGGCTATCCGCTTCGGATTCTCTACGGATACATATGACGCCGAGGGTGTAGCGGCCGCGCCGGATTTGGCTCCGGTGCTGACGCTGGAGCGGGTGCGCGAGTCAGCTGCACGGTTCCACGGGGAGATGGAACAAATGCCGCCGATATACTCAGCGAAGAAGATTGCCGGAACGCCTGCGCACAAGCTGGCTCGCGAGGGCAAGGCGGTGGAACTGAAGCCGGCCAGAGTCCGCATCGACCACTTTGCAATTACAGGGCTTGAGGGTGCTGAGGCAGCCTTCGAAATGCGTATCAGCGCCGGCGGTTATGTGCGTTCGGTGGCGCATGAGTTAGGGCAGGACCTGGGGTGCGGCGGGCATTTGAGCCGGTTGCGGCGCACGCAGGCTGGCGTGTTCACGCTCGGCGACGCACAAACCCTGGAAGATTTGGAAGCGCTGGCCTGCAATGTTGAGGCGCTGGAGAGCTTGTGTGTCCATCCGCGCTTGCTGCTGCCGGATATGCCTTCTGTGACAGGAGATGCGATTGCCCTCGGAAGGCTGCGGAACGGCGCTCAGGCCAATCTGCCGGAGTTTTCGCGGGCTGCGCTGGTGAAGGTGTTTGCCGGGCAGAAGGAGCTGGTGGGGATCGCGAAGCGGGTCGCGGGCACACTGTTTCAGCCGGTAGTGGTGATGGGGTAAAAGCAGGGAACAGGGATCAGGGAACAGGGATCGGCTGATGTTGGGGGAATGCGAGCTTCTTCAACCCCCGACAGCTTAGTGGACAGTTTTTTTGAGCTTCGACCGAAAGTTCTGCATCGATGGGACGATCTATGACTCGTTTATCTGTTCCCTGATCCCTGTTCCCTGATCCTTGATCCCTGCTACTTATGCAGCAGCGGCTTGAGAGCCGCAAACAGGGTGTCGGCCAGAATATCGGAGCCTTTGGCGGTGGGGTGAATGCCGTCCTGCTGGATGGTGTTCGAGACGTGGATCAGGTCTTTGTAGATCATGGGCACAAAAGCAGTGTGGTGTTTGGCGGCAAGGTCACTGAAAACCTGCTCGAAGGAGTGAATGTAATCCGGTCCATAATCGGGTGGCAGAGTGATTCCTCCCAGCAGAATCTTGATGTGCGCGTTTTCCAGTGTGGTCAAGACGGTATCCAGATTCTTGCGGGTCTGGGTGGAAGGCAGGCCGCGAAGGCCGTCGTTGCCGCCGAACTCGACGATCACGATTTCGGGATGCGAACGCAGTACTGACGGAAGACTCGCAACGGCGTCCTTAGTTGTGGCGCCGCTGGTGCCTTGGTTGTTGACCTTGTAGTGGTAGCCATGGCTGTCCAGCTTCTCTTGAAGAAAGTCGGGGTAGGCCTGGCCGGTTTGGAGGCCATAGCCAGCGGTGATGCTGTCGCCGAAGCAGACGATGACGGGGCGGTCGGCGGCGAGCGCCGGGGCGACGAGAAGAAATGCCAGGAACGAAACGATACATCGGCGGCGAACGTCCACATTCTTAGTGTAGGCGAAGAGCAGGGACTAGGGAATGAGGGACTCGGGTTGGGAGGTTGGGTTTGATAGAGGTTCGGGATGCGCGGAAGTGGATACAGAACGGGACGAGGCGGGTGGAGATTCTGAAGGGGATCACGCTGACCATACCGGCGGGGCAGTTTGTGGCCATTGTGGGCGCGAGCGGCAGCGGCAAGAGCACGCTGCTGGGTTTGCTGGCGGGACTGGACACGCCCAGCGCGGGCGAAATTTGGCTGGATGGGGTGCCGATTCACAATCTCGCCGAGGCGGAACTGGCTGCAGTGCGAGGCAAGAAGATTGGATTCGTATTTCAGTCGTACCAGTTGATCCAGACGCTTACGGCTCTGGAAAACGTGCTGCTGCCCTATGAGTTGAACATGGAGGGCAGCGGCCTGAAGAAGGCGCGGCGACTGCTGGACGAGGTGGGGTTGACCGAGCGGATGGATCACTACCCGGTGCAGCTTTCAGGCGGGGAACAGCAGCGGGTGGCGCTGGCGCGAGCCTTTGTGGTTGAGCCGCCGATTGTGATGGCGGACGAGCCTACGGGCAATCTTGACTCGACGAATGGAAAGCTGGTGCTGGACCTGCTGCTGGAGCGGAATAGGGCCGCAGGGACAACGCTGGTGCTGGTGACGCACGACCCTGAAGTGGCGAGCCGGGCAGACAGGAAGATTGTTCTTCGAGACGGAATGGTGGTGGAGGATACTCTGCCATTTGTCGAGCCGCTTTCGGAAGCCGTTCTGGAACGGGGCGCCCATGGCTAAGCGGGCATTGAGCTGGCGGCGGGCGGGGGCAATCGCCTGGAGGGACTTGAAGTCCGCGCCGGGAAAGTTCGGGTTTGTGGTGCTCTCGGTTGCAGTGGGAGTGGCGGCGCTGGTGGGGGTGCGCGGCTTCAGCGAAAGTTTCAGAAAGACTTTAGGTTTAGAGTCCAGATCGCTGATGGCGGCTGACTTGAGTGCTCGGCTTTTTCGCACACCGACAGAGGATGATCGTGGCAAAGTTGCTGCGCTTCTCGATAAGGATGGGGGTGGGATCCGTTCGACTTGGGTGACGGAGACAATTTCGATGGCTTCCGTGCCGCCAGATCCTGTGCCGCTGCTGGTGTCTCTCAAGGCCGTCGACCCGAGCGAGTATCCGTATTACGGGACGGCTGAGCTGGAGCCGGCGATGACTCTTCATCAGGCTCTAGCCGGGGATTCGGCGGTGGTGGCGGAGGAGTTTCTGATCCGGCTAAACGCGCAGGTCGGACAGTCGCTGCGGCTGGGCGGGCGGAACTTCAGAATTGCGGCGGTCCTGAAGCAGGAGCCGGACCGGCTCACCGCCGGAGCCGGTCTTGGACCGCGAGTCATGATCTCGCAGGCCGCGCTGGCAGAGACCGGGCTGATTGCGCCGGGGAGCCGGGCGAGCCAACGTCTGCTGCTGAAGCTGCCGGAGAAAAGCGGGTCCGGATTGAAGGCCGGAGCATCGGTTTCGTCTGATCCGGTAGCCATGCGCAAGCAATTGGAGGAAGTGCTGCCGGACGCGCAGGTGATGGATTTTCGCGAGGGCAACCCGGCGCTGAGCCAAGGACTGGATAACTCGACCGCGATTTTGAGCTTGATTTGCCTGGTGGCGATGGTGCTGGGGGCAATTGGCGTGGCCATGGCCATGCACGCACACCTGGAACAGCGCATGGACATGCTGGCGATTCTGAAGGCTGTTGGCGCGGGGTCGGGTGATCTGCTGCGGATTTTCCTGTTGCAAACGATGGGACTGGGGCTGGCCGGAGGTTTGTTGGGAGTGGCTGCCGGCGTAGGGGTAATGGCGGCGCTGCCGGCCGTGTTTGGCATCCTTCTGCCGGTACATGCAGTTCTTGAGTTTCCGTGGAAATCGATCGCTGCCGGGTTGGGTACGGGGTTGCTGACGACGCTGCTGTTCTGTCTGCCGCCGCTGCTGGATGTGCGCGGTGTGAGGCCGGTGCTGGTGTTGCGCAGGCTGGTTGAACCGGGGCCCGAAGGCATCGGCGGCTGGTTTGCGCGATGGTGGGCGCGGCGGTTGCAGTTGGGGATTTCCATCGTTGTGGTTGCGGCGCTGGGCGGAATTGCATGGGCGCTGTCGGACTCAGCAAAGGTGGGCGGCTGGTTTGCATTCCTCTTCACCGTCGCCCTGCTGGTGCTGCTGGTGATGGCGATTGTGACGCTTTGGACTTTGCGTCGCATGCTGACGAGTGTACGGCTGCATCTGCCCTCGTTTTTGCGCCACGGGCTGGCGAATCTTTACCGGCCGGGGAACCAGTCGGCAGCCGTGCTGGCGGCGCTCGGTCTCGGCGTGATGCTGATTCTGGCGGTTTACCTGATGCAGGCTGCACTCTTGCGCGATCTGCGCGAGACGGCTTCGCCGCAGTTGCCGAATATCTTTCTGATCGACGTGACGACGGATGAGGTCGCGGGGGTGAAGGATTTCTTTGCGCACCAGCCGGGAGTGATCCAGGCGCTGGACCTGATGCCGGGCGCGACAGGACATTTCGTTTCCCTCAACGGCAAAACGCTGGAGCAGTTGAAGGGGCAGCACTTTCCGCGGCGGATGCTTGAGAATGCTGAGTTGACCTGGGCCGATGCTCCGCCGGCGGGCGACAAGGTGACGCAGGGCAAATGGTGGACGGGGGGCGACGCGGCGGAACTGGCGGTTGGCTCGGGCGTGGCCGAGCGGCTGCACCTGGGCGTGGGCTCGGCGGTGGAGCTGGAGATTGGCGGGAAGGTTCGCGGGCTCACGGTGGCGGCCATCTATCGGGCGGACGGACAGCACCTGGCGTCGCGTGTTTCGTTTGTGCTGCCATCAGGGCAATTGAAGGATCAGACGTCGGAGTGGTATGGCGGAGCACACATCGATCCAAAACGTGTGGCGGCGATGGAGCGGGCGCTGTTTACGGCTTATCCGACGATCACGGTGATCAACCTTGCAGACGTGCTGGAGCGGATTGAAAGTGTAGTCAACCAGATCACGTTTGTGGTGCGCTTTCTGGCCGGGTTTTCCATCTTCGCGGGTCTGATGATTCTGGCTTCGAGTATTGCCAGCACACGATTCCGGCGGATGCGCGAGGCGGTGGTGCTGAAGACCCTGGGAGCGACGCGCGGGCGGATCGTGCGCACGTTCAGCGTGGAGTTCAGCGTGTTGGGACTGCTTGCCGGATCGGTGGGCGTGGTGTTCGCCAACATTCTGACGCGGGTGCTGCTGCATCGGCTGGAGGTTGGGTTCCATATCGAGTGGAGCGCGACGCTGGTTGCGCTGATAGGAACGGCGGTGCTGGCTACGGCTACGGGGTGGATTGCGAGTTATCGGATTCTTGGGTTGAGGCCGCTGGAAGTGCTGCGGGAAGAGTGAGGAAGGCAGGGAACAGGGAACAGGGATCAGGAATCAGTCAATGGCTGGGCGCCCCATCCTTTCCGCGTATTTGGCGGAAGGGGTTGGAGACCAACGATCTCAGCCCCATACTGTTCCCTGTTCCCTAATCCCTGTTCCCTAATCCCTGTTCCCTAATCCCTGTTCCCTGTTCCCTGATCCCTGCTTTAGAAGTCTTCGCTGGCTTCAGCGGCGGGGAGGACGTCGTCTTCGCGGGCCACCCAGACGTAAAGGGTGGGCAGGAGGAAGACGCCGATGACCAAATTGGCGAGTAGGCCGCCGACGATGACTATGGCGAAGGGGCGCTGCGAGTCGGACCCAATGGCGTGCGACACGGCGGCGGGCAAGAGGCCCAGCGTGGCGACAAGCATGGTCATCATGACGGGGCGGAGCCTGAGGACGGCTCCTTCGACGGCTGCTTCAACGATGTGCTCGTGAGATGAGACTTCCATCCCTTTGCGCCGGGAACGCAACTGGTTGATGAACTCAATCATGATGACTCCGGTCTCGACTGAAACACCGAAGAGCGCCAGGAATCCCACAGCCGACGAGACGGAGAAGTTGGTGTGGGTGAGGAATAGCGCGAGAGGGCCGCCGATGGAGGCCATGACTACGGAGATGAGAATCAGCATGGCCCATTTTGCGGAGCGGAACATGGTGTAGAGAATGAGAAAAATGACAAGAACCGTGATGGGAACCACGAGAGCCATGCGCTTGTCCGCGCGCTTCTGGCTTTCATATTCGCCGGCCCACTCCAAGTGATAGCCGGCGGGCAGTTGGACGGATTTGTTGACCTTGCCGATGGCTTCTTCCACGGTTGAGCCAAGGTCGCGGCCGCGGACCGAATACTTGATGGCGATATAGCGCTGGCCGCCTTCGCGATTGATCTGCTCGGCTCCGTCGTCGGTGGAGACTTTGGTAAGCTGCGCCAGAGAGACGCGCTCGCCCGAGGGCGCGAGCAGGCGCACGTTTTCGATGGCTTCGCGGGTATTGCGATACTGCTGTTGATAGCGCAAAGTTACGTCGAAGCGGGCTTCGCCTTGCTGCAACTGCGTTACGGCATTGGCGCCGACGGCGGTCTGGATGGCGTCCTGGATGTCGGCCACGTTGACGCCCCAGCGCGCGGCGGCGTCGCGATCGACGGTGTAATTCAAATTGGGCTGGCCGACGATGCGGAAGATGCCCAGGTCTTCAATACCCTTGACGCCGGACATCTGTGCCTGAATCTCTTCGGCCTTGTGCTCCAGGGTGCGCAGGTTGTCGCCGTAGAGCTTGACGGCAAGTTCGCCTTTGACGCCGGAGACGGCTTCCTCCATGTTGTCGGAGATGGGCTGGGAGTAATTCCAGATGACGCCGGGGAATTTCGACAACTCCTTGTCGATGGCGGCGATCAGCTCTTCCTTGTTGCGGTGAAAGACCGGACGCCAGTCTTTCTTCTCTTTCAAATCGACGAAGTATTCGGTGTTGAAAAAGCCCGCGGTGTCGGTTCCGTCGTCGGGGCGGCCGGTTTGGCTGACCACCTGCGTGACTTCAGGAAAAGAGGCCATGACCAGGCGGGCCTTGTTGGTGAAATCGATGCTGGCGGTGGGGCCCTCACTGGGAGGCAGCGTGCCGCGCACCCAGATGGAGCCTTCGTCCAGGTGAGGAAGAAACTCGGAGCCGATGGGTCCGCCGACGGTGAGATAAATGGCAATGATGAAGAGGATGGTGGAAATGACCAGCGTGGTGTTGCGGTGCTCGATGGCTGCGCGGACAGCCACGCGATAGCGGCGTGTGAGCCAGTGAAGGATGGGATTCTCCCATTCCTTAGCGCCTTTGCTGAACAACATGCTGGCCATGACAGGAGCCACGACGATGGCAAAGACAAGAGCACCGATCAGTGCGAAACAGACAGTCCAGGCCATGGGCTTGAAGAGACGTCCTTCAACGGCCTGCAGCGTGAAGATGGGCAGGTACGAAGCGATGATGATGCCGCGGGCGAAGAAGACGGGGCGCTGCACTTCATGAGCCGCTTCGCGAATCTTCTGCCCCGGGGTGCGGGTGTCATCAGGATGGGCGAGGTGACGGACGATGTTCTCGATCATGATGACCGAGCCATCGACCACCATGCCGAAGTCCAGCGCGCCAAGCGAAAGCAGGTTGGCGGGAATGTGGTTGAGGTCGAGGCAAATGGCGGCAAACAGCAACGCGAAAGGGATGGTGAGCGCAACAATGATGGCGCCGCGCACATTGCCCAGGAAGAGGAAGAGAATGACGGAGACCAGGATCACGCCTTCGGTCAGGTTGTGCTCCACGGTCTCAACCGTGTATTTAACAAGGTCGGACCGGTCAAGGAAGGGAACAACCTTTACGCCCTTGGGGAGAATGCCGTGGTTGAGCTTGTCAACCTCTTCATGGATGCCTTGCAGGACGGGATCGGAGTCGTCGCCTTTCTGGAGGAGAACAATGCCCTCCACCGTGTCGGGATTGTCGAAGATCTTGCTGTCTTGGTAGGTTTTCTTTCCGCCGACGATGGAGTACGGCTTGGAGGCTTTGCCGATTTGGCCGAGGCGGATTTTGGGGCCCTGGACGACGGTGGCGATGTCCTTGACCTTGATGGCCGCGCCGTTGGAGTTTTTGACGACGGTATTCTCGATGTCCTGGACGGTTGTATAGAGGCCCAGGGACTGGACGTTGATCTGCTGCGCGCCCTGCTCGATGAAGCTGCCGCCGCCGTTGGTGTTGTTGTTGGCGATTTGCTGCTCGACCTGGCTGATGGAAAGGCCGTAAGCGACAAGCTTCTCGGGGTCGAGCCTGATCTGGTATTCCTTCGTTGGGCCGCCGAAGCTGGAAACGTCGACGACGCCCTGGACTCCCTTGAAGGATTTCTCAAGAAACCAGTCTTCAAGCGACTTTTTCTCCATCACGTCGTAGGAGGGGTTTGTGCTTTCGAGCGTGTACCAGTAAATCTGGCCGACGGGGCTCCAGTCGGTGCCCATTTGCGGAGTGAGATTGGCGGGAAGGCTGACCTGGCTGAGGCGTTCGAGGACGTGTTCGCGGTTGGTGTCGCTGTGCGAGTCGTCGTCGAAGATGAGCATCAAGCTGGACAAGCCGGCAAGCGTGGTGGAGCGCAGATGCGTGAGGTGGGGAATGCCGGCCATCTGGATTTCGACCGGGACGGTGACCTGGCGCTCAATTTCCTCGGCGCTGCGGCCAGGCCACTGGGTGATGATCTGCACGTAGTTGTTGGCCACATCGGGGTAGGCTTCGATGGGAAGAGCCTTGAACGAAATGACGCCCCAGGCGGTGAGGACCGCCACAAATCCGAGAACCAGCCAGCGGCTCTTGAGCGCGAATTCGACGAGTGCGCGAATCATTATTGATTCCCCGCAGTTTCAAGCAATAGGGCGTTGGTGACCACCTGCTGCCCTGGCTGGATGCCGGAGAGAATCTCCTGGCGATTGCCGTCGAGCATCTTTCCCGCGTGGACCTCCGTGCGCTTGAACTGGTTGCCGCCGGCGGGGAGATAGACCCAGTCGCGATCGTGAAGGTGGAGCACGGCGTCGGCGGGAACGGCTGCGTGCGTCTCCTTTTTCATGCTGGTGAACGTTGCCGTGCCGAACATGCCAAGTTTGAGGATGCCGGGATTCGCAACCTCGATGCGGACTTTGGCGGTGCGCAGGGATGGATCGAGCACCGGGCCGATGTCGCCGATGCGGCCAATGAGCGGGCGATCGGGATACGCATTGAGGATGAAGCGGGCTTGCTGCCCGAGTTTGATTTTGGGAATGTCGTTCTCATAGACATCGCAGAGAATCCAGACGGTGGACAGGTCGGCAATGGTGAAAGCCGTGGCTGAGCCGGAAAGAGTAACGCCCGCGGCGGCTGCGTTGGTTACGTTCTGGCCGATGATGACGCCGGAGATGGGCGCAAACACGTCGACGACGGTGCTGGGATGGTCCTTGTTCACGCCCAGGACGGTCAACAACTGTTCGGCAGCGGCGAGATCGGCTTTGGCGTTTTTCTCAGAGTCCTCAGCCTGCTCAACCATGGCTTGCGAGATGGCGCCGTGCTTCAACAGATCGTCGGCGCGGAGGTAGGCCTTATTGGCCAATTGCTCGTCGTTGACGGCCTTCAGATAGGCGTTGAAGGCGGTGGACACATCGGCGCTTTGCACGCGGAAGAGCAACTGGCCCTTCTTCACGTTGTCGTCAAGGCGGGTTTTGATGTCGACCACGCGGCCATTGGCCAGGGAGATGACCGGGACTTCGCGGGAGATGTCGGGGAAGACGGTGCCCGTGGCTGTCAACTCCGAGGCGGTGTCGACCTGTCCGGCGGCAACGATGGGGAACTTGGGCACATCGTCTTTATCGATTGCGATCAAATTCATGTCGTTGACTGGGATGACCTGCGCAGGGGGCGGGGCGCTGTCGCCCTGGTCCTTTGCCTTGCATCCCGAGAGCAGGCACACCGGTGCGGCCAGCAACATTGCCAGCGAAGTTATTGCGAGGGAATTGTGCCGGCGCTGTTTCAGGAAAGAAGAAGTCATTGGATTACCTCGCGTCCTACGGCAAGATTCAGTTGACCGGCGGCGGTGAGATAGGTGCCGATCAGTTGCAGGTACGCCAGTTGAACGGTGCGGTAGTCGCTCTGCGCGTTCAGTAGATCCATGAGCGAGGCGCCGCCGTGCTGGTAAGCGTAGGTGACGGTGTCGCGCACGCGCAGGGCTTGGGCGTTGTACTTTGCCTTGTAAGGCTTGAGCAGGGCAATGTCGCTCTCCACTTCGGCGTAGGCCGAATCCACATCGCTGAAGACCTGGGCGCGCGCTGCGTCAGTCAACTGCTGGTTGCGGCCAATGTCGATTTCGGTGCGCTTTTTCTCGCCCTGATTGCGGTCGAAGATGCGCAGGGGAATGTTGACGCTGAGACCAAGCGTCTGGATTCCATTTGGATTATTGTTCGATGAGTTGTAAGTGTACCAAGCGCCGAAGGTCGGATCGGTGGACCCGTTGGCCTCGGCGAGCTTGTGGTTGGTGTCGGCCTGCTCGATAGACTGGATGGCGGCGCGCAAGTCGGGCCGCTCGTCGAGGGCGATTTTGCGGAAGTCTTCAAGGGGATTGAGGGTGTCGGAAAAATCGAAGGGGCCGGTTACATCGAACTGCTCGACGGGCGTGCGATCGTTGAGAAGCTGGAGAAGCTGGATTTTGGAGGTGCGCAGGTTGACGATGGCGGTTTGGATTTCGGATTCGTACTGGACCCGGAGCAGCTCGATGCGGTCGAGATCGATCTGGGCAATGTCTCCGGCGTTGAACCGATCGCGGCTGATCTGGATGATGTGGTCGTAATAAACCAGGTCCTGCCTGGCCATTTCGAGGACGGTCTTTGCCTGCAGAGTTTGGACAAAGGCCGACCGCAAGGTGAAGATCAGCGTCCGGTCAAGATCCTGGTGCTGCGACTGGGCGATCTGCGTGCCTTCTTGAGCACTCTTCAGCCGGAGTTCCCGCTTTCCATCGCGCTCGTGGAGGTAACTTACGTTGGGTTGGTAATCGGTGCCGGCAAGCGGTTGCCAGCGCCCATGGTCTGGGGCAATCTGCGTGCCGTCGGCAGAGAAAGTGAACTGCGGGTTGGGCCGCAAGAAGGCGGTGATTTCCTGTGCCTTCATCTCGTCCACGTTCATTGCGTCTGCTCGCAGCGTGGGGTTGGAGGCTTCAAACCGGGCCTTTACCTGGTCCCAGGTGAGGGCTTGCTGCGCAGCCGCCGGAACCGGCAATAAAAAACACAGCGCCGCAGCTGTCAAGGCAGTCAGGGAAGGGAACAAGTGCTTCATACACAGCCTTCGCGCCGTGTTCTGCACGGCGGACACAGGATGGAGGCCAGGGATGGAGACAGGCCAATATCTACGGGATTATGTATGCAAAAGAAGAGAAGACTCAGGCGTTGGGAGGAGGCCGGTTCTGAATGGGATTCAGCGCCGGATGGTCAAAAGCCGCGGCTTCCAAGCTGCCCAGGATGGTGAGCCGCAGACCACCAAAGTTGGGACCGGCGACAACCGGCAGAGCAGGCACGGCAATCGGCGGGAGCATGGTATGCAGAGTCGCACAGCCGTGGTTCCTGCGCACCAGGCAGTCTGCTTCGGCCGGGTTTTGAGCCGCTTGCAGGTCGTCTGTGACCGAGATGACAGGGAACAGAATCAGCAGGAGCACCGCGAGGGCCACAAACTGCAATTGGGGGCTTACGCCGGTGCGCGAGGCAAAGCGCAGCCAGAGACAGAACATGAGGGCCGCCAAAAGGACCCAGGCGAAATTGAGGACGGACTCCATTCCCATCGCTGATTCTACATCAGGATTTGTGTCAAGGTCATGCGCATCCCGATATTGATATTGGACGGAATTCGATGAGGATGGGGTTGTGAAGCAACCGGAATTTGACAATGCCGCAGTTCGGATTTGGATAACATGCGGCTTGCATGCTGATCTTGCGGCGCTGAGGGGTGGGTGTAGAAGCGGCTCATGGAAGCGAAAAGGGGCCAGGAAACGGTTTGACCGTGAAGGTGAATCCCCTTATGATGATGAAGGTGGTCAGGCGTTCAGGGCGTTCAGCCGAGGCCGCGCCATCCGGCCGCAGTACGAGCCAGTGGGCACTCCGTCCCGCGCTCGTTTCAGCGTATGTTGCCCCCTCGTTCAATGGTAGGACAGCTGCCTCTGGAGCAGCCTATCGGGGTTCGAATCCCTGGGGGGCAGCCATGAACCCACTTTCCAAGCTAAACGTTTCTCAACGTTTCTCAACGTCACTCGACGTGTCTCGACTCTCATCGACGCATCATCTACATTAAAATCAATATCTTAAGGTAAGATTCCCAGCCTCCGTGCATCCGTTCTGAGCCAACCCCTGTGTCGTGAGCAGCCTCCCAACCGGCGCTTTACAGCATGTATTTTCCGGAGTAGAGTCGGAAAGTACATGCCGCAGCCGGGCATGTACTTTTTGAGACTCGAAAAAGTACATGCCGGAGAAGGGCAAATATATATCCCGGCGATGGCCAGGACTGCGATACGCTCATCAAGAATGCAGACACCGCAATGTACCACGCCAAGGAACTTGGGCATCAGAGCTTTCAGTTTTTCAAGCCCGCCATGAACGTTAGGGCGGTGGCTCGGCGATCCATTGAGGAAGGTCTCCGGCGTGCATTGGAACGGCAGGAGATCACTTTGCGTTATCAGCCGAAGGTGAATCTGAAAACCGGAGAGATCAGCGGCGCGGAGGCGCTGATCCGCTGGAAGCATCCGACGCGAGGCATGATCTCCCCGGCCGAATTCATTCCCGTAGCGGAAGACAGCGGCTTGATTCTGCCGATCGGTAACTGGGTGCTTCGGGAGTCGTGCCGGCAGGCTCGCTCGTAGCTGGACGAAGGGCTGCCCCTGAAATCGGTTGCAGTGAACGTCTCCGCGGTCGAGTTGCGGGACAGGCACTTTCTGCAAGGCGTACTGGAAATCCTCGAAGAAACGGGATTGGAGCCGAACTTTCTGGAACTGGAGTTGACCGAAAGTGTTTTGATCAAGACTGCCGAATCCACCCAATCTATCCTGATGACATTAAGAGCAAAAGGCGTGCAGGTTGCAATCGACGATTTCGGGACCGGCTATTCCAGCTTGAGCTATCTGAGGAAGTTTCCGGCAGACTCTCTGAAAATCGATCAGTCGTTTGTCCGCCAACTCACGACCGCTCCCAAAGATACATCCATTGTGACCGCGATCATCAGCATGGCCCGCAGCATGAAGATGAGGGTTGTCGCTGAAGGGGTGGAGACGCAGGAAGAGAGGGCGTTTCTCCAGGCAAATGAATGTGACGAGGCGCAAGGCTACTATTTCAGCCGCCCGGTAGTTGCCGAACAGTTCGCCCAACTTCTCAAAACCGGCATATCGACGTTTGCTGCTTTAAGCTAAATATTCCTCGACGGCAGTCCCAAATCTTAAATCGGACGTGCCCAGGTCTTTCGTCCTTATTTCCGTGACGGAAAACCACTACAGCAATTCGGCCCGCTTCAGGTGCGGGCATCCGTTCAGCTAGAGGGCCGGGCAATTCAGGTGCGGCGGGCGGGCTTATCCGTCAGCTCTTACGTGTAACTCGCTGGTGAAGCACAAAAAGCCCGAGGCCGTAGCGGACCGGGCAACTCCGCAAAACCCTACGGCGCTCTTTTGGAAGCGCGGGTTTGCTCCGTCAAACATACATCCCTATTGAGACTTGCGAATGTAGGTTTCAGCAAGTTGGTGAAGCTTTATCATGATGTCCACCGAATCTCCGTCCGGGTCGATGCCGAGAGAACGAAGACGTTGGTCCTCCGCGATCTCGTAAAGGAGGTTCTCTTCATCTTGAGCAGTCCACGGGCGAACACGGTTGGGCGGCGACTTTCTGTCTGATGGCATCGCTTCTCCGGTTGACTTCCTAACTCGATAAAATACATTATCGCGCTTA
>Ga0302319_10007693_pt1 | contig 21163 bp, 19 predicted proteins | sample Bog_T0_2_FD_203319 | JGI IMG/M metagenome (GOLD analysis project Ga0302319, IMG submission 203319) | Peat permafrost microbial communities from Stordalen Mire near Abisko, Sweden - Bog_T0_2 | ecosystem: Environmental > Terrestrial > Soil > Wetlands > Peat | place: Sweden: Abisko, Stordalen Mire... | reverse complement strand
CGAGGCGCGGTTCGGCCTGCAACTCGAGGAGGAAGTGCAGTACCTGGGTTTCGAGGACGGCGCGCGCAGCGAGAATCCGGGAAAGACGCAGGAGTGAAGCGGCCGGGCGTGGAAACACGATGTGCCGGCCCGGTGGTTGCAATCCCGTTTGCATCGCTCATGCAAACTGGACCCAAACGGGCCATCCGGTTTGACATATTGTAGGGAGTCCTCATGGGCCTGCGGCCCACCGATCGTGATGAGGATCCTGGCAGGGTTGATTTTCAGGGGAGCGCAAACTGAATGAACGTCTTTTTCCTGTTTTTTTTCTTGTCCGGCTTCTGCAGCCTGGTCTACCAGGTCGTGTGGCTGCGCGTCGCTATGGCGGGCTTTGGGGTGACTACGCCGCTGATCTCGATCGTTCTTTCGATTTTCATGGCCGGATTGGCGTTGGGGAGTTGGGCCGGCGGCCGCCTGGTGCGGTCCTGTGAGCGGCGTGGGGCCGGGTTCTTTATTTCCCTGTATGGAGCCATCGAACTGGTGATTGGGCTCTCGGGCCTGGTGGTGGCGCCTCTGCTGCGCGCGGGACGGACAATCCTATCGGATCAGGGCGCATCCTGGGGCTCTGCCGGCTACTATCTTGCTTCGGCGGCCTGGGTGGCGCTCGTCATGCTTCCGTTTTGCACCTGCATGGGCGCGACATTTCCGCTGGCGATGGCCGGGATCCGGGCGGCCTTCCGCGCCAGGTCCTCCACTTCTTTCAGTTACCTGTACCTGGCGAACGTATTGGGAGCGATGGCGGGGGCCATCGGATCGGCTTTTATACTTATAGAGCTGTTGGGTTTCTCTAAGACCCTGTTGATAGCCGCGGCGCTGAACGCAGTCATTGCCGCAACGGCTTTTGCCGTCGCGTTCGCACGTCGGCACTCACCTGCCGGCAGTGCGAACGCGGACCTTTCCGCATCCGGCTCGAACGGGCCTGCCGGGGACGTTGTGGATTCCGCGCCGGCCAGCCCGATGGCCCTGCCGCTGCTGTTTACGTCGGGCTTGGCCAGCCTGGGGATGGAGGTTGTGTGGACGCGCCAATTCATTCCCATCCTGGGGCCGGTGGTGTATTCGTTCGCGGCCATGCTGGCGGTGTACCTGGGCGCGACGGCGCTCGGCTCAAACAGATATCGAAACTGGATTCGCCGCAATAGCGCCAGAGGGGAATATTTCGCCACCGGAGTGGCTGCCATTCTGGCCGGCGGCTGCGCGTTTCTGCCCTTGCTGGCGACGGACCCGCGACTACGCGCCCTCGCCAACTTGAATGCTGTGCTGTTAATCCTCTGCGGCATCGGGCCATTTTGCGCCGTGACGGGATTCATGACACCGATGCTGGTGGACCGGTGGTCGCGCGGCAACCCGGACCGCGCCGGCAGAGCCTATGCGGTCAATGCGGTGGGCTGTATCCTGGGTCCTCTGCTGGCGGGGTTTGTGTTGCTCCCGGCGGTCGGTGAACGTTGGGCCCTGCTGGTACTGGCGCTGCCTTTCTTGGGCTTTGGCATATGGTGTTTGACCGCCGGCGCCGGCGCACGGGAGGGCGGGTTCCGTCCGGCCCTGGGCACGATTCTCGCGGCCACGGCGGTGGTCTCGGTTCTGCTGGTGACGTTTACACGCGACTTTGAAACCCTCTACCCAGGGGCACACGTGCGGCGCGACTACACTGCCACTTCGATCGCCGCCGGGCAGGGCATGGAGCGGAAGCTGCTCATCAATGGCGTCGGGATCACCAAACTGACGCCCATCACCAAGATGATGGTCCACTTGCCGATGGCATCGCTGCCGGCGCCTCCGCGCAGCGCCTTGGTGCTGTGCTTTGGCATGGGCACTTCCTTCCGCTCCGCGATGTCGTGGGATGTGCCGGTGACCGTAGTGGAATTGGTGCCCAGCGTGCCTTCGCTCTTCAGTTATTTCCACGCCGACGGAGACCGGTTGCTGCGCTCCCCCAACGCCCACCTTGTCATCGACGACGCCCGCAGGTTCCTCGAGCGCACGCGCGAGTCGTTCGACGTGATCGTCATCGATCCGCCGCCGCCCGTATCGGCCGCCGGCTCCAGCCTGCTCTATTCCACCGAATTCTATGATTTAGCGCTTCGCCGCCTGAGACCCGGCGGCATTCTCCAACAGTGGCTGCCGGAAGGCGACGATACCGTCCAGTCCGCGTTCGCCCAATCGTTGCGGCACAGTTTCCGGGATGTGCGCGTGTTCGGTTCGATTGAAGGATGGGGCTATCATTTTCTAGGCAGCGCCACTCCCATGAACAGGCTCCCGGCTGCGACGTTGGCCGAGCGTTTGCCGCCGGCAGCGGTGCGGGATCTGCTTGAGTGGGGTCCCACATCGAGCGCGCTGAGCCAGTTCGAAACCGTCCTGGACCGGGAGCGCCCAATCCAGGATCTGATCCAGGCCCACCCATCGGCGCCGCTACTGACCGACGACCGGCCAGTCAACGAGTACTTCCTGTTGCGGCTGATAGCTGGACATTGATCCCGGGAGGCGTCGGTTCGGCGGAAGCGCCATGCCCGCGCCAGATCCTTGCGCGCTGCGGGCGCTCGATGGACCCGTCGACGAGTACAACCCAGCCGGTAGCGGCTCAGTCTCCCGGCAGGGCAACCTATGAACCAGCCGATAACTTTAAGTTGCGCCGTCAGCCGCTCACGCTGCTGTACTCTGCGATTCGATTTCAGCCGTTGCTCCGGGCTGTTCCCGAACATGAGTTAGAAAAACGCATACCAAAGCGCAAGGCCGAGCGCCGCGATCCCTACTGCTCCAATGAGGACTCCAATCAAGCGGTTCGGATCTATCTTTTCCGCTACTTTCGTCTGCATGAAAATAACTCCCAACGCGACGAAGAGAAGCAGATCGACTAACCCGTGAGTTATCCAATCATGACCGCTAAGCGACTTCATAAAGACCTTCAGCGGGGCGTATGCGTCTTTCGTGCAGGCCAGCGCGGTATTGAATAACACGGTGATCGCGGCAGCAAGAACGAAGCCCGATGTGGCGGGGGTCAGTTTCAGAGGTTGTGAGTCACTCGCGGAAACCATTATCGGGCTCCTTTCGATTCGCCTTGGAGCAGAGCGACTTTCACCCCGTGATCGATGATTGCGCCGGCGCCTTCCACCGCCAAACCCGTCATCGCAACCAGCAATGCGATGGACAGCACGAGTTTGCGGGCGGTGGCATTTGAATACAGGTTTTCGCGAGTAGCGATCGGAAGAAGCAATGCCAGTATGGCCGTGACGAAGAACAGATGTTCTTTCGTCTCCATAAAGAGATTGTGTGCGAACGGCCATGGTCCCTTGAGAATCAAGGCCTTCTCCGGGGGATAGAAGTGGACGTACCAGTATCCGCCGCAGATCCATGCGGCAGCTATACAAACCGTCGCCACGAGAGCGGCTATCCGTATACGGGCGGCGTTCTCGGGTCGCGCATTGAGCGCTTCCACGAAGACCCACAGGGCCGCCATACAAGCTGTAACACCGAAGCCAGCATGGCTCAGTAGTATGACGTCGCTACTTGAGATATTCAATGCATTTCCTTTCGAAAGGACCCCTGACGCTTATGTAGGTCCGATGAGCCCGGGACGAGTCATCGAGTTAAACGCGGCGCCCGTGAAAGCGCCGGGCTTGTCGGCTTCTTTCTTGCCCCAGGTCCAATAGAGTCCTAGGTAGGCGTAGTTCTCCGTTTGCCCGATGGCGGTATGACCGTAGCAGAAGAGTAACTGAAAGCCGGGGTCGCGAAATTTGTAGTAACCACCTATGTCGACCAGCGTTGCCGGCCTGGTCTGCGGTGTCGCCACTCCTTCCGGTCCGTGATAGAAGACCTCGGTGCCCAAGGTCACCTTCTTACCCAGATCCCGCTGCACCAGCCAGCCCGCATAGGGGAAGTTACGATAGCCGGGCGCGTTCACCAGTGTCACCCCGCCGCCGCCGTAGGTGGTCCACGGGCCAAAGCTTTTCTGCACCCACAGCGGCAGCTTGTACCATGTCTTACCCACGCCCAGTCCGCGCGCGGCGTTGCCGGTCGGAATCTCAAACATAGTAAATGTGCCGATCATGGGACGATGCTTCGTCTCCTTCACAAACCGGAGTTTGATCCCCAGTTCAATGTCCCCTAAACCGAACGTTCGCGGACCCACGCCGGCCGGGGCGAAGTTAGGATTGTTGGCGGGCAGGATCGCCGTGGCGGGAATGATGATGTGCAGGTGGACGTTGGGCAGAGCGCCCCAATTGAACTCGACTGCAGGCCCAACCGTGTCGGTTTCCACCGGAGTGCCGTCCGATGCCGCGAACGTATAAAACTCGTAGTTTCTGTAGTCAATTGGTTCCGGATCGTCGGTCTGAAAGGGAGGACCAGCCAGCACAGTCGTCGATACGGAAGCTAGCACCACCAGCGCCCCCAGTGTTCTTACGGCGGTCAGCTCTCGCATCTGGCTACCTCGTTTCAGTCAGCTCTCCAAACAACTCACTGACTTTCACTTTCATGGCTTTGAGAGCCTTTCTTCCGAGGGGCGTGGCCCGATAGACCTTGCGAATCGATTGCCCATTGCGCTTCTCGACCGAGCGCACGTAGCCCTTCTTTTCCAGTCCGTGCAGCAGCGGGTAGAGGGTTCCGAGGCTGATCCGATAACCGTGCCGCGCCAGCTCCTCGGCCATTTCGAGCCCAAAGATCGGCCCTTCGACAGCGTGATAAAGGATGTGGAGACGGATCAGGCCGGAGTACAAGTCGTGATACTCAAAGCGGGTATCGTAATCGGTTTTCGTTATCGTCATTCGAGAGCGAGACTCAGTGTAAGCGGCACTCGCATCCGGTGTCAACTATTTTGTCCGGCCGGAAGCGAGTTCCGACCGAAGCTACTGTGGGGACGACGAAGCGATCGGACGGACAGGCGGCCGGAAGTCGGGTTATCTCAACGCGGGCGGTGGGCCTGTGGGCACCAGTGCAGTGTCTCAGTCGAGGATTGACAACGCCGACCGAGTGTCATGCCGACCGAGCGTCGACACGGCAGGCACGAGTGCCTGCGCCACGGTGAATGGCCGGAGATTGTCAAAGAATCTGCGAGACATGACACTAAGGCTGGAGCGAGAGGGTGGTTTTTCCGGTGGGGCCGGAGTAAATCAGATCGAGCGATTTGATCTTCTTGGTCTCGCCGCGGTGTTCGAAGAACAGCAGTCCGGCCTGGGGCAAGGGGCGGTCGCCCTCGGGCAGCGCGGCCTTTTGCACCCGCTGTTGCATCGGTCGTACTAACTCGAATGGCATTTTGGGCGGCGTAGGCGGCGGTTCACCCTGGCCACCCTGGCCGCCGGTGCTGAGGCCGCCTTTGGACTTCGATTCGGGTTGCTCCGGCGGCACCCATTCGGGGTCCTTGAGGGAATTAAAGATCAACAAGTACTGCCGGCTGGGCAGGGGCGTTTTCTTGCCGTTAATGCGCAGGGAAAAGTCGTCGGAGGATATCTTAGTCCGCGCACCGGGCGCGCCGAACAACCCGATTTCGATCACCACATAATCTTCAGTGGAAAAGGCCCGTTCCAGCGTGGGGACGGAGTGACCTTTGAACTCGGCCCCGATCATCACCGTGCCGGCCTGCGCCTGGGCCTGATAATCGGCCGCGGTGGCGCGCGGGAGCAGACCCTTGAATTCGGGTTGCGGCTCCTTGGCGGGCGTGGTTTGCGCGGGTACGCACAGGCAGACGGCGGCGCTCAGCACACCAATCCTCAACACAGCAGAAGGTCGCATTTCTGATAAAAAGCTAGCATAGTCGGGGGGCGCGGGGACAGGCGGGTGGAGTTCTGGCGACGCCGGGCCGGCCCTCAGACCACCGCCGCGCCGCGCTCAACCAGCAGTTCCCGCAACACCGACCGGTGGCAGCGGCTCTCGTCTTCGCAGTAGCAGCCCAGCGACAGATTGGTCTGATGCGACAGCGCCGCCAGCAGGGCGAGTTCGCGGCTGCGATCGGGCTCGCTCATCTCCCGCCGGAACTTGCGGGTGAATGCGGCCCAGGCCCGTTCGTCCGCCGCTTGCAGCGCTTCCTGCACGAGTTCGGCGCTGGGCGAGAGGTTCGGGAACCAGACGTCGTAATAGTCGAGCCGGGCGAAGTCGTCCTTCGGAACGCCGCGCGGAGGCCGCCGCACCGTGCCGAGCCGCAGGCCTTCGCCGGGCTGGCGAGGCGTGCCGAGTCGAACGATGAAGATCGACATAATTCCTTAACGCCAGTGTGCCACGTGGGGCGGGCGGACGCGGCTGGCAGCCGCGGCCGGGAGTCGTGGAGCAGCGGCGTGCCAGGAAAGTGGATGGGCTTGTCGCGACAAGACGCTTGTGTTTGCCGAAGCGCCGGCAAGTGGACGAGTACTCAACGTGAAGCGGGAATGGGGAGCGGCGGCGAGAGGCGGGGCTAGCGGTTGTCGCGCAGGTAGGCGTCGATGGTGGCGATGTTCTTGCGCGCGATTTCGGATTCGGCGAGGTCGGAGTTGAGGTTGAGCATTTTGCTGAAGCTGGTGCGGGCGGCGGCGAGCAGTTCAATCGTGCCGGTTTCGCGGGCCTGGAACTCATAGGCCAGACCGAGTTCATAGAACGTGAACGCGTCCTCGGGATCGTAGCGCAGGGCTTCGCGGCAGTAGCCGATGGCTTCGTCGTAGCGGCCCTGGTTCTTGGCGTTTTCGCAAAGGCCGAAGTTGGCGATGTAGCGCTGTTCCTTCCAGATGTCGCGCTGCGCGGCGCGCTTCTTGGTGCCGACGCCGAAGGCGACGAGGGTGAAATAGTAGCCCGCTTTGCCGGCGGCGCTGGGGTCGAAATTGCTGAACTCGAGATACTTTTTGTACTCGCGCGAGGAGTCGTCGTAGCGCTTGAGATGGCGCAGGCTTTCGGCTAGCCAGAGATGCGCCTCGCCGTTATTGGGAGCGATGACGATCGCGGCGCGGGCCGAATCCACCGACTGCTCGAACATCTCCTTCATGAAATAAGTGCGCGCCTGAAGGTACAGCGCGATCTGGTTCGAGCGGTCGCGGTGGGTGACGAGGTTGAGCTGGCGGATGGCCTCGTCGAAGTCGCCGACGTCGAGCAGAATACCGCCGTAGGCGGCGCGCGCGTCCATGTAATCAGGGTCGATCTCGATGGCCTTCTTGGCCCACAGGCGCGCGTTGTCCAGGTCGAACAGGGCCTGGTAGACGCGCGCCATGTAGAGCGCGGCCTGGGAGTAAGCGGGATCGGACTGGAAGGCGGCCTGGAACTCCTCGATAGCTTTCTTATAGGCGTCGGGCGTGCCCTTGTTGTAAAACTCCATGCCGCGGTCGAACTTGTCGACGGCGGCCTTCTGCCGACGCCGCGGGATGATGATCTTGACGCTGACGGTGGTTTCCTGACCGGGGTAGACCATTTCTTCGCGCGGGCCGTCGGGCTCGTAGCCCATCTTCACGGCCTTGATCGTGATGGCGCCGGGCGTGAGGCCAGGCAGGCTGAGCGGTTTGCTCTTATCGACGACGCCGACCGATTTGCCGTTGACGAAGACCTCGACGCCGTCCATGTTGGACTCGATCACCAGAGTGCCGAACTTGGCCGGCGGCGGAGCGCCGGGGCTGACGCCGGAAGGCAGGTAGGCCAGCAGCATGTCGCTGTCGAAGCTGCCGCGGTCGGAGGTCGGGTTCTGGCCACCGCTGGTGGCTTCGCGGACGTTGCGGCGGACGTATTCGGCGAGCTCGTCGGCGGTGACGATGCCGTCGCCCGATTCGTCGGCGTAGCCCTCGAGCCCGCGCACCACGTAGTACGTGAAAATGCCGTGGCCGCCGCCCCATTGGTCGCTCTCGTAGCTGCGCTCGCGGTCGCGGCTGGCGGTCAGCGAAAAGACGCTCTTGTTCAGGTCCAGCAGTCGGCGGCTGAGCACGGCGTTGTCGTCAACGGGCGTAATCGCGCCGGAGTGACAGGAGTCGGTCAGGAGGACCTTCCACTTGCCTTTGATCTGAGTGCCGAAGACCTGGCCGAGCTGGTCCATCGGATAGCCGGTCGAGGGAATGTCGTCGGCGCGAATGTCGTAGGGCGCAAGATACGCGCGGCCGCCTTTGACGAAGCCGTGGCCGGCGAAGTAGATCAGCACGCGGTCGTCGTCCTTGGTGACCGTGGGGAGCCACTCCTCCAGTTCGTGGCGCAGGTTGACCAGGGTGGCTTTGGGACCGGAGAGCATGTGGACGTTCTCGGCCTTGAAATTGCCGCCTTCGGGGCTGATCAGAATCGAGTAAATGGCCTCGGCGTCGCGCTCGGGGAATTTGAGCTGGGCGGCGGCGGGCAGGTTCTGGTATTGGGCGATGCCCACGACCAGGGCGTAGCTGCGCGGGATGACCGGCGCGACTGCGGCCTTGCCCGGCGCTTTCTTGGCGGCTTCAAATTGCAGATCGCGTTCTTGTTTAGCGGGCGGGGTGGGCGCCGTTTGCGCCATGGCGGCGAGGCCCGCAGCGAGGAGTAATGTCAGTTTTCGCATGGCGTTCACTTATGGGCAATCCGCATTTCGTAAACCACCGGGCCGGTGAGCTTGGCCGGAACGGTGACGACGCTCACCTGCTTGCCTTTATCGAAGATCAGGTCGCGCGACTGCAAGCCCGGCGCCTGGCTGACGTTGGCCGGCAGTTGCTCCGGCTTCGCCACTTTCTGAACGCCGGCGTCGAGGTCGATGCAATCGCCGCGGGCGCGGAAAATGGAGTCGTCGCAGCGCGGCGTGAGCGAGCTGAGCTTGGTGCCCGGCTTGGGCGGGGCGCCCAGCGCGCGGTAGTTGGAGTTAGCTCCGGCGGGCCAGCGGGCCGGGGCCACGACCCAATACAGCACATCGTAGCCGCTGGGCCCGGAAAGGCGGAAGACGCCTTCGGTCTGCGGAACGACCATCTCCTGGCCGGGGTCAACGCGATTGTCGACGCCCGAATCCGCCCCTGGAAAGATGGTCAAATAGGCGCCCGAAGTGCCCTGGTTCATCACGTAGAGGTAACCCGGGAAACTCGATTTGAAGCGGAAGCGCAGCCGGGTGCCGGAGTCCAGAACCTGAGCGGGATCGATGACCTGCCAGCCCTGCGGGGTCTCGCGCTCGACGGTGATCAGGATCTGCTGCGCGGCGTCGGGGCTCTTGGCGTCGTCCTTGGCAGGTTGAGCGGCCAGGGGCAGGAGCGTGGCCGCCAACAGGGTGCCGAGGGTCAGTAGCGAGCGCATGTGTCTACGAAATAGACAGACGTGTCCAGAAGATGGGCGGGATCGCCGCCCCGGGCCTTGTGCCGGCCCAGGCATTGCAACGGTTTGCATGTTTTGATACTCGCTTCTGCTGTGAAAGAGCATGCCAATGGCCGTTTTTAACCCAATGGGGAAGTTGGCGTTTCAGGCAGAGGTAGATCGACTTCCCGCATCCAGATGGGAATCCATAGTAGCGCAATTCGGGTAGCGGGGATAGGGTGGCGCCGCGGCGGCGAGGCTAGTCTCTGGGCTCGTAGAAGCTGAGTGAGTTATCGCCCTGGCTCACCAAGCGGACGCGCTGCAGGGTGCCGTAGCGCTCCAGCAGGTGGGTGGTGAATTTCGAGGCGTGCTGAACGATGACCAGCGGCTTGGGCTGCGCGCCCAGCGCCTCCAGGCAGCGGACGTACTCCGTCTCGCGCGGGTACGGCGGATCGAGGAACACGATGTCGGCGTCAAAGTGGGTGATGATGGTGGCCGCGCTGTCGGGGTGGAGGTCGCAGCGTTCGCGGATGCCCAGGGTGGTGATATTGTCCTGGAGCGCGCGCAAGGCCGCGCGGCTTTTCTCAATGAAGATGACGCGCCGCGCGCCGCGGCTGAGCGCCTCGATGCCCACCGAACCGCTGCCGGCGTAGGCGTCGAGGAACACCAGTCCCTCGATGCGCGGGGCCAGGATGTTGAAGAGCGCCTCGCGCAGCCGGTCGGGGGTCGGGCGAATGGAGTCGCCCAGGGGCGTCTTGAGTTTGCGGCTGCGAAATTCTCCGCCGATGACACGCATGATTCCAGAACCTATTCCTCTACCAGCATAACCGCTGGGCCAGGCTGAGCCGGCAGTGGCGGCGTTGCCCAGAAGATTCCAAGCCGGACTACGGCGGCGGCGGCGGGGCGATGCGCGACGTGAAAGCGCGCCGGGCGGAAGGCGGGCGGAGGGAAGGAATCGTCCGCGGCGGGCGCCGCGTGCGCAGCACGGTTTGGGTGTGGAGCAGGGCCAGGCGCAGGCTCAGCGCCAAGTCGGCGATCAGGCGACAGTAATGTTAAGGTATTAAATATTTGTAACGTCGCTGGGAAGACAGCTATAATAATTCGATCATCAGCGGTGGAGGATGGGACGCCGGGGGGATGAGCAAGCCAAGTCGAGTGATTAGATATTTGCGCATCGGCATCGTGGCGTTGGCCGCGGTGGCCGGGATGCAGCGGTTGGCTGTGGGCGCACAGGAACAGCAAGCTGAGGAAAAGAAGAGCCGTCCGAAGCTGTTCATCGACATTGTGCAAGGCCAGGACGTGGTCAACAATGTCAAGCAGCGGGTGGCGCGCGAGCCCCAGGTCGTGGTCTACGACGAGAACCACAACCCGGTGAACGGCGCCACGGTGACCTTCCTTCTGCCTAAGAGCGGGCCGGGCGCGAGCTTCCCCGGCGGCCAGTCCAGCTTCACCACGACGACCGGCGCGGACGGACAGGCGAGCGCTCCCGGGTTGCAGGCGAATAATATCCCCGGATCCTTTAAAATCAACGTCGTAGTGTCGTCCCAAGGATCGACAACCACGGGCACGATTCCCATGGCCAACGTGCTGGCCGCGACCATCGCGGGCACGTCGGTGTTGACCACCACCCTCATTGTCGTGGCCGTGGCGGGAGGAATCGCCGGCGTCACCGCGGGCGTCATCCTGGCTACGAGCGGCGGTCAGGTTTCTCCCAGCAAATAAAGACCGGCCATCGCGGCTCGCCCTCAGCTCGTCTTTTGAACGCGTTCTGAAGGTGTCCTCAAGGTGGATTTCCGAGGATCATCGGTGCGCGGATTACGCCTTGAAACTGCCGCCTTTGCATCGCGGCTGCCGTGAATTTCCATTCACATTCAGGCTGATTCAGCAGCCCCAACCGGCCAATTTTGGCATTCTATTCTGGAAAGTCATGTCCAGGATTTTCTGGACCGTTGGGTCCAGTCGGCCCTAGCCCATCAGTTTCATCCTTTTCTAGCCCATCGGTTTCATAACCCCTAGTACGTTTGCCGACTTCTTGGCATATAATCCTCTCATCGGACGTATCCCGAGGCATCGAGAGATAGGCGCCGCAACGTATCTGACAGGAGCCTACTCTCACAACGAAGTTACTTCTACAGTGCGGCGGAATATAGCACTCAGGAGTACAAGGCAATGCGGAGTACAAGGACCTGGATTTCGCTGCTGGATTCAAGCAGCGTTACGCGAGCGGCTCACCCGAGCCGCCGGACCGCGGCCTCTACCGCCGTCCGGAAAACCTCGCCAACCGTCAACCACAACCTAATCAATTTGAATGAGAATCTGCAGTTCCGCGAGGGTAGGTCGAACCTTACCGGAAGATCGACTCTGGAGGTGACCTTATGATGCAAGAGCACAGAATCCTCGCCGAACTGGATGCGGCATCGGGCGCTCTGGGATTCGCTATCAGCACGCTGGAGCGGATCCAGGCCGGACAAGACGTGGACATCAGGGGAGTCATCACCCTGCTGGGGCGGGTGCGCCGCAACGCACCCAAGTGCAGCTCGCCGGACATCAAGGCCGACGCGAGCAATCCCGCCCTCAAGCGCGTCTACCACGAATTGCGCATGACACTCGAGACACTCGACGATCTCAGCCCGCACGGGGCGGTCGCTCAACATGCGTTCAATTCGCTGGTGTGCTAGCAGCCGGTCTTGCCAGAAGAGTGATTTAGGAGATGACATCATGATGCAACAACACAGAATTCTCGCCGAATTAGACGCAGCATCGGGCGCCCTGGGCTTCGCCATCAGCACGCTGGAGCGGATCCAGGCCGGACAAGACGTGGACATCAGGGGAGTGATCACCCTGCTGGGCCGGGTGCGCAGAAACGCACCGAAATGCAGCTCGCCGGACGTCAAGGCCAACGCGAGCAACCCCGCGCTGAAGCGTGTCTATCAGGAATTGCGGATGACGCTCGAGACACTGGACGAGCTAAGCCCGACCGTGGCGAACGCTCAGTATTCATACAATTCGCTGGCGGCCTAGCGTGCCCCTGGCTCTGCCGTCGCCCTGACGGTCCGGGCATCGCAAGTGGGGCGGGCCAAAGGCCCCTCGAGCCGCTGCCGAAGCGGTTCGGAAGCGGCTGAAACGCCGGCCGTCGCATGCCGGACCGGGATAGTGGGCCGGAGGGTGGAGCGGAACGGCTGCGCCGAAGCGCGGCCAGCGGGACGTGGCGCGAGAGCGACTGGGTTTAATCGGCGGGCGCGCGAGCGCGAGGTTGCCCCAAAGTGCGCGGCGCCGTGACGCAATAGGGGATGTGTGTCCCGAGCCGGAAGTCTGTCGAATCCGTGAGCCCACATTCGATGCCGCGCCGCGATCGTTAGCGAGCCGCGGCCATCAGGAGCGGTCCTCACTCTGCTACGCACCCGACTCCGAGCCGCGGCCACAGGGACCGGTCTCCCTACTCGAATGACTCAATCAACTTCCATCCCAGGAAACTAGCCCACCAGTGCCAACCCGTAGCGCCGCTGCCATTGCTGCCGGACGTAATTCACCGCGTGTTCCAGGATCTCCGGTGACGGAGGATGAAGCACCAGGCTCTGCGCTTCGCCGCGGGCCAGTTCGAGAATCTCCGAATCGCGGATCAGGTTGCCGATGCGGAACACCGGCAGGCCCGATTGTTTCGTTCCCAGGAATTCGCCGGGGCCGCGCAGGCGCAGGTCCATCTCGGCGATGTAGAAGCCGTCGGAGGAATCGAGCAGCGTGCGGATACGCGCGTAGCCCACGTCGCCGAGTTTGCTCGTGACCAGGACGCAGTAGCTCTGTTCCGAGCCGCGCCCGACGCGCCCGCGCAGTTGGTGGATCTGCGCCAGGCCGAAGCGTTCGGCGTCCTCAATCACCATCACGCTGGCGTTGGGCACGTCCACGCCGACCTCGATCACGGTCGTCGTGACCAGCACCTGCACCACGCCCCGCTGGAACGCGGCCATCACGGCTTCCTTCTCCTTGGCGGGCAGCTTGCCGTGCAGCAAGCCGACCTTGAGTTGCGGGAAAACGCGTCTGGAAAGCTCCTCGTAGGCCTCCTGCGCGGCCTTCATGGCCACGGTCTCCGACTCTTCAATGGCCGGGTAGACGATGTACGCCTGGCGTCCTTTGCGCACTTCGCTGAGTACGAAACTGTAGACCTGCTCGAGCTCGACGCGGGTCTTGTGGATGGTCTGGATGGGCTTGCGCCCGGGCGGCAGCGCGTCGATCACCGACACATCGAGATCGCCGTAGATGGTGAGCGCGAGCGTGCGTGGAATCGGCGTCGCGGTCATCACCAGAACGTCGGGTGAGAAGCCTTTTTGCTGCAGCGCCTTGCGCTGCAGGACGCCGAAGCGATGCTGCTCGTCGATGATCGCCAGGCCGAGTTTGTGAAACTCCACGTCCTGCTCGAGCAACGCGTGCGTGCCGACCGCGATCTGCGCAAAGCCGGTCGAGAGGGAGCGCTTGATGGTCTCTTTTTCTTTCTTGCTCATCGAACCCGTGAGCGGCATCACGCGGTAGTCCAGCGGCTTGAAAATGCGTTGCAGGTTGAGGAAATGCTGGGCCGCCAGAATCTCGGTGGGCGCCAGCAGCACGGCCTGATAACCGTTCTCGACGGCGATCACCGCCGCCTGCGCGGCGACGATGGTCTTGCCGCTGCCGACATCGCCTTGCAGCAGCCGGTTCATGGGCACGGGCGCGGCCATGTCGTGCGCGATTTCGGACAGCACCTTCTTCTGCGCGGGCGTGGGCTTGAAGGGCAGCATCTTCTTCACCTGGTCGCGCACGCGCGGCGTGAGCGCGAAGGCGATGCCGTGCTCGGTGCGCGCCTGCGAGTGCTTCAGCGCCATGCCCGTTTCGAGCCAGAAGAACTCTTCGAAGATCAGGCGGTACTGCGCCGCCGAGCGAAAGCTGTTGAGCAGCCGCAGGTCCGTATCGGGTGCCGGGAAGTGCACCTCGCGGATCGCCGATTCGAGGCTGGGCAGCCGTAGCCGCCGGCGAATGTCATCCGGCAGCGGGTCGGGAATATGAGGCAGCGCGTCGGTCAGCCGCTTCAGCACCGAGCGCAGGACGCGCGTGCTCACCTTGCCCGCGGCCTCGTACACCGGCACGATGCGGCCCGTGTGCAGCGATTCGTCGCCCTCGTCGTCGTCGCCGCGCAGCAGCTCATACTCCGGATGCATCATCGAGAGCTCGCGCGAGTAAGTGTCGAAATCGACCTTGCCGTAGAGCGCGACCCTGGCGCCGGGCTCGAGAATTTTGGCGAGATAAGATGCGGCGTGGAACCACTTCGCCAGCAGCCGGCCGCCAGCGCCGTCCTGGAACACGACCTCGACCATGCCCAGGTTGCCGCGCCGGAAGCGCGGCGTGCGAATGGACTCGACGATCGCGATCACCGACGCCATCTCGCCCGGCGCGAGCCGCGCCAGGGGCTTGACGTTGGTGCGGTCCTCATAGCGGAACGGGGCGTAGAAAAGCAGATCGCCGGCGGTGGCGATGCCCTTGGCTGCCAGCGCTTCGGCGCGCTGTGGACCGACGCCTTTGACGTAGGTAACCGGAGTTGCGAGGTCCACGGGAAACCCCTAGTGTACAATGCGTCCTGGAGGTTCTCTCGCCATGTTGCGCCTGAACATATTGCCCGCCGCCCTCCTGCTGGCCGCCGTCGCGTCGCTGAACGGCGCTGAATTGCGCCTTGGAATCGTGGGCACGGACACGTCTCACGCCGTCGCCTTCACGGCCATTCTGAACGACGCGTCCGTGCCGGACCACCTGACCGGTGCGCGCGTGGTCGCGGCCTACAAAGGCGGCAGCCCCGACCTGCCGGATAGCGCCAACCGCGTGGACAAATACGCCGAGGAGATGCGGTCGAAGTACGGCGTCGAGATCGTTCCGGACATCGCGACATTGCTCGGCAAAGTGGACGCGGTGCTGCTCGAAAGCGTGGACGGGCGTCCGCACCTGGCGCAGTTCCGAGAGATCGTGAAGGGCCACAAGCCGGTGTTCATCGACAAGCCGCTGGCGTCCACGCTGAGCGATGCGCGCGCGATTGCGCGGGTGGCGCGAGAGGCCGGCGTGCCCTGGTTCACGTCCTCCTCGCTGCGCTTCAGCGACGGAATGGCGGCGCTCAAACTGGAAGGGCTCAACGGAGTTTTCGTGTGGGCGCCGGGTCCGCAGGAGCCGCACCACCAACTGGACCTGAGCTGGTATGGCATCCACGGCGTCGAGATGATGTACACGCTGATGGGCACGGGTTGCGAACAGGTGTCGCGCATTTCGACGCCCGATGCCGACGTGATTACGGGCCGCTGGAAGGACGGCCGGCTGGGCGTGCTGCGGTTGATGCGACCGTATTCCGGCTACGGGGCCACGGCGTTTTCACCGAAGGTAATTCGCACCAGCGACAAGGATCTGTACACCGGTTACCGCGCGCTGGTGGCCGAGATCATCAAATTCTTCGAGAGCGGCAAGCCGCCCGTCGATGAACGCGAAACGATGGAAATGTTTGAATTCATGGACGCCGCGCAGCGCAGTTTAGCCTCCGATGGCGCGCCCGTGCCGATACGTTAAGAGCCATCCGCGAGACGCGTTGAACCCTAGTGTTTACGGGGTTTTACGCAAGCCGTGCGGTACAATAGGGAGTTCATGTCTCAGCTTCTCAAGGACCAGACCACGCTCGTCCTCGGACTCGCGAATCGCTGGAGCATCGCCTACGCCATCGCCAAGGCGTTCCGGCGCGAGGCCGCCAACCTGATACTCACCTATCAGGGCGACCGGCAAAAGGACGCCGTCGAAGAACTGGCGGAAGAGCTCGGCGCCTCGCGCGTGCTGCCGTGCGACGTTACCCAGGAGGCCGACATCCGCCATCTCTCGGAGATCCTGCTGGCCGAAGGCGAGAAGCTGGACACGGTGGTTCATTCGATCGCCTTCGCCAATCGCGAGGATCTGGCGCGGCCGTTCAGCGAGACCTCGCGCGAGGGCTTTCTGCTGGCACACGAGGTCAGTTGCTATTCGCTGATCGCCGTCACGCGCGCGGTAGCGCCGGTGATGAACGACGGCGGAACGATCATGACGCTGTCCTACCTCGGGTCGCAGCGCGTGATCACGAATTACAACGTGATGGGCGTGGCCAAGGCCGCGCTGGAGGCCAGCGTGCGCTACCTGGCCGCCGATCTGGGCCCGCGCAATATCCGCGTGAATGCGATTTCCGCCGGACCCATCAAAACCGCCTCGGCGCGCGGCATCCCCGGTCTCTCCATCATCCTGGAACACGTCGCCGCCAAGGCGCCGCTGCGCCGCAACACGGATCCGGCGGAAGTCGCCGACGCCGCCGTTTTCCTGGCCAGTCCGCTGGGCCGCGGCGTCACCGGCAACGTCCTGTACGTGGATGCCGGCTACCAGATCATGGGCTACTGAGGCCGGCGCGCATCGCATGTTCGCGTAACAGAAGATTCATCGCGCCCAACGGATGAAAACCGGATCGTCGCCACCGGCTGGCCTCATATGGCGGGATAATGGCTGTATTCAGATCCTGATATAGAATGACCCCGCGAGGTAACCCGATCCATGAAACCGCTCACAGCCGCGAAACTCGAGTCGGCGCACGACATCCTGAAACACGGCTCTAATCCTCTCGAACACTTCTTCACTCCGCGCAACGTAGCCGTCATCGGCGCGACGGAGAATGTCGGCAGCGTAGGCCGCACCACGCTCTGGAATCTGATCAGCTCGCCGTTCGGCGGGACGGTCTTTCCGGTGAACCCGAAGCGCTCCAGCGTGCTCGGCATCAAGGCCTATCCGTCGATGAAGGACATTCCCGCGGAGGTCGACCTGGCCGTGATCGTGACGCCCGCGAAGTCGATCCCCGGCATTATCCGCGAATGCGGCGAGGTCGGTACGAAAGCGGCGGTCGTCATTTCGGCGGGTTTCAAAGAAGCCGGCGAGGGGGGCAAACAACTCGAGCGCGATCTGCTGGCCGAAGCGAAAAAGGCGGGCATCCGCATTATCGGCCCGAACTGCCTGGGCGTGATGGTTCCGCCGACGGGCGTGAACGCCACGTTCGCCTCGGGCATGGCGCGCACCGGCAGCGTCGGTTTCTTGAGCCAGAGCGGCGCCCTGTGCACTGCCGTTCTGGACTGGAGCTTGCGCGAAATGGTGGGCTTCAGCGCGTTCATCTCCATCGGTTCGATGGCCGACATCGGTTGGGGCGACCTGATTTACTACCTCGGCAGCGATCCTAAGACGCGCAGCATTCTGATCTACATGGAGAGCGTGGGCGACGCGCACGCGTTCCTCTCGGCCGCGCGCGAAGTGGCTCTAACAAAGCCGATCATCGTCATCAAAGCCGGCCGCACGGCCGCCGGCAGCAAAGCGGCGGCATCGCACACCGGGTCCATGACGGGCTCCGACGATGTGCTCGATGCGGCCTTTGAGCGCTGCGGCGTGTTGCGGGTCAACAACATTTCTGATCTGTTTTACATGGCCGAAGTGCTGGCCAAACAGCCGCGCGCCAAGGGCCGGCGCCTGGCCATTCTCACCAACGCCGGCGGTCCCGGCGTGCTGGCGGCCGATTCGCTGCTGCTCGGAGGCGGCGAACTGGCCGAGATCGCTCAGGAAACTATCGCCGAGCTGAACACGTTTCTGCCGTCGGCGTGGAGCCACGGCAACCCGCTCGACATTCTGGGCGACGCCGAGCCCGCGCGTTACGCCAAAGCGCTCGAAACCGTGGCCAAGGATCCCAACAGCGACGGCATGCTGGTGATCCTCACACCCCAGGCGATGACCGACGCCACGCGCACTGCGGAGCTGCTGAAACCCTACGCCAAGCTCGGCGACAAGCCGGTCCTCGCGAGCTGGATGGGCGGAACCGACGTCGCCGCCGGAGAACAGATTCTCAACGCCGCCGGCATCCCCACCTACCCCTATCCCGACACTGCCGCGCGCATGTTCAATTACATGTGGCGCTACGCGCAGAACCTGCGGGGCCTGTATGAAACGCCGCGCTACGCCGCCGGCAGCGAGGGCGTGGACCACGCCACGGTGGCCGCGATCATTGCGAAAGTCAAGGCCGGCGGGCGCACGATTCTCACCGAGTTCGAGTCCAAACACGTACTGGCCGCGTACGGCATCCCGACGCTGCCCTCGGTGATTGCCGCCTCTGAAGACGAGGCCGTCGCGGCCGCGGAATCGATGGGCTATCCGGTCGTTCTGAAACTGCATTCGGAGACCATCTCGCACAAAACCGACGTCGGCGGCGTGCAACTCAATCTGAAGAACGCCGAGGCCGTGCGCAACGCCTTCCGCCTGATTCGCGACTCGGTGACGGCCAAGGTCGGCGCTGAACATTTCGGCGGCGCCAACGTCCAGCCGTTCGCCAAACTGGAAGGCTATGAGGTGATCCTCGGATCTTCCATCGACCCGCAGTTCGGCCCGGTGCTGCTGTTCGGCATGGGCGGACAGTTGGTAGAAGTGTTCAAAGATCGCGCCCTGGCGCTGCCGCCGCTGACCACGACGCTCGCGCGCCGCATGATGGAACAGACGCTCATATACAAGGCGCTCAAGGGCGTGCGTGGCCGTCCGCCGGTGGACCTGGCGGGCCTGGAACAGTTGCTCGTGCGCTTCAGCCAACTCGTGGTCGAGCAGCCGTGGATCAAGGAGATCGACATCAACCCGCTGCTGGCCTCGCCCGAGCGCCTGTTGGCGCTCGACGCGCGCGTGGTACTGCACGACGCTTCGACCGAGGACAAGAACCTCTCCAAACCGGTCATCCGGCCCTATCCTTCCGAGTATGAGCTGCCGTGGAGTCTGCGCGGCGGCGAGCAGATTGACATCCGGCCGATTCGTCCCGAGGACGAACCAATGATGGTGAAGTTCCATGAGACGCTGTCGGAGCGCACGGTGTATCAGCGCTACCTGCAGATGTTGAATTTGAGCCAGCGCACGGCGCACGAGCGGCTCACGCGAATCTGCTTCATCGATTATTCCCGGCAGATCGCTCTCGTCGCCCAGCGCGCCGACCCCAAGACCGGAGAGCCCGAAATCATTGGCGTCGGACGTCTCCAGGGCATCGGCGGCGATGAGGCTGAATTCGCCATCGTGATCAGCGACGAAGAGCAGAAGCAGGGGCTCGGCACCGAGTTGTTGCGGCGCCTGATCGACATCGGCAAACGCGAGGGCGTGAAGGCAATCGTGGCCGACATCCTGGCTGAGAATACCGTGATGCAGAAGATCGCGGAGAAACTGGGATTCAAGATGCAGCGCGAACTGGGCGACACCGTCGTCATGGCGCGCCTCGCACTCTGATCCTGCCAGGAGGCATTCATTGAATGCTCCAGGATGTCGATTCCCGAGGGCCGCGTTGCTGTGCTCCGCGGCCGCAGTCCTGTTCAGCAGCGTCTGGACTAGGGAATAGAAACTTAGTTAGGCAACGTTCCGCAGTGGGGATGCCATGGGCCGGCGGTTTGCCAGTTTGTTCAATTTACTCAAGTAGCCCCTACGAGCGTAGTGTCTCAGTCAAGAATTGACAACGCCGGCCGAGCGTCGACACGAGTGTCGACGCGGCAGGCACGAGTGCCTGTGCCACGTACCTGCGCCACGTACCTGCGCCATGTGCCTGCGCCACTTGCCTGCGCCACGGTGAATGGCCGGTGATTGTCAAAGAATCTGCGAGATATGACACTAGCCACAAGCAGAACGTCTCATATCCCCGGTACGAGGGTAAGAACCTTACCGATGGCTCCAATCACTGCGCCCGCCGCCGCGACGTGAGATGCAACTGCCGCGATCTGGTCCTGTAACGTCTTCAGATTCTCGTTTGTCTGGTTAATCTGCTTCAGAAGCGCCGCGAACTGCGCCGTATTGGCGTGCAACCGGTACTGTGTGTCTTTCGTCAGAATGTCATCGACATCCTGTTGCGAGGCATTTAATGCCGCCAGGATTGCAGCATCGGCGGTAGCCTCGATCAAGGCTTCGATCTTTGTATTAAGATCCTCGTAAGCCGCTCTTGTTTCGTCGGTAAGCGGGATGGTTGGTGCGGCAGGGGGAATAGTTGGTGAGGGTGTAGCCACGGATTTCCTCCTATTGGCTGTCTTTTGCGGACAAAGACGAATAGAATCTTCCGAGTTCGCTGCCCGCGGCTTCAAGATCCCCTAACTTGCTCTTCAGGGACTCTGGATTGTTACCCTGCGCATCGGCGGCCAATGCGTGATGAGTAAGTGCCAGACGGACGATGGCAGTCCGCAGCCGGGCGAGTTGCTGGTCGGCGACCCGCTGTTGCCGGACAATCTCAGGCAATTTCATAATCTCTTCGCGGCGCTGCTCGGGATTGAGGTTCGAGGATTCGCGGATGAAGAGCGTTTGCCGGTTGATGATGTAGTCATAATCGCGCCGCTCCTGATCCTGCAACAGGTCGAGCTCTTTTTCAAGCAGTTCGCATAACGCCTGTAGATGCGGATCCATGTCCTTGATTTTCTGCGGCAACTCTTTCTTGATCTTCCTGCTGACCAGAAACTGTCCGAGTGCATTGACCGCCGTGCTGATGCCATTCTGGATTCCCGGCGTGATGGCCGGAGCCGCCGTGGAGGCGGTCGCCGTGACGGATGTGCCCGCGGTCGTGGTCACGGTCGTCTGCGTAGTAATGGCGGCAGCGGCGGCAACTCCCAGGGCGCTGTCAATGGAGGGCGCCAGAGCGTTTCCGACAGAACTCAGGGCACCACCAACCGACTTCGAGGCCGCATCCAGGGCGGCCGAGTCAGTGCCATTCGTGATCTCGACGATAGATTTGGTATAGCACTGAAACGCCGCTAGAACCATCAGTCGGACATCCAGATCCTTATCAGATATTAAGGGCTGGATATTGCGTGGATTATAAACCGCTTGTTTGTCGTCAAACTTAGCGGCAGCCTCGTAATCCACCTGCCGGTCGTGAAGTGTTATGGCGGCATGATAGGCCGCCGCCGCCTGG
>Ga0302319_10007692_pt1 | contig 21164 bp, 17 predicted proteins | sample Bog_T0_2_FD_203319 | JGI IMG/M metagenome (GOLD analysis project Ga0302319, IMG submission 203319) | Peat permafrost microbial communities from Stordalen Mire near Abisko, Sweden - Bog_T0_2 | ecosystem: Environmental > Terrestrial > Soil > Wetlands > Peat | place: Sweden: Abisko, Stordalen Mire... | reverse complement strand
CCTTGGGAGAGAGAACCTCTGAGTTGGATCAGTGACCCGGCCGCCAAACGCATCACCGTCGAGAAAACCTGAACGTCGCGATTAACTAAAGGTGCCGTGAAGCACGAGACGCTGCCAGGACGATATCCGGCCAAGTCGAATAGTCCAGAGCTTCCTGACGAAGATGCTCCACCTGTTTTCGAAAATCCTCATACGCTGCTAACACGGCCCGCGCTGAAGGTGTGGCTGCTTCCGCTTCAGGCTGCTGCCTCAGCCACGCAGAGACCACGCGCACGATCGATGTCACTGTCATGTCGTGCAGGCTCGGATCGAAGCCGGCAAGATCGGAGACGAAGCGCTGATAAGCGTATCCGTCCGCAACCAGCACCTGCCAATTATGCACGCGCCCTGTCTCTCGCCCGGCATATCGCAACGCAATGGCCATGCCCAGTTCAAGCGGCATATTGAATCGCGCGAAGTTGTCTACTCCCTCGCCAGTGAAACGCGAGAGATCGTGAATAGAGTACTTTGATTCCGCAAGAGCAGATGCGATGCGGTCGATTCGCGGATCGGCACTCGCTTCTGACTCCCTAGCGCTACGTGGCGAAAATCCATGCGCCACCACTGTGAACACGAGCGAGTGGAACAGATCGGCAAAGCCAGGATCGTAGGGACAATTAATAAAAACGGACTTTTCGTAGGCCCGCTCGGCTTCAGGAGTCACCGCGGCGAATAATGGCCCTTCGGCTGTTGACTCGCCAGTTTGAGGGACAGCGCAAATTGTTCTATTGCGTCGAGCCTCTGCTTTTGCTCTTGCCGAGCCTGGGCGTAGTTCACGGGCACCTGCGCTTCCTCGGGATGGAGGAGCAGCCGCACAATGCTATCCAGTGGTAAGTCCATCGATCTATCGGCACGGAACGCAACCCAGCCGGCCAAAAATGGCGGGACAGCAATATCGCCAAACAGAATCGAGATCATCGGCCGCTCTGGGACACGATCCCACTCCGCTTCGAGAATGGCCTGCCATTCAACCCGCTGCCAGCGGTCTTCCTGAGATTGGGGTCCAACCAGAAACACGAAGCGTTGCGATTCCGAAACTGCCTGGGTGATAGCGGCCCTCCAATCTTTCCCCGGTTCAAGCCGCGCGGAAGTCCACGGTTCCAGGCCCCGCTCTTCAAGTGCACGGGCAAGCTTGAGCGCCGCCTCCCGGGAATCAAAAGAATGCGAAATAAACACTTTCATCGCGCAGCCACTCATCACTTCAATAGTATCTGAAATAGAGAGCCTTGAGCGCAGCCTACGCGGCTAGAATCGAATCGCTGAGATTTTGTGCTTGCTTTGTCGATTCCAGTGACCTCGCCGACTCAATAAATTAACGAACGTCCGAAAATGTTTCCGGCGATCATCTCCGTTCGATCCAGGGTCCGCCAGGCGACCATGTCGCCGCGAATGATCGGTTATCTGCCAACGATTTAAGAACTGGCGTAAGGAAAGCCGCTACCTCAACCATGACTTCTGAAAGTTCCCGTCGCTCAATGTACAACTGGTTGCGTTTATGGAAAGCAGTCCATTGTCGACGTTTGGAATTGTCCTCGTAAAACTCGACGGTCAACGCAGTGGGAAGCGCGGCCGGTCTATCGGTCTTACGCCTTGCGAAGGTCTCCGCCATGGCATGCGCCAAAATTGCCCCGTCGAATGCAAACTGTCCCGCCAAGCTGTTGAGATCGTGAAAGTCCTTCATCCGGCTGTTCGCCATGCCGAGTTTGACCATCGCTTCGTATTTCTCAGCGACGACCGTTTCTCGCGGGTAGGCAGATACCACAGGCGCTGGAAGGTTCAACAGCGTGGGATATTCAACCTGAATGGGGGCCGGCGTGACCACATCACCGAAGCCAATATCGACCTGAACGGGTATCCTGATGTTCCCCAGGTGGGCGACGAACTGGAGACGAATGCCCTCGTAGTCGGCATCTTCTTTGATCCGCTCGCCATTGATTGCCTCAGCATCAAAGCGCAGGCCGTCTTCTTCGAAGACATCGGAGTAAATTTCCTGGAAGATACCGGCGAACCGTGCAACATCATTCGGCCCGTAAGCGAGAAAATCTATATCTCGTGTGGGGCGATGCCGTTCCTTCGTCCAGAGATCGAAAAGGAGCGCGCCCTTCAGCACGAAGGACTCTCGGTGTTTCGAGCGGCCAAGCCGAAACAAAACCCGTTCCATACCATACTTCGTCAATACAAAACCAAAGTCCTCATTACGCCGCCCGGCAAGATCGCGAAGGCGTTGGCGAACCGAGGCTGATATGTTCTTGCTCATGTGAGCGTCTCCAGATAGGGACGAATCACATTGCTCACCCTGCACACCTTGGCAGCTTTCCAGATTTGATCGATCGTTGCCTTCTTCTGCCGATAGCAATCGCGCAGCGCTTCAAGCGCGACATCAAGGCCGATCTTATGTCGGTATTTAAAGCAGTCGGCGACCGTTTTGGCCGGATCGAAAATACGAAGCTGTACGCCTCCGATTTTGTGCGCACAGACCCCAAAAGTGAACGCCGTGCCTGAGAACCTCACAACTCTCAGGGGAGGCGAAGAGATTCTCGGCTTCCAAGCCTTTCGATCGACGGCGATCCAGACCTCGAAGGGCGCTTGCGTAGTCAGTCCGTGAAATCGAAGTGCCGAAAGAAGGCAAATCACGCCGTTGGGTGATCGCGCAGCGGCCTCCAGCAGGCTTTGATGCTCTGTGATATCGGCATTCGGCACGGCATACAGCCCGCGCCCGATTCGTTCGAGCGCTCCGCGATCAACCAGACGAAGAAGGTAATTTCGGGGGATGCCTATTTCGTCCAGATCCCTTGCACGCAGGACGTGCTTCCGACGCGCCAGCTTGGTCAGGGCGTTGATGCGCGAGATGGCCATGCCCAACAGTGTACCAATTCATTGACAGATAATCACATGGTACGAGGATTTGATACAAGGCCTCGCGCTGGAGTGAATTCGGAACATAATTGCTACGTCGCCATGCGAATTCTGTTGAAACCTCAGACAATTGTTTCGCCGTACGTGTACGCCCACTCCCGCGCACCGCCATCCTCGGGTACGACGTCATGTCTTGAATTACCCCATAGCGGATCGAACTATCGAGGCTCCTCCACTGTACTTTTTAAGGTACAATACTAGTTTAATTCAAGCCGCGAGTGTGAACGAGTCTCCATCGGCCCTCGGCCAGGCCGTGGCCTGTGGCGCAGACACTCTTGTCTGCCGCGCTGAGACTCGTCTCGGCGCTCTGCCGGCGGCCCACCGATGGTGATGAAAGACCCATTTTGCCCGTCCTAGTGGAATCAATCGGTTACCGTGGTTTTTCAGGGAAACGGGTTATGGGAGATACGAACCGACCTTCCGACGATTGCGCGCGTGCTGCTCTGCGTTTACCGGGAGCACCTCGTCGCGCTGCACGGATTTATTAAGAAGACGCGCAAGACGCCGGATGGCGATCTGGCATTGGCGCGCCAACGGCAAAAGGAGTTAGAGCAATGAGCAAGAAACACATGGGTTCAAGCATTGACAGCTTCCTCCAGGAGGAAGGCATCTTCGAAGAGACGCAAGCCATGGCCGTCCGCGAGGTCGTGGCCTGGCAGCTCGCCGAGGCCATGAAGAAACAGAAAATCTCCAAGAACAAGATGGCCACGCTGCTCAAAACGAGCCGCACTCAAGTCGACCGCCTCCTCAACCCAAAGAACGATATCACGATCTCCAGCCTGCAGCGCGCCGCGGCGATGGTTGGGCGGCGTGTATCGATTGAGCTGGTTTAGCGCGCGATAGGGAGACAAATCGGGTGCCCATGACGGATACTCGATCCTCTTCGCTGACAGCCACTTCGTCGAACTTACTAATCAGCGTGGAAGCACCGCCCGAAGGGCGTTCATCTCGCTGAAATGCTACCGCACGCGCGAGTAACCTTGAAACTCCACGTGTTATCCTAACCCCGGTCCGACATGCCCGCCAAATCGGTCTTTATTTCACACACCACCAGGGATGACGCGCAGGTCAAGGAACTTAGAAACAACCTTGAGTTACTCGACCTAGTCATCTGGACGGATTCCGAAAATCTAACCGCCGGCGCGAACTTAACCAAAGAAATCGAAAGAAATATCGAAAACGCCGATGCTCTCGTAGCGCTCCTAACCCTCAGCGGTTTGAAGTCCGCATGGGTGCGGCAGGAAATCAAACACGCCCAGAAGTCTGGGAAACCAATCATTCCCCTGCTCGGGCCGGATGTCGAACCGATAATGCTGGAAGGCCTGTTTCCCGAAGAGCCCGTCGCCATAAAGCTAACCGACGGCCCCGACGCAATTCAGAACGCGCTGCCGCAGTTGCGCGCCGCATTGGGGTACAACCTTCCGAGCGGGACCACATCAGAAGACGAGCCGCCGTCCGGACTGATCGCCGACCTTGTCCTCGAACTCACCGATCCTGCCATCGCAACCAACGATGGCGCCCGCCGAGCCACGGCCGCGGCTCAGCTCATCTATCGCCTGGCCGACGGCAGTCCTGCCGTGGAGAGTGATCCTTACACATTCACCGCGCCCCTCGGCCCCATCGAAGCCGGAGAACTCGCCTGGTATCTGGAGCGTTACATTAACTGGCCCTCCGGCTATTTTGAGCAGCGCGCCGCTCGCGTCGTGGAAGCCCTGCCCGAATGGGGTCGCCGACTCTACGACGGCGTCAATACCTCCGCTTCAAAAGACGCCCTCGACCCGTGGCGCAACAGCGATGCACCCGAACGCCGCTTCACAGTCAAGGTGAAGAAAAAGCTTCTTAATACCGCCCCTCCCGAAAAACAAAACGAGGCGAACGAGGCGGCTACCCTTCTCCTTGGCTTGCCCTGGGAGTTGATCCACGATGAGCATGCCTTCCTTTTTCAAGGTGCGCGCCCCGTCCGGGTACGGCGCAGCCTGCCGAATCGGCATAAGCAACCCGCCCTGGCGGCATTCGCTCCCATCCGCGTTCTGCTCGTCAGCCCGCGCCCCGAAGACGATTCCGCCGCGTATATAGATCATCGAAGCAGCGCCCGCCCGCTGGTGGAAGCGCTCTCGCAGCTTGGCGCGCTGGCACGTTTCAGACTCCTCGACCCGCCCACCTTCCCCGCCCTCGAAACCGAACTGGCGCGCGCCGCCCGCGCCGGCGAGCCATACCACGTGGTCCACTTCGATGGCCACGGCGTCTATGACCGAAAGCACGGTCTCGGCCAGCTCTGTTTCGAAGACCCGTCCGACGTCGCAAAACTCGAAGCCCGCCGCAGCCAGCTTATTTCCGCGGACGAAATCGCGCGGATCGTCCATCAGCACCGTATCCCGCTGTTCTTCCTCGAGGCGTGCCAGACCGCCCAAGCCGCCGCTGACCCCGGCGCTTCGGTCGCCGGTCGCCTGCTGGAAAGCGGCGTCGCGTCGGTGGCAGCCATGAGCCACTCCGTGCTCGTGGAGTCGGCACGCATTTTCATTACCGGCTTTTACCAGGAGTTACTGCACGGCGCACGCGTAGGGCAGGCCATGCTGGCCGGTCAGCGGGCGCTAAAGGCTAATACGTTTCGGGGCAGAAGTTTCACCGGTGACGTGCGCCTGCACGATTGGTTTGTGCCTGTTCTCTTTCAGGAAGAACAAGACCCGACACTCATCCACGGCGTGCCCGCCCATGAGGTTGCCCGGATCATCGCGGAGCAGCGCGAGAACGCGCTGGGCTACGTGCCTCAGCCGTCCCACGAATTTCTAGGACGAAGCCGCGATCTCCTGAAGGCCGAACGCATGCTGGCGCACGCGAAGTACATAGTAGTGAGGGGTGCGGGCGGAGAAGGCAAAACCACCTTCGCCGCGGAGCTGGCGCGCTGGCTGGTGGCGACGCAAAGGTTTGATCGCGCCGCGTTCACATCGGTTGAGACGCTGGCGGAAGCGCGCCAGGTGCTGTTCTCGGTCGGCGGCCAATTGGTGCCCAACTTCGCAGGTCAGGTCGGCACGGACGATGCGCACGGTCTTCGCTTGGTGGAGCGCGCTTTGGGCGAGCATCGGACCGTGATCGTGATCGACAACGTCGAATCGATACTGGCCTCGGGGCCGGACGAGATTCTCAGGCTATGCGCGAGGCTCGCGGGTACCGGCGAAACGCGTGTGATCTTCACCACTCGGGAGCCCCTGCCTCAGCCCTTCGGCGGCAACGAACTGCGGATCGGGCGTCTCGACCCCGATACCGCAATCCGGCTTCTCGGCAACCTCCTGCCGCACGCGCCGAAGTCGAATGAAACGGAAGAGGACCTGAAAAACCTGGTGGACGCGGTCGGCGGCCACGCCCGCAGCCTTGTGTTGATTGCGCGGGAGGTAGGCGCGACAGGAGTGCGTCACGCCACTCAGAATCTTGTTCCGGTGCTGCGGGCGATCGAAGCGAAGAATCCAGGAAACCGGGAGAATTCTCTGCTCGCCAGCGCGGAACTGTCGCTGCGGCGGTTGCCGCAGGAGATTCGTCAGATGATCCGCCCGTTAAGTGTCTTTCAGGGCGGTGGAGGCGCGATAGCGATTGCCATTGCGTTGAAACTCGACAAGGAGCGTCTGAGCGCCATCTTCCACGCGTTGATCGACGTTGGATTGGCTGAGTATGTGGAACCGCGATTCCTGCGCTTCGACCCGGCATTGCTCGAGATTGATCTGGCGGCCAACGAGCGCGCGTCCGCAACGGCAAACTGGGCGGAAGCGATGGCTCAGGAGATCCAGTTCCTTTACCGGCTGCGCTACACGGACCCGAACCTTGCGAACAACCTGACGCTTCTGGAACTGCCGAATTTCCTTGCCGCGCTAATACACCTTGCCCGGTCCGGATCACCCGAAGCCGCCATCGATGTTGCCACGAGCTTGGAGGCCGCGGTGGCACAACTGGATCGCCCGAGGGCACTTGCGAAAATTGTGGAATTCAGGACGGCCGCTTCCAGGAATCTCCCCGAATGGAGCCATGCGCAGTACCTAGGCGAAGCTGCATCAGTCGACCGCCTGATCGACCAGGGCCACTACGAAGCCGTCCAGGCCGCTCGAGCGCTGAACCTGAAGTGCGAAGCGGCTGGCGATGCCGCGTACGTTGAAGCGGCTGTTGACGGCGCAATGGCGCAGTTCATACTCGGACGCGTGCTTCAAGTTAGCGGGAACGCAGAAACGGCGCTCCCCCATCTGGAACAGGCCAGGGAGCGCTTCGAGCGGCTTGACGAAACAGCGATGGTGGGTCAAGCCCTTGCGGAGAAAGGAGATTGCTTGAGCGATTGGGCCGCTACGACGAAGCGGCCGACGCACATCTGCTCGCCATCAGCTTTGCAGAGAAAGGCAATAATCCCCGAGCGGCTGCGGTGAGCAAATGCCAACTGGCCACCGTCCGTCTTCTCCAAAAAAACTACGCAGAGGCTCTTCGGCTGTATTTTGAGGTTCTCGAAATATTCGAACGCTTAAACGAGCCGGGGACGGTCGCAACCGCTTGGCACCAGATAGGAACGGTTTATAAGGATGCAGGCCAGTTCGAGCCGGCCGAGGATGCTTATCAGAGGTCGCTGACCATCGAAGTCCGGATAGGCGCATCTCGCGGCCAGGCAGCCACGCTGAACCAACTCGGGAGACTTTACTCCTCAGCACGCCGACACGAGGAAGCTATTCGCCTTTACCGACAGGCCGCGGATATATATGTGCAACTCGGAGATCTTCTGAGGGAGTCGATGGTCCGCAGCAACACCGCAAACGTTCTGGCCAACCTGAACCAACTCGATGACGCCCGCCGGGAAATTGAGCGCGCCATAGAATGTAACAAAACATTCGGCCACGTCGCTGAGCCCTGGAAGACCTTCGATATCCTGTCGGACATCGAGCGCGCCGCCGGAAATCAGTCAGCGGCGCTGGAAGCCCGCAACCGCGCCATCGCAGCTTACCTCGCCTACCGTCGCGACGGAGGCGCACCCGAAATCGATACGAACCAGTTGGCCGGAATCGTTGAACAAGATCGCGAGGCCGCCCGTACCGCCATCGCCGACCCGCAAACTCCGTATGGCTTGGCCGCGGAAATCACCCTCATCCTCGAGAAAATATAGCCCCCCGTCACCGAGCACACCCCCTTGTCTCCCGTCTCACCTAATTCTTTTCAATCTTGGATCAATCTCGAATCCGAGCCGGAAGCGTAAGCGCCCTAGACTGGCGACCCACCCGTCCGATCTTTCCGATCACGGTCACAAAACATCCAAATAAATCACCCTATTCTTTTCAACCACTTCCAGCCAAAACGTGGTTTCGAGACTTGACAACTCCTGGTACGTTGGACCTGTAGCTAGCCGTTGCGCCCCGCTACAACTCATTTCAAAAAAGGAAAAACATTATTATGGCTACCGCTAAACAAACCGCCGCTAACCGAAAAAACGCTCAGCACTCCACCGGTCCTACTTCCCAGGAAGGCCTCGAAGCCTCCTCCTGGGTCGCCGCATGGCGTCACGGCCTTGCCGTCAAAGATCACCAAACCTTCGAATTCCTCATAGACGAAAAACGCGAAAAGTTCGACGAACTTCTCCAGCGTCTTAACGACGAGCATGTTCCAGCCACCGAAACGGAGGTCCTGCTCGTTCGCCACATGGCGCAATCGGAGTGGCTCAGGGCTCGCGCACTCCGTCTCCAAAACGATTTGCTGCAAGATGCCGGCAAAAGCGTTGACCCTGCTAAACTTGCCATCTTCATCCGTTATCAGACCACCCACGAACGCAACTTCCATCGCTCACTCAAGGAACTTCTAACGTTAAGACAACAAAGGCGTAACCTCGAAATTGGCTTCGAATCGCAGAAGCTCAAACAAGCCGCCGAAGTGCGCGCCGTCGAAGGCCTCAATTTGAAGAAAGAAGCTCAAAATCTAAAGCGCGAAGAGTTTGAATTCAAGAAATTCGTCATCCAAAGCAAGAAAGGAGCGCCCCAAACCGTAGAGACCGGTCCCATCACCCAAAAAATGGCCGCCTAACCGCCTCCAACTCTCTTCGCTCTCCACTGCCCACACTCCAAGTGTGTCCGTTGAGCGTAGGGCGGCCATTCTTGGCTGCGCGGCGGCTTTCCAGCCGTCGCAAATGGATACCTCAACCTTACAGCCTTTTTAATCCGGCTTCGCCGGAGGCTGAACACCGTCGCGTGTCTGCGATACCCTGATAATTGCTCCGCCGTACATGCGGAGCGCAACCGCAATAAAGTACTCCGCCGCCCTCAAGCGGCCATCCATCTATATAGGTAGGAAAAAAGTCAATTTTATGGCAACCTCCGTCATCGGCGTCCGCCAGGAACGCCCGGCGCGTTTTCTCGCCTCCACCAACGGCAAGAAAATCGTCATGGCCGTCACCGGCGTGATTCTGTTTGGCTTCGTCATCGGCCACATGTTAGGCAATCTCCAATTCTTTGAAGCCCCTGAAAAGATCGACGCCTATGGCCGCTTCCTCAAAAGCGTCCCCGAACTCCTGTGGGGCGTTCGCATCGTCTTGCTGCTTTCCGTCTTGCTGCACATTTGGGCCAGCATCGGCCTGGCGCTCAAAAATAATTCCGCCCGCCCCAAAGGCTATGCCAAAAAGACGAACACCGTCTCCACTTACGCCTCGCGTACCATGTATTGGAGCGGTCCCATCCTTTTCTGCTTCATCGTCTATCACTTGCTCCACTTCACCGTTGGCATTGTCCATCCCGGCGCCGATTTCAAGGAAGGAGCCATTCATTACGACATGGTCCAAAGCTTCGGCGTCTGGTACGTCTCCGCTTGGTACATTTTCGCCATGATCCTCCTCGGCCTTCACATCGGTCACGGCGCGGCCAGCTTCCTCCAATCCCTCGGCTTCAATCATCCACGCCACACGCCCGTCATCAAAAGGGCTGCGGCGGTTTTCTCATTTCTGCTCATCGCGGGTTTCATCTCCATCCCGATCAGCGTTCTGGCAGGTCTCGTCAAGTAAATGGAACTCAACTCACACATTCCAGAAGGGCCCATTGAAGGCAAGTGGGACAAAGCGCGCTTTGAACTCAAACTGGTCAACCCCGCCAACAAGCGCAAATATTCCATCATCGTCGTTGGCTCCGGTTTAGCCGGCGCATCCGCCGCTGCCAGCTTGGGCGAACTGGGCTATAAGGTCAAATGTTTCTGCTTTCAAGATTCCCCGCGCCGCGCCCACTCCATCGCCGCACAAGGTGGCATCAACGCCGCTAAGAATTATCAGAACGATGGCGATAGCGTCTACCGCCTCTTTTACGACACCGTCAAAGGCGGCGATTTCCGCTCCCGCGAAGCCAACGTTTACCGCCTCGCCCAAATCAGCGTCAGCATCATTGATCAATGTGTCGCGCAAGGCGTGCCCTTCGCTCGCGAATACGGCGGTACGCTCTCCAACCGTTCTTTCGGTGGCGCGCAAGTCTCGCGTACTTTTTACGCCCGTGGCCAGACAGGCCAACAGCTTCTCCTCGGCGCCTATCAAGCGCTCGAACGGCAAATTGAAGCGGGCAGCGTCACCATGTTCCCGCGCACGGAGATGCTTGACCTCATCGTTGTCGATGGCGTCGCCCGCGGCATTATCACTCGCAATCTCGTCACAGGTAAACTCGAAACCCATTTAGCCGACGCCGTCATTCTAGGCACCGGCGGCTACGGCAACGTTTACTATCTCTCCACCAACGCCAAAGGCTCGAACGTCACCGCTATCTGGCGCGCCCATAAGCGCGGCGCTCTTTTCGCCAATCCTTGTTTCACCCAAATCCACCCCACCTGCATTCCCGTCTCCGGCGATTATCAATCCAAGCTGACCCTCATGAGCGAATCGCTGCGCAACGATGGCCGTATTTGGGTGCCGCTCAAAGCCGGCGACAAGCGTTCGCCCGATCAAATTCCCGAAGCCGAGCGCGATTACTATCTCGAGCGCCGCTATCCCAGCTTCGGCAATCTCGTCCCGCGCGATGTCGCCTCTCGCAACTCCAAGGCCGTTTGTGACCAAGGCCGTGGCGTCGGCGAGACCGGTTTGGGCGTCTATCTCGATTTCTCCGATTCCATCAAACGCCTCGGCAAACAGACCATCGAAGAACGCTACGGCAACCTCTTCGAAATGTATGCGCGCATTACCGACGAAGATCCTTACAAGGTCCCCATGCGCATCTATCCGGCTATTCACTACACCATGGGCGGCCTGTGGGTTGACTACAATCTGCAATCCACCATCCCCGGTTTGTTCGTCATCGGCGAAGCCAATTTCTCCGATCACGGCGCCAACCGCCTCGGAGCCAGTGCGTTGATGCAAGGCTTGAGCGACGGCTATTTCGTCGTTCCCTATACCGTCGGCAACTATTTAGCCACCACCAAACTTCCTGCCGCTTCCGAGACCCACGCCGATGTCGTCAATGCTCTCGCGTCGGCTAAACAAGGGATCGAGAGGCTTCTCGCCATCAAAGGCAAACGCACCGTCGATTCGTTCCACCGCGCTTTAGGCAAAATCGTCTGGGATGAATGCGGCATGTCTCGCAATGCCGAAGGCCTCACCTTGGCCCTCAGCAAGATCCGCCAGTTGCGCGAAGAGTTTTGGTCAAACGTTACTGTGCCCGGCTCGGGCGACGATCTCAATCAGAGCCTCGAAAAGGCCGGCCGCGTGGCCGATTTCTTCGAACTCGCTGAATTGATGTGTATCGATGCCCGCGAGCGCGACGAATCGTGCGGCGGCCATTTCCGCGAAGAATATCAAACGCCGGAAGGCGAAGCGCAGCGCGATGACGAACGTTATTCGTACGTCGCCGCCTGGGGGTACAAAGGCACCGGCAACTTCCCCGAGCTCTCCAAAGAGCCGTTGGAGTTTGATTACGTTCACCCCAGCCAGAGGAGTTACAAATAATGCAGATCAAATTGAAAATCTGGCGTCAGAAGGGCGCCAAAGAGCGCGGCAAATTCGCTACCTATCAAGTCGATGCCAATCCCGAAATGTCGATGCTCGAATGCCTCGACGTTTTGAACGAAGGTTTGATCGAGCAAGGCGAAGAGCCCGTTGCCTTCGAACACGATTGTCGCGAAGGCATCTGCGGCTCCTGTGGTTTCATGATCAACGGCGTGGCCCATGGCCCACTGCCCGCCACCACCGTCTGTCAGCTCACCATGCGCCATTTCAAAGAGGGCCAAACTTTGGTGATCGAACCCTGGCGAGCCAAAGCATTTCCGCTCATCAAAGATCTGGTCGTCGATCGCCGCTCGTTTGATCGCATCATCGCCTCCGGCGGTTATGTCTCCGTCTCCACCGGCAGCGCTCCCGATGGTAATGCCCTCCCGGTTCCCAAAGAAGCGGCCGATGAATCCATGGACGCCGCCGCCTGTATCGGTTGCGGAGCCTGCGTCGCCGCTTGTCCAAACGCCTCTGCTGCCCTATTTACCGGCGCCAAAATGACCCACCTTGGTGTTTTGCCGCAGGGCGAACCCGAGCGCCATTTGCGTGCCTTAAAGATGGTGACTCAGATGAACTTCGAAGGCTTCGGTGGCTGCACCAACATCGGCGAATGCACCGGCGTCTGCCCAAAAGCGATTCCGCAATCCGTCATCGCCCACATGAATCGCGATTACCTCACCGGCAGTTGGGTGGAACGCGATAAGACCGTCACTGTCCTCACGCCTGTCACAGATTGGAGCTAGGGCAAGGATGTCACGCACCGAATCCGCGATGCTGCCGCTCGGCACACCCGCGCCGGGTTTCGCTTTGCCCGACGTGGTCAGTGGTCGCGTCATCACACTCAAAGACTTCGCCGATAAAGAAGTCCTGCTGGCGATGATCATCTGCCCGCACTGCCCATACGTGATTCACGTACAGGAAGGCATTGCCGCCATCGGCCGCGACTACGCTGCCAAGTCGGTTGGCATCGTGGCCATCTCATCGAATGACGCCGTCGCCTATCCGTCCGATTCACCGGACGGCATGCGCGCGCAAGCATCCCAACTAGGATTCACGTTCCCCTATTGTTACGACGAAAGCCAAGACATCGCCCGCGCTTTCAACGCCGCTTGTACGCCTGAGTTCTATGTGTTCAATCGCGAGCGCAAGCTTGTCTATCGTGGTCAGTTGGACGATGCCCGCCGCAACACTCCGACGCCTGTAACGGGTCGTTATGTGCGCGCGGCGATTGATAACACGCTCGCCGGATTGTCCGTCGATCCGGATCAACGGCCAAGTATCGGCTGCAATATCAAGTGGAAGGTTACTGTCCCTCAGGCCTGAACTCAAACCGAATCGTGTGATCGCTATCCACGGTTTGGCCCCGCAGAGTAGCCGGTTGGAACGTCCAAGCTTTGGCAGCAGTGACAGCCGCAGTGGCCAGTTGGCTTTTCACATTCGCACTGGTAACGTGCGCTGACTTGACGTGACCCTGCCTGTCGATAGCAACTTCGACATCCACCCGTGTCACTTCCGTGATCGATCCGGGCGTGATGTTACGCGTGTTAGGCATCACCTGCAGCAATACCTTCGGCGGCATGAAATCTACCGACTTCGCATCAGGCGGCGTAGCTTGTGGCTGTACTGGCGCGGGCTTGGTCTCAGGCAGGTTCGGATCCCAGCCGTTGATGGCCGTGTTGCTGGTTGCTTGAGGGGTCTGTTGCGGCGTCGGTACCACCGGCTTAGGAACCGCCGGCGCTGGTGTCACCGGAGCGGACGCTTGTTGTTGCGCCGTCTGCACTGGTTGCTGCGGCGGTTGCTGCGACTGTTGTTGCACGACAGGCGTCTCCGCATGTGGCGCGCTCGGCCTCGCCGCGGGCTTTGTTTCCGCCGCTGGCTTCACCGCCGGTGGCAAATCGGAAGCTGGAATCGGAGGTGGCGTCAGTGTCGATAGATCGACCTTATTGTTCGAACTCACCTCATTCCCGTGTGCCGCTGGTTTAGTACCCGCGCTGCTCACCTCTTTGTTCGCAGCATTAGGATCGTTCGCCGGTGGCGTGGGCGATAAATCCAGCGGCTGCTTGGCATCGCCAGTCACCGGGGCCGTGGCATCCAGCACACGCAGACTGCCCACCGCTATCGATTGATCGGTGCCATAGACCTTCAGTTGAAACGTGACATCGCCGCTAACCGGTGTGTACTTCACCTCGCCGTCGGCTACCTGACTCGCATCTAGCTTTCGCTCAAAATGCCTCGGGCCATCGCTCACGCTGAGCACCGCTCCCGCGGCAACCGCCACAACTGGGTTCCGCCGGTTCCACGAGATCCACAAACTATCTCCATGGCTGGCCGCCCGCAATTCCAAGTCGCTTCCTGGGAACAGCACTCTCATCACCTGGCTGATCTTGCTATCGCTGTTGCCCGCCGTCTTCAACGCCATGAAGGCGAAGGTCAGACCCGAAAAAGCCAGAAACACCAATGCTGTGGAGAACCAGGGCATCCCCTTCGCCGGCTCTGGACGATTCTTGGGCATGACCATCGGCAAGCCACTGACTTCCGGAACTTCCCGTCTTGGACGCGGTTTGAAATCGAAAGCCGGAAGCGGTAGCTCCGTTTCCTGCTTACGAACCGGCACCGGTGGTGGTGGCTGCGGCCGCGTGATCGCGCCCGGCGCAGCCGTCGTCTGCTGCGTTTTGGTGAACCCGGTAGCAGGCGGCGGTGGCGGTGGCGCTACCGGAACCGCAGTCGGCGGTGGTGGTGGCAGTGGAATCGGCATTGCGGGCGATGGCTCAACCTCCGTTCCCCGAAACAGGGTACGTGAGTCGAACGATCGCGTGGCCGTGCCACTCGATTCCGGAATCGGCAAATCATCTGGGAACACTACATCCGAGCGTCGTCCTGGCAACAGCGAAAGAAGAGCTCGCTTGGCGTTATCCGCCATCTTCTTCCATTCTTCCTTCTTCTCCCGCCCGTCGGAAATGCCATACGTCCGCATGTACAAGTCGTCGTTCATGCGAACCCGCATGACCAAATCCACGGGTTGGCTCACATGCCGCAGCTCAGTTGATAAGCGGACCGAACTCCAGCGGTAATCTTCGGTCGTGAGCTTGCCCGCTTCTACCGGAGCATAAAGCTCGGTGGTAATCTGCGTGTCGCCTTCGCGCCAAACAATCAGCGCGATCTCTTCTTGCGTTTTGAAGTGGCGGTTATGGAACTCCACATCACTATTAATCAACCCTCCGCCGCCGCGCATCGAAAACCAGCCCAAGAGCTTATAGGCGGCGAACTCGGGATCTTCATTCGCCAGCGCCATGGCCGCAGTGAATGCTTTTTCCATCCGTTCCCGCCGAGCGAGATCGGAACGCGGCCCGGACGAATCCTTAAAGGTCTTCAGTGCCTCAACTGTCACCAGTCCGTCTTGCGACTTGCCGAAAAGTAGTCCGCTAATCTCGGATTGCGCATGAGTCTTGTCCTTCAGCGCGCGCGCCAGTTCGCAAACGGCCTCCACTAGGTATGGAGCCAAACGAACCATCAACGCTTTGGTCCGCGTTGGATTAGCAAGACTAGAAGTGGCAACACCCATTAGGTCACTTTCGCTCTTTTCGAAGTCAAACGGATTACCCAGTCTAGCGCTGGCTCGAAACCTGCACTATAAGGTTGGTGTGTCTTCAGTGGCACGAGTTCTCTCCGTCACCTGCAAAAGAAATAGTGCGAAAACGACCACCAAGAACATTCCTATCTCCGAATGCAATACTACCCATTATTAGATCATGATATTAGCCGCTTCCGACCCTTTTCCTTGGTGCTAGTACTCCGTTAATAGACAGCAAACCAAGGGTCTATAGGACAAATCCTTATCTTTGAGCGATACATAGATCTTGATAAGATAACCTGTATGGTGCGACTCATTTTAGGCTTACTGTTGGCAGCTTTCGTTCTGATGGCGGACGAACCGCATGCGACTTTGGCCGTTGGAGCCGTCGCGCCCGACTTCACGCTGCCTGGGATTGACGGCAAAACTCACCACCTAAAAGACTATTCCTCTGCCAAGGTATTGGCGATCGTCTTCACCTGCAACCACTGCCCCACGGCGCAGCTCTACGAAAGCCGCATCAAGAAGCTGGCGGACGATTATCGCGGCAAAGGCGTCACGCTGATCGCCATTCAGCCCAACAACCCAAACGCTATCCGTTTGGATGAGCTGGGATATACCGATGTGAGCGACAGCTTCGAAGACATGAAGATCCGAGCCGCTTACCGCCACTTTGATTTCCCGTATCTATATGATGGCGACACGCAAACGGTCGCCCGCGCCTACGGGCCCAAAGCCACCCCTCACATCTTTATTTTTGATCACGACCGCAAACTTCGTTATGAAGGCCGAATCGATAACAGCCAGCGCGAGAATTTGGTCAAGACGCAGGATGCCCGTAATGCGATCGACGCTCTGCTGGAAGGCAAGGCGCCGCCGGTGGATCATACCGGTGTTTTCGGCTGCTCTACCAAGTGGATTTCCAAAGAAGCCACGCGGCTGGAAGAACAGAAGCGGATTGAAGCCGAACCCGTGGCAGTTGAATCGATTTCCGCGGATCAGTTGAAGAAGCTGCGAGCCAACGGCACGGGCAAAGTAATGTTGATCAATTTCTGGGCCACTTGGTGCGGACCCTGTGTCCACGAATTTCCAGCGCTCGAAACCACTTATCAGATGTACAAGCACCGGGATTTCGATATGGTCATGGTTTCCACCAACATGCCCGATGAAAAGCCCGGCGTATTGAAGATGCTGCAGAAGCAGCACGCAACCGGCACGAATTATGTGTTCGGCTCCGAAGACACATTCGCCTTGCAAGCGGCGTTCGATCCGAGGTGGGATTCGCCGGTGCCGTTTACGGTGGTCTTGTCGCCGGAAGGAAAGATCATTTATCAGGAACTCGGCGAAGTCGACATTTTGAAATTACGGCGCGTCATTCTGGGAAACCTGCCAGACCCCGATTACATTGGTCATCGGGCGTATTGGGCAAAATGACCGTTGAAGAATTGGCCGCGGCGGTGCAGCACGGCGACATGGCCGCTGTCCGCGTGATTCTCAACTCTCGGCCGGAGTTAATCGGCACGGACATGTCTGGCGGGAATGAGCACCGGGCGTTGCACTATGCTGTTCTCCGGCGGGATGTGCCGATGGCGAGGTTGCTGATGGAGGCGGGTGCCGATGCCAACAAGGGCATCTATCCCCACCGTGACGCAACGTCGGCTTTGACGATTGCGCGCGAACGAGAGTACAACGATATCGTCGCCGTCATCGCAGAAGAAGAGCGACGGCGTCGCGAGGAGATGAGTTGCCCAAACGCTACCGTCTCTCCCGTGCAAGATCAAATCAACGCTGCCATCGCTCAGGGCGACAATGCCAAGGCTATTGCGCTATTCGAGGCGGACGGTTCTTTGATCCAAGCCTGTGATAGCGAAGGCGGCACGCCATTACATACGGCCGCGCAAGAGGGCAATCCGGAGATGGTGGCGTGGCTATTGGAACGGCGCGCCAAAGTCAATAAAGAAGACGTGAAGGGTTTGACCGCCTTAGATCGGGCTGCGCTCGCCGTAGACGAATCGTTCCCTGCTATCGCCAAATTGCTGCTTGACCGAGGTGCGGTGAGGACGATTCGCGCGGCAGTTGGCTTGGCCGACGAGGCTCGCATCCGCGAATTGATTCAAACGGACCCGAGCTTATTCCGGCATGGCCTGCTGACGCTTGCCGTAAAGCATGGGCACATCGATATTGTGAAGCTGTTGTTAGATCTAGGCGCCGATGTGGACGAGCGCACGATGTTGGAAGAACTTCCTGAGCCGACGTTGAGTTGGGGGGCGCCGCTCTGGCATGCGGCCTGGGATAACCAGGTGGAGATTGCCCAACTCCTGCTGGATCGTGGCGCCGATCCGAACTCCAACGTTTACGCTTCCGGCTGGCCGCTACGCAATGCCTGGAATCATAAAGGCGGCGAACTGCGAAACCTTTTGTTGGCACGCGGCGCCAAGAAGCAGCCGTATATGGTTGCGGAAACGCATGACTTCGCAGAAGCCAAGACGCTTTTGGCGAATGCCCCGAGCGAAGAGGTAGTGAAGGAATTAGCTTGGTCGGCGGCGCATCATGGGTGTCCCGAGATTCTGGAACTGGCTCTCGCCCAAATCAAGTGGCCGCTGAACGATTCGCAATGGCATTGGGTGATCATTCAGCCGCCGCGCGGCGCCGATGGTAACGCTGCTCAGAACGAAGGCAATTTCAAGACGATGGACGTCTTGCTGCGGCACGGCGTTGATCCGAATGTCTCACGTTTTGGCCAAACGGCCCTCCACTTTCTGGCCGCTTACTCAGGGCCTGTGAGCGATGTTGAGCGTGCGCGTTTTGCGGAAATGTTGATTGGCAGTGGCGCCAGACTCGATGTACGGGATGATCTGTTGAAATCAACACCGCTTGGTTGGGCTTGCCGTTGGGGCCGAAAAAAATTAGCTGAGACCTTGATTGCGCATGGATCACCGATTGAGGAACCGGATGCGGAGCCATGGGCCACACCGAAAGCGTGGGCCAAAAAGAGGAAGCAGCTTGAAATCCTCAAGTTGCTGTAACTTCCGAGCGAGACAATAAAATTAGGATGAAGATTCAAATCTGCTGGCTGCTTGCGCTGTTGATTCCCATTTCAATGGCGGGCGCGGACCAGAAGAAATTGGGCGAGGGAAACGCGACAGCAATAAGAACGGGTCAGTCTTCTCTAACCGTAAATGCAGCCGTAAAAATCCTTTTGAAAAATGTGGGAGCGATTCGCGACGACAAGATACGCGCCGCCACCTTGGATGCGCTCCGCAATTCAGAGACCTGCGTTGCTCACCGAGTGCGCGTGACCCAAGAAGTGAAAGTCTCCATTCTGACGAAATTGAAAGAGGAAGGACTTTTGCCGGAGGGTGGCGATCCGCAAACGGGCATCTTCCCGCCGCTGAGGAACGAGGGCGGCGAATGTCCACAACTGCCGCTTACTCTCAGCGCCGCGCCTGGCAGCGGATGGGGGAGCCACCATTCTTATCCGGGCGGCTTGGCCGCGCATGAGGCGTTCAATCAACAAAATGCTATGGACTTGGCGGCCCTTTATCGAACTCAATATGGCAAAGATACTCTGATTAACAGGGATTGGGTGATCGGCGCGCCAGCTTGGCACGATTGGGCAAAAATGATGGTGTTTCAGTGGAACGCCGACGGAACCATTTTCGATGAGTTCAACTTCGGCGGTACGGGCCGCACTGATAACCATATGGCTCCTGGCGATTCGCGGACCGGCGCCCATCACATCCTTGGCTTAGCGGAGACGATGGCTCGTGGTTTGCCCCCAGGCTTGGTGATCACCCAAGCTAGCGCGCACGCCGCCCCGACGATGGGCAATGAGTACAAGGTGGTGAACTGGTTGCGCGCCGCTGCCCTGATAGCGCGCATTGACCCGGTGGCAAAAGGCTACTTGGTGATTGACAAAGATGGAAAATGGCGCTTGCCGCCATTGAATCACTTGTGGGATGGTCTTGACTTGAATCAGAATGGACAAGGCAATTTTCTTATCGAGTACCAGATTCACAATCTGTCTGACGCGGACTTTGTGGAGTCGATCCCAGCAGTTGGTAACGCGGAACTGTTATTGAGAACTGTTGCGAAGCAGTTTGGCTATGACCCGGCGGAAACGGCTGTATACAACAACGAATTTCGTAATTTTGTTCTCGCCATGATAGGGCCAGAGAGGCTCTCCTTGCTCTACAGCAGCTACGGTTTGAGTCGAGTGGCGCAAGAAATCGGCGCGCTAGGCGTACACCACGCGCCCAACTAGTTTTCTCCGAAAATTCCCACCGTGACGGAACCCGGCGCTTCTGTTAAAGCGGTGCTGGTGGCCCAGACGGATTGGCTGCCCCAAACTGCTTGACTAGCCCAAACTGATTGAGTAGCCCAAACAGACTGGGTAGCCCAAACGGATTGACTACCCCAGACTGCTTGACTACCCCAAACTGACTGGCTGGCCCAAACGGACTGCGTTGCCGACAGAGAGTGACCCAAGCTAAGGGACGCAGCAGTTTGCGCGGAGGTGTTCTCCGCGCAGATGGTATTGGTTCCGCATGTAAGCGTTATCTGTCCGCCGGAATAACTGACCGTGGGTGAATTCGCCGTTCCTCTGAAGGTATGAGAATCGAGGAGAGCAGCCTGAATATCCAAGTAGCCAGCGCCTATGGTAAATGGGTCGTAATAGCTGGTGAACGATTGGCCCGTAGTCGGCTCATAGGCAACGCTCGAAGTTGGAAATTTCTTATAAGTGGTTAACATGAGGCGAGCCTTTACCTGATCGGGAGTGAGTTTCGGATGCGCTTGCAACAGCAGCGCCACCGCGCCGCTCACAACAGGCGCGGCCATACTGGTGCCGCTTAGGGTGAAGTAGTTGGTCGAGTTTGAACGAGCGGAGGTCCATTCATAATAGTCGAGCGGCACCAAGTTTGACGGATAGTTTTTTTCTAAATAGCTGTTAGGCGCCATAAGGGAAACAACCCGGTTGCCAGGCGCCACAATATCCGGCTTGAGGATGTGATCCACAGGGGTTGGTCCTTTTGAGCTATAGCTGGCGATGAGATCGTCCGTGCGTTGCGGCGTGCCCATCGACTTCATGGCTCCAACGGTAATCACATATGGATCGTTGCCGGGCGAATTAATGGTGCCATAGCCTTGATTGCCAAAGGAATTGTCGCGGCCGTCATTGCCCGCGGCGACAACCACCACGATACCGGCCTGCCACGCCAATTCAACCGCTTGGCAGAGAGGATCTGTCTGGTAGCTCTCGAAAACCGGATGGCCCAGCGAAAGATTGATGACGCGAATGTTGTAGGTGTCCTTGAGTTGGATGGCTCGCTGGATGGCGGCGATCACAAAGCTGTCGGAGCCATTGCCGTTGCTATCTAAAACTCGCAGGTCTATGAGATTGACGCCTGGGGCAATACCGCGAAACGTACGCGAACAATTGAAGCAGGTGGAATCGGCGCCGTCGCCACCGATGATTCCGGCCACGTGCTCTCCATGACCGTAATAGTCGTCCGATGAGCTGGCGTGAATGAAGTTCTCGCGGTAGACAACACGGCTCCGGTAGAGGAAACCCTTGGTGTTCAGATCATCCACACTCGAAATGCCGCTATCAATCAAGGCCACGCCGACGCCCGAACCGTCGAGGCGAAATAGCCACCAAGCCGCGGGAGCGTTCAC